>ENA-OPZZ01002177-OPZZ01002177.1-human-gut-metagenome-genome-assembly--contig:-NODE-2177-length-10272-cov-2.267521_pt1 | contig 10272 bp, 5 predicted proteins | sample MGYA00242487_ERZ504511 | MGnify/ENA primary metagenome ERZ504511 (study PRJEB26092, sample SAMD00036241) | human gut metagenome | host: Homo sapiens | study: EMG produced TPA metagenomics assembly of... | reverse complement strand
TCCGTATCGCACCTGTGCGACCCGCAAAATTAGCCGTTCTCAGGCAGGTTTAACCGTCGTGACGGCAGCCGTTGCAATGACAGACCACGACGGTATGCGAATTGCGCTGGATGGCGTCGCCAGTAAAGCACTGCGTCTGCACGATGTCGAAAAACAAAATCTGGAAGGCAATGCACTTGAACAGGCTGTCGCCAACGCCATTTTCCCGCAGGAAGATTTGCGGGGCAGCGTGGCCTATAAACGCTATATCACGGGAGTTCTGGTAGCCGACCTGTATGCCGACTGCCAACAGGCTGGGGAGGAAGCCGTATGATCATCCACTTTACTTTAAATGGCGCGCCTCAGGAGCTAACCGTTAATCCAGGCGAAAACGTGCAAAAGCTGTTGTTTAACATGGGAATGCACTCTGTACGCAACAGTGATGATGGCTTCGGGTTTGCCGGTTCTGACGCAATAATCTTTAACGGTAATATCGTTAACGCGTCCTTGCTTATTGCCGCACAGTTAGAGAAGGCAGATATTCGTACCGCAGAATCTCTGGGCAAATGGAACGAGTTAAGTCTGGTTCAACAGGCAATGGTTGATGTTGGCGTGGTGCAGTCTGGTTATAACGATCCAGCTGCAGCTCTGATTATCACGGATCTTCTCGATCGCATCGCCGCACCTACCCGCGAAGAGATCGACGACGCGCTTTCTGGTTTGTTCAGCCGCGATGCAGGCTGGCAACAATACTATCAGGTCATTGAACTGGCGGTTGCACGTAAAAATAATCCGCAGGCCACCATTGATATCGCTCCGACTTTCCGTGACGACCTTGAAGTCATTGGCAAGCATTATCCTAAAACTGATGCCGCGAAAATGGTGCAGGCGAAACCCTGCTATGTTGAAGACCGCGTAACGGCTGACGCCTGCGTCATTAAAATGTTACGTAGCCCACACGCTCACGCACTGATTACTCATCTGGATGTCAGCAAAGCTGAAGCCTTACCGGGCGTCGTTCACGTTATTACTCACCTGAATTGCCCCGGATATCTACTATACCCCCGGGGGGTCAGAGCGCACCGAACCGTCACCGCTTGACCGCCGTATGTTCGGCAAGAAAATGCGTCACGTCGGCGATCGTGTTGCTGCGGTGGTCGCAGAAAGTGAAGAAATTGCGCTCGAAGCACTGAAGCTCATCGACGTTGAATATGAAGTGCTTAAGCCGGTAATGTCGATCGACGAAGCAATGGCGGAAGATGCGCCTGTCGTGCACGATGAACCGGTGGTGTATGTTGCTGGTGCGCCAGATACTCTGGAAGACGATAACAGCCATGCAGCCCAGCGCGGCGAGCATATGATCATTAACTTCCCGATCGGTTCTCGCCCCCGCAAAAATATCGCCGCCAGTATTCATGGTCATATTGGCGATATGGACAAAGGCTTTGCCGATGCCGATGTGATCATTGAGCGAACCTATAACTCAACGCAAGCGCAGCAGTGCCCGACTGAAACACATATCTGCTTTACTCGTATGGACGGCGATCGTCTGGTTATCCACGCCTCCACCCAGGTACCATGGCACTTACGCCGCCAGGTCGCGCGCCTCGTGGGCATGAAACAGCATAAAGTTCATGTCATTAAAGAGCGAGTCGGCGGCGGTTTTGGTTCCAAACAGGACATCCTGCTGGAAGAAGTGTGCGCCTGGGCAACCTGCGTGACCGGGCGTCCGGTACTGTTCCGCTACACCCGTGAAGAAGAGTTTATTGCTAACACCTCTCGTCACGTCGCGAAAGTCACCGTCAAACTGGGAGCGAAAAGAGATGGTCGCCTGACAGCAGTGAAGATGGATTTCCGCGCCAACACTGGCCCTTACGGCAACCACTCACTCACCGTACCATGTAACGGACCGGCGCTGTCGCTGCCGTTATATCCGTGCGATAACGTCGATTTTCAGGTCACCACCTACTACAGCAACATTTGCCCAAATGGTGCTTATCAGGGTTATGGCGCACCGAAAGGTAACTTCGCTATCACCATGGCATTAGCGGAACTGGCTGAACAGTTACAGATCGACCAACTGGAAATTATCGAACGTAACCGGGTACACGAAGGGCAAGAGCTGAAAATTCTCGGTGCAATCGGTGAAGGTAAAGCGCCGACCTCCGTTCCTTCCGCCGCCAGCTGTGCACTAGAAGAGATCCTGCGTCAGGGTCGCGAGATGATCCAATGGTCGTCACCGAAACCGCAAAATGGTGACTGGCACATCGGTCGCGGCGTCGCCATTATCATGCAGAAATCGGGTATCCCGGATATCGATCAGGCTAACTGCATGATCAAACTGGAATCGGACGGCACCTTTATCGTTCATTCTGGCGGTGCGGATATTGGTACTGGTCTGGATACTGTGGTGACGAAACTGGCAGCAGAAGTGCTGCATTGCCCACCGCAGGACGTGCATGTTATCTCCGGTGATACCGATCATGCGTTGTTTGATAAAGGCGCATATGCCTCGTCCGGTACTTGCTTCTCAGGTAACGCGGCGCGTTTGGCAGCGGAAAATCTGCGGGAGAAAATTCTGTTCCACGGCGCGCAAATGTTGGGTGAGGCAGTGGCAGATGTTCAACTGGCAACGCCGGGCGTCGTGCGCGGCAAGAAAGGCGAAGTCAGCTTCGGGGATATTGCTCATAAAGGCGAAACCGGCACCGGCTTTGGTTCACTGGTGGGAACTGGCAGTTATATCACGCCTGATTTCGCCTTCCCGTATGGCGCAAACTTCGCTGAAGTTGCCGTCAACACGCGTACGGGTGAAATCCGCCTGGATAAATTCTACGCCTTGCTGGACTGCGGTACACCGGTCAACCCGGAATTAGCATTGGGACAAATCTACGGTGCTACCCTGCGAGCTATCGGCCACAGTATGAGCGAAGAGATCATTTATGACGCCGAAGGTCACCCGTTAACGCGTGATTTACGCAGTTACGGCGCACCGAAAATTGGTGACATTCCGCGTGATTTCCGCGCTGTGCTGGTGCCGAGCGACGATAAAGTCGGCCCGTTCGGGGCGAAATCGATCTCGGAAATCGGTGTAAATGGCGCAGCTCCGGCGATTGCTACCGCAATTCACGATGCCTGCGGCATCTGGTTACGCGAATGGCATTTCACACCGGAGAAAATACTCACCGCGCTGGAAAAAATATAAGTAATAAATGGCCGCTTCGGCGGCCTGTTTCTCTGTTTGAACGATGACTAAATAGTGACTGCGAAAATGAGATAAGCCGTTCTCAAGGCGTCCTGCGCCCCAAATTCGTGGGAATTTATTTTACTAATTCAGATGATCAAATTTACTTTAAAAGGAGTGAAGGGATGTCTGATATAAACCATGCAGGTTCTGACCTTATATTTGAACTGGAGGATCGCCCTCCCTTTCATCAGGCTCTCGTTGGTGCCATTACCCATCTGTTGGCAATTTTCGTTCCGATGGTAACCCCCGCGTTAATCGTGGGTGCGGCCTTACAGCTTTCCGCTGAAACAACTGCCTATCTTGTTTCAATGGCGATGATCGCCTCTGGTATTGGTACCTGGTTACAAGTAAACCGCTACGGCATCGTCGGTTCTGGCCTACTCTCAATTCAGTCAGTCAATTTTTCATTTGTTACGGTCATGATTGCGCTGGGCAGCAGCATGAAAAGCGACGGTTTTCACGAAGAGTTAATCATGTCGTCGCTTCTCGGCGTCTCCTTCGTTGGCGCATTTCTGGTTGTCGGCTCTTCTTTTATCCTGCCCTATTTACGTCGGGTTATTACGCCTACTGTCAGCGGTATTGTGGTACTGATGATCGGCTTAAGCCTGATTAAAGTCGGCATTATTGATTTTGGTGGAGGATTTGCTGCCAAAAGCAGCGGTACCTTCGGCAATTACGAACATCTCGGCGTTGGTTTATTGGTTTTGATTGTGGTGATCGGCTTTAACTGCTGTCGCAGTCCGTTGCTACGCATGGGAGGGATCGCTATTGGGCTATGTGTCGGCTATATCGCATCGTTATGCCTGGGCATGGTGGATTTCAGCAGTATGCGCAATTTGCCGTTAATCACCATCCCACATCCATTCAAATACGGCTTTAGTTTTAGCTTCCATCAGTTCCTGGTGGTTGGCACGATTTATCTGCTTAGCGTGCTGGAAGCAGTCGGCGATATCACCGCCACGGCAATGGTTTCCCGCCGCCCCATTCAGGGGGAAGAGTATCAGTCCCGACTGAAAGGCGGCGTGCTGGCAGATGGTCTGGTTTCTGTTATCGCCTCCGCTGTCGGTTCATTACCATTAACCACGTTTGCGCAAAATAATGGGGTTATTCAGATGACTGGCGTCGCTTCACGTTATGTCGGGCGAACCATCGCGGTAATGCTGGTTATCCTCGGCTTATTTCCGATGATTGGCGGCTTCTTCACGACCATTCCCTCGGCAGTTCTGGGAGGCGCAATGACGTTGATGTTTTCCATGATTGCCATCGCAGGGATTCGCATCATCATCACCAACGGTTTAAAGCGCCGTGAAACACTTATTGTCGCCACTCTTTAGGTTTAGGGCTTGGCGTCTCCTACGATCCCGAAATTTTTAAAATATTGCCAGCCTCTATTTATGTATTAGTTGAAAACCCTATTTGTGCTGGCGGGTTAACTGCGATTTTATTAAATATTATCCTCCCTGGTGGCTACCGACAGGAAAACGTTCTGCCTGGTATTACCTCAGCGGAAGAGATGGATTAACAGTAAAGGAGTCAATGATGTCAGGAGAACACACGTTAAAAGCGGTACGAGGCAGTTTTATTGATGTCACCCGTACGGTCGATAACCCGGAAGAGATTGCCTCTGCGCTGCGGTTTATTGAGGATGGTTTATTACTCATTAAACAGGGAAAAGTGGAATGGTTTGGCGAATGGGAAAACGGAAAGCATCAAATTCCTGACACCATTCGCGTGCGCGACTATCGCGGCAAACTGATAGTACCGGGCTTTGTCGATACACATATCCATTATCCGCAAAGTGAAATGGTGGGGGCCTATGGTGAGCAATTGCTGGAGTGGTTGAATAAACACACCTTCCCTACTGAACGGCGTTATGAGGATTTAGAGTACGCCCGCGAAATGTCGGCGTTCTTCATCAAGCAGCTTTTACGTAACGGAACCACCACGGCGCTGGTGTTTGGCACTGTTCATCCGCAATCCGTTGATGCGCTGTTTGAAGCCGCCAGTCATATCAATATGCGTATGATTGCCGGTAAGGTGATGATGGACCGTAACGCACCGGATTATCTGCTCGACACTGCCGAAAGCAGCTATCACCAAAGCAAAGAACTGATTGAACGCTGGCACAAAAATGGTCGTCTGCTATATGCGATTACGCCACGCTTCGCCCCGACCTCATCTCCTGAACAGATGGCGATGGCGCAACGCCTGAAAGAAGAATATCCGGATACGTGGGTACATACCCATCTCTGTGAAAACAAAGATGAAATTGCCTGGGTGAAATCGCTTTATCCTGACCATGATGGTTATCTGGATGTTTACCATCAGTACGGCCTGACCGGTAAAAACTGTGTCTTTGCTCACTGCGTCCATCTCGAAGAAAAAGAGTGGGATCGTCTCAGCGAAACCAAATCCAGCATTGCTTTCTGTCCGACCTCCAACCTTTACCTCGGCAGCGGCTTATTCAACTTGAAAAAAGCATGGCAGAAGAAAGTTAAAGTGGGCATGGGAACGGATATCGGTGCCGGAACCACTTTCAACATGCTGCAAACGCTGAACGAAGCCTACAAAGTGTTGCAATTACAAGGCTATCGCCTCTCGGCATATGAAGCGTTTTACCTGGCCACGCTCGGCGGAGCGAAATCTCTGGGCCTTGACGATTTGATTGGCAACTTTTTACCTGGCAAAGAGGCTGATTTCGTGGTGATGGAACCCACCGCCACTCCGCTACAGCAGCTGCGCTATGACAACTCTGTTTCTTTAGTCGACAAATTGTTCGTGATGATGACGTTGGGCGATGACCGTTCGATCTACCGCACCTACGTTGATGGTCGTCTGGTGTACGAACGCAACTAATAATAAAACTTTAACATCCTCGTGAGGACATCATTATGTCTGGAGACATCCTACAAACACCGGACGCACCAAAGCCACAGGGCGCGCTGGATAATTATTTTAAAATTACCGCTCGTGGCAGTACCGTTCGTCAGGAAGTACTGGCTGGCTTAACGACCTTTCTGGCCATGGTTTATTCCGTTATCGTCGTTCCGGGAATGCTGGGCAAAGCAGGTTTTCCTCCCGCAGCTGTGTTTGTTGCCACCTGTCTGGTCGCGGGCTTCGGCTCGTTGCTGATGGGATTATGGGCCAATTTGCCAATGGCGATTGGTTGCGCGATTTCCTTGACGGCGTTTACCGCATTCAGTCTGGTACTCGGGCAACAAATTAGCGTTCCTGTCGCACTGGGCGCGGTCTTTCTGATGGGCGTCATCTTCACCGCTATTTCCGTAACCGGTGTGCGTACCTGGATCTTACGTAATTTACCGATGGGGATCGCTCACGGTACAGGTATCGGTATCGGCCTGTTTCTGCTGCTGATTGCTGCTAACGGTGTGGGAATGGTTATCAAAAACCCGATTGAAGGCTTGCCAGTGGCGCTCGGTGCGTTTACCTCCTTCCCGGTGATGATGAGCTTACTGGGGCTGGCGGTCATCTTCGGTCTGGAGAAGTGTCGCGTACCCGGCGGGATCTTGTTGGTGATTATTGCAATTTCGATCATCGGCTTAATCTTTGACCCAGCGGTGAAATACCACGGTCTGGTGGCGATGCCAAGCCTGACTGGCGAAGATGGTAAGTCTCTGATTTTCAGCCTCGATATTATGGGCGCACTCCAGCCAACTGTACTTCCGAGTGTACTGGCATTGGTGATGACCGCAGTGTTCGACGCCACTGGCACCATCCGTGCCGTCGCCGGTCAGGCGAATTTGTTGGATAAAGACAACCAGATCATCAACGGCGGCAAAGCCCTGACCAGTGACTCAGTAAGTTCAATATTCTCCGGTCTGGTGGGCGCAGCGCCCGCTAGCGGTTTATATCGAATCAGCGGCAGGAACCGCCGCCGGGGGTAAAACAGGGTTGACCGCAACCGTAGTGGGGGCGTTATTCCTGCTGATTCTGTTCTTATCACCGCTGTCATTTTTGATCCCTGGTTACGCCACTGCACCCGCTCTGATGTACGTGGGTTTGCTGATGTTAAGTAACGTCTCGAAGCTGGATTTCAATGATTTTATTGACGCTATGGCTGGCCTGGTGTGTGCCGTGTTCATCGTTCTGACTTGTAATATCGTTACCGGTATTATGCTGGGCTTTGTGACACTGGTCGTAGGCCGCGTCTTTGCACGCGAATGGCAAAAGCTGAATATTGGTACGGTGATCATTACTGCCGCACTGGTCGCATTTTACGCGGGTGGTTGGGCAATCTAATAGATTCTCCGCGCCTTTCAGCGCGGAGATTTCTTTCACAGAGGATTCTCACCGCTGGCAACAATACGCTGCTGGCGGACTCGCCTGAGTTCTCTTTCAGTAAGCAACTGCAGCGCCTGTGTCGGGCAAGATTCAACACAGGCTGGCCCCTCTTCCCGCTGTTCACAGAGATCGCATTTCACAATTTGTTGTCGGGTATCCCCCGGCAACGACTGAATGGTGATCATTCCAAACGGGCACGCACTGACGCAACTCTGACAGCCAATACAACGGGCAGAATTGGTCTGCACCACCTGCTCGCCCATCGTCAGCGCCCCCACGGGGCAAGCGCCAACACAAGGGGCGTTTTCACACTGATGGCACATCACCGGCGCACTGATGCTGTCCAGTCGCTGTACCTTCAGCCGGGGTAAAAAGACATCGGCATTCAACTCCTGTTCTGAAGGGTGAGCGACCACACAGGCTACTTCACAAGTACGGCAGCCAATACAGTCAGCCGGATTAACGATAATTAACGATTTCATCACGATGCCTTCGTATCAAACAGAGTTAACATATCGCGCGCCGCCTGCCTTCCTGCGGCCATTGCAGTGACAACCAGATCCGCGCCATGAACTGCATCACCACCAGCAAAGACTTTTTTCAGATGCGTCTGGGTAGGTAAATACCCGACGTCACCGGTTTGAATCAGGCCCCATTTATCGAGTTTAATTCCGCTGCCCTGCAACCACGGCATGGCATGCGCCTGGAAACCAAAGGCCATAATCAGAACATCGGCGGGCAATTCAAACTCTGAACCCGCTACCGGACGAGGACGACGGCGACCATCCGGCCCCGGCTCACCCATGGCGGTACGAATCAGGCCCACCGCAGTTAAACGCCCATCTTCGTCACAAGCGATATATTGCGGTTGAACATTGAACTGAAACTCGACACCTTCCTCGCGCGCATTAACCACCTCTTTGCGCGAGCCCGGCATACTGACTTCATCACGACGATACGCGCAGGTCACGCTGGCGGCATTGAGGCGGATGGAAGTCCGCAAACAATCCATTGTCGTATCGCCACCGCCCAATACCACGACTCGCTTACCTTCCACGTCCGTCAGCGGATACTCTTCAGACTCCGGCAATCCCATGAGCTGGCGGGTATGGGCAGTCAGGAACGGTAGAGCCTGAATGACACCGGGCGCATCTTCATGCGGCAGATCTGCTCGCATCATCCCGTAAGTCCCCACGCCGATGAAAACTGCATCATATTCAGAAGTTAAATTGCTAAAGGTAATATCGCGGCCAATTTCACAGTTGAGATGAAAGTCGATTCCCATTGCGGTGAATATCTCTCGCCGCTGGCTTAATACCGTTTTACGAGTTTGAAAGGAGGAATGCCAAAAGTCAGCATACCGCCAATTTCTGGATGGCGATCAAAGACATCAACCTGAACTCCTGCGCGCGCCAGAATATCAGCACACCCTAACCCTGCTGGCCCAGCGCCAATCACCGCCACTTTTTCGCTACGGGGAACAACTTTGCTGACATCGGGACGCCAGCCCATCGCCAGCGCGGTATCGGTGATGTAGCGTTCCAGATTACCGATAGTGACTGCGCCAGAGTGATCTTTCAAAGTACATGCGCCTTCACAAAGACGGTCCTGTGGACATACCCTGCCGCAGATTTCTGGTAAGGAACTGGTCTGGTGGCAAAGTTCTGCCGCTTCAATAATCTTTCCCTCCTGTACCAGACGGATGTAATCCGGAATAGCGTTATGCAGCGGGCAATGCCAGTTGCAGTTAGCTTTTTCGGCACAATAAACACAGCGGTCACTCTCATAAGTCGCTTGCAGTGGATCCAGCCCGCAATAGATTTCGCCAAAGTGGTTTTTCCGTTCACTTGCTGAAATTTTATCTGCGCCTTTACGCGAGTTAACGGGGAGCAACGCTGCACTGCGAGATGGCTGAGCGACTGATGACGCTTTTCCTGCTGCCGTTTTGCGCTGGCGGGCCACCTTTATCTGCTGTAACCCTTTATCGTCCATCAGTCGTAACGCCTGTGTTGGGCAGACTTCAATACAGGCTTGCGTGCCAGAACTGCGCTGGTTACAAAGGTCGCATTTCTGCGCAATCGTATCGACCATCTCAACGACGCCAAAGGGGCAAGCGATTGCGCATCTTTTACAGCCAATACATTTTTGGCGGTCGATAATCAACCGAATAAAACGAATGGCAGCCTGCTGCTGAAAGATACAACAAATTCTGTACCGCTCCTACAGGGCACAAAAAAATTGCAAAATCCGCGGCCGCCTTTAGTAAAGATACCAAACAGACCTGCCCACAAAAACAACGTCAGAATCATACTGGAGCTCAAAGAAATAAAATACCCAAAAACGAAATAGTTAACAAACAAATCAAATAGAAAGAAATTGCAATATGCACATGCCAGCAGACTATCAAAAAATGGCAATATTACAAACCCGGCCAGCATGCCATAACGAAGCGGAGCGATCTCGGTATAAGTACGCCAGCTTATCTGCAGCCTTGATGGTATGACTTTGCTTAAATACTCGGTAAAAGCTCCGGCAGGACATAATCTGCCACAAAATACAGGACCAAAAAACAAAGTAACTATCAGCAAGATCACGATACAAGCAATAAAAGGAAGCGGCATCAACAGTAGTTTTCCATCCAGTAAATGTTCTGTCTGAATGCGAAAACACAGGCTGTGAATGGTCAGCTGCTGCCACTTGCCCGTAAAAATAAAAAATATTATTTTTTGAAATAGCGCAAAAGGAGC
>ENA-OPZZ01002176-OPZZ01002176.1-human-gut-metagenome-genome-assembly--contig:-NODE-2176-length-10277-cov-2.301478_pt1 | contig 10277 bp, 14 predicted proteins | sample MGYA00242487_ERZ504511 | MGnify/ENA primary metagenome ERZ504511 (study PRJEB26092, sample SAMD00036241) | human gut metagenome | host: Homo sapiens | study: EMG produced TPA metagenomics assembly of... | reverse complement strand
AGGCTGAGATTGCCTCTTATAAACGCGAGATTGAAAAGCTAAAACATAGTCTTGATGCCAAACAGGAGAAATTAACCGAACAAAAAGAACGTATTATAAAAGAAGCAAACGAAAAAGCCAATGCCATCCTGCGTGAAGCAAAAGAAGTTGCCGATGAGACGATGAAGCAGTTCCGAAAATTCGGAAAAGAAAATATCTCTGCAGCCGATATGGAACGAGAACGGGAACGTTTACGAAAAAAAATGGCAAAGACACAATCCGGCATGACATTGGAAAAGAAAAAACCAAAGAAACAGCACAAACCAAGCGATTTCAGATTAGGGGAGTCCGTGAAAGTTCTCAGCATGAATCTGACCGGAACGGTAAGCTCCCTCCCAGACGCCAAAGGAAAATCTTTTTGTACAGATGGGAAATCCTTCGTTCGCAAGTGAACATTTCGGATTTAGAGATCATCGAGGAACCGATGACCATCACAGCCAAACAGATGCGACGTACCTCCACCGGCAAGATGAAGATGAGCAAATCGCTTGCAGTAAGCCCGGAGATCAATCTCCTTGGAAAGACTGTGGATGAGGCTATCGCCGAACTGGATAAATATCTGGATGATGCATACATTGCACATGTGAGTCCTGTTCGTATCGTCCATGGAAAGGGAACCGGAGCGCTTCGCAACGGAATCCACAGCTACCTGAAACGCCAAAAACATGTGAAATCCTACCGTCTCGGCGCTTTTGGTGAAGGAGATGCCGGTGTTACAATCGTAGAATTCAAGTAGATGTTCACTCACAAATTTAAAGGAGAAAGCCAATGGTAACAAAACAAAAAATATTGATCGTTGATGATGATGAAAATATTGCAGAGTTGATTTCACTGTATCTTACAAAAGAATGCTTTGATACAATGATGGTACATGATGGCGAAGATGCACTGTCTGCATTCGATACCTATGCTCCGAATCTGATTCTATTAGATTTAATGCTTCCGGGAATTGACGGCTATCAGGTCTGTCGGGATATTCGCTCCAGATCCAACACTCCGATTATCATGCTCTCTGCAAAAGGAGAAGTATTTGACAAGGTACTTGGATTAGAACTGGGAGCAGATGATTATATCATCAAACCGTTTGACGCAAAAGAACTGATTGCACGGGTAAAAGCAGTTCTTCGAAGATATCAGCCTGGAAAATCTGATTCTGCTTCAGATGATAAAGGAAAATGTGTCTCATATCCTGGAATTACAATCAATCTGACAAATTACTCTGTCGTAGTTGACAATATACAGGTGGAGATGCCTCCAAAGGAATTGGAACTATTATATTTTCTGGCATCTTCTCCAAATCAGGTGTTTACAAGAGAACAGCTTTTAGATCAGATCTGGGGATATGAATACATCGGAGATACCCGTACTGTTGATGTCCATATTAAGCGAATTCGTGAAAAAATCAAGAACCATGACACCTGGGGGCTTGCCACCGTCTGGGGAATCGGTTATAAATTTGAGGTAAAATAATATGCGAAGCACATTGCATTTAAAATTTTTTATTGTCTACATTGCCTTTGGATTTTTGGTTTTATTTTCCGTATCTGCGATTGCACCTCAGATGCTTTCGTATCGTTTGGAAAACACAACCGCCAAAAAGCTTTACACAGATGCTACTATGATCTCTTCCGAATATCTGCCAAGATATTTTTCGGAGGACATCTCTCTTTCGGATATCCATGCGCAGCTGAATGGAATGCAGGAGTACACTTCTGCAAACTTGTGGTTCGTGGAATCCGACGGAACACTGATCACGTCTTCTATTTTATCCGGACAACCTTCTGCTCCTGAGAAGATCAAAGAGTTTAATCCGGCGGAAAACGGAAGCAGTACCTATCAGATCAGTGATTATCACGGTTATTTTGACGAAGATATGATCACAATCATCACACCAGTGACAAACAGCTATTTTGTGAAGGGATACTTACTCATCCATAAGCCTGTTTCCCACTTGGATGAAGAATGTAAGACACTTTTATTACCGGTGTATATTACTGCTTTTGTCATCTATCTTCTGTCATTTTCCATTTTGGCGGCATTTCAATTCTTCGTCTATCGCCCTCTTCGGCAAATCACAGAGGCGGCGAAGCAATATGCCTCCGGCAATCTGGAGTATGAGATACCAGTCACTACACAGGATGAGATTGGATATTTGTCCGCTTCGTTAAATTATATGTCCACACAATTGAAAGATATGGACGACTATCAGAAAAAATTTATTGCAAACGTATCCCATGACTTTCGTTCTCCGCTCACCTCTATCAAAGGGTACTTGGAAGCGATGGCAGATGGAACCATTCCTGTAGAAATGCAGGACAAATATTTTAAGATTATTTTATTTGAAACCGAGCGTCTGACCGATCTGACTCAGGATCTTCTGACACTCAATCAATTTGATACAAAGAATATGCTTTTGGACAAAACATCATTTGACATCCATGAAGTCATCAAAAATACAGCTGCAACTTTTGAAGGAACCTGCACTGGCAAGAGAATCTCTATCAAATTACTCTTTGCCACCAAAGTACTTAATGTCTCAGCTGACAAACGAAAAATCCAACAGGTTTTATACAACCTTTTGGATAACGCTATCAAATTCAGTCCAAATGATTCTGAAATCATAATAGAGACAACCGAACACAATGAAAAAGTATTTGTTTCAGTCAAGGATCACGGAATTGGAATCCCGAAAAAAATGTCTCAATAAAATTTGGGAACGTTTCTACAAGACAGACTTATCCCGCGGAAAAGATAAAAAAGGAACTGGACTTGGGCTTTCCATTGTAAAAGAAATCATTCAGGCTCACAAACAAAATATCAACGTTGTGAGCACGGAAGGTGTCGGGACAGAATTTACGTTTTCATTACAAAAAAGGATGCCTTAATAAAGCATCCTTTTTATTGCGTTTTTATCCATATTATCTTTTGTCACCCATGTATATCCACTGTCGATCACCGCTTCATTGCCAAGCCCCAACACATCTCTTACCGCTGCAACAACAGTCGCATATCCCATTCCATACGGATTCTGTACAATCAGCCCATTCACCTTTCCTTCTTTTAACAGCTTCATCTGATCGTTTCCACCATCAAATCCAACCACACTCAGATCATCCCGATCCACCTCAGTCAACACATCTGTCACCAGTTTTGTCGCGCTCAGATTCATCGCACAAATCCCTTTCAAATTCGGATGCTGCTCTAAAATATATTTTATAACATCCTCCTGTGTCAGTGATTCCGCCTGAATCTCTTCTTCTCCTTCTGCTTTAGCTGCATTCTTTTCTTCTGCAATTGCCTTTGCCTTCTCCTCTAACTGATCCATGTAATACACATCTACGATCTGCACATTCGGATACGATGCTGCAATCTCATCCCGGAACCCTTTTTCTCTTTCCTGTGTATTCATAGCCTGAGAATCCGGCATGATCAATGCCACTTCCCCATTTTCATCCATAATAGAAGCAAGTTTTGACGCTGCCGTCTTTGCAGCCTCTTGGTTGTTCGTAGAACATGTCGCTACCACTCCCTGATACTCACTTCCCGAATCAAATGCAACAATCGGAATATCATTTTCTGCCGCAAGATCAAATTGTACCTCGCATGCTGTCGCATCTACTACTGAAATTCCAACCGCAACCGGGTATCTGGCAAGCTCTTCATCCAAAATATTAACCTGTTCATCCACATCGTCGCTCTCGCTTGGCCCACTGTAATTCAGACGTACTTTGTCATCCCCTTTATACCCAAGCATAGAATTGATGTCCGCAACTGCTCTTTCCGCTCCCTCTTTCACTTCATTCCAATAACTGTCATTGCTGTTTCTTCCTATAATAGAAATATATGATCCCGGTTCTAAATTCAGATTCTCAACATTGGAATATGCAATTGGGCGGAGCACATCAAGTTTACTCTGATTCTCATTCTCTTCCTTCCCGGTCTTATCCACTGTTGTCTGCTGCTCTTCCCCGTCGTTTATTGTTTTTTTTGAGCACGCAGTTCCCATTAAAGTAATACAAAGAATCCCTGCGATTATTTTCCATCTTTTCTTCATATTTATAGTTCTCCTAAGTCAATTCTTAATTTTATCCTTTATCACTATACACCAAAATCTTCAAAAATAGGATAAATTATTTCTTAAATTTTTCTGCATAACCCAATATTTTGATAAATTTTTATCAAAAATTGTATACTGTATCCGTTTTTGTACAATATATGCCTTGCGTTAAATTATTATCTAATGTTATAATAAGCTCGATTGAAATACTATTCATTTTTTATTTAATAAATTATATCTAACAGGAGGATTTTACCAATGGAAAAAAATTGGAATTCTAATTGGGACGGGTTCAAACCAGGACGTTGGAACCGTACATCTGTAAATGTCCGCAACTTTATTCAGGAGAACTACACTCCATATGAAGGAGATGACTCTTTCTTAGCAGGACCTACAGAAGCTACTACAAAACTTTGGGCTCAGGTTATGGACCTTTCTAAACAAGAGCGTGAAGCTGGCGGAGTATTAGATATGGATACAAAGATCGTATCTACTATTACTTCTCACGGACCGGGATACTTAGACAAAGACTTAGAGCAGATCGTTGGTTTCCAGACAGATAAACCTTTCAAACGTTCTCTTCAGCCATTTGGTGGTATCCGTATGGCTCAGAATGCATGCCATGAAAATGGATACGAAGTAGATCCTGAAGTTGTAAAAATCTTTACTGAATATAGAAAGACACATAATCAGGGGGGTTTTTGATGCTTACACACCAGAGATGAGATTAGCCAGAAAATCAGCTATCATCACAGGTCTTCCGGATGCTTACGGACGTGGACGTATTATCGGTGACTACCGTCGTGTTGCATTATACGGAACAGACTGGTTGATCGAAGACAAAAAACAACAGCTTGCTACTTCTTTAGTAAGAATGACTGGTGAAAATATCCGTCTTCGTGAAGAATTATCAGAACAGATCCGTGCACTTGGAGATTTAGCAAAATTAGGTCAGATCTACGGATATGACATTTCTAAACCAGCTGCTAACGCAAAAGAAGCTATCCAGTGGTTATACTTTGGATACCTTGCAGCTGTTAAAGAGCAAAACGGTGCTGCAATGAGTCTTGGACGTACTTCTACATTCCTTGATATCTATATCCAGCGTGACTTAGACAGAGGATTGATCACAGAAGAACAGGCTCAGGAATACATTGACCACTTCATCATGAAGTTACGTCTTGTTAAATTTGCTCGTACACCAGAGTACAATGCATTATTCTCAGGTGACCCAACATGGGTAACAGAGTCTATCGGTGGTGTTGGTGTTGACGGACGTCCGCTTGTTACAAAGACATCTTTCCGTTACCTTCACACATTAGATAACTTAGGTACAGCTCCAGAACCAAACTTAACAGTACTTTGGTCAACACGTTTACCAAAAGCATTCAAAGAATACTGTGCTAAGATGTCAATTAAATCATCTTCTATCCAATATGAAAATGATGATTTAATGCGTCAGACTCACGGAGATGACTACGCAATTGCTTGCTGTGTATCTTCTATGAAAGTTGGTAAAGAGATGCAGTTCTTCGGAGCTCGTGCAAACCTTGCAAAATGTTTATTATACGCAATCAACGGTGGTGTTGACGAGAAACTGAAAGTTCAAGTTGGACCAAAATACCGTCCGGTTGAAGGCGATGTGCTTAATTACGATGATGTAATGGAAAAATTCGATGACATGATGGAATGGTTAGCAGGACTTTATGTAAATACATTGAACATCATCCACTACATGCATGACAAATACAGCTACGAAAAACTTCAGATGGCTCTTCATGACAGAGAAGTAAAACGTTACTTCGCAACAGGTATTGCAGGACTTTCTGTTGTAGCTGACTCATTAAGCGCTATCAAATACGCAAAAGTAACACCAATAAGAGATGAAGACGGACTAGTTGTAGACTACAAAGTAGAAGGTGAATTCCCTAAATACGGTAACAACGACGATCGTGTTGACGAAATCGCAGTTGAAATCGTTCGTTCATTCATGGACAAAGTAAGAAAACACCATACATACCGCCAAGGTGTGCCAACAACTTCTATCTTAACAATTACTTCTAACGTAGTATATGGTAAGAAAACTGGTAATACACCAGATGGTAGAAAAATGGGAGAGCCTTTAGCTCCAGGTGCTAACCCAATGCACGGACGTGATACTCACGGTGCTTTAGCATCACTTGCTTCTGTTGCTAAGATTCCATTCAGACACGCACAAGACGGTATTTCAAATACATTCTCAATCATTCCGGGTGCTCTTGGAAAAGAAGACCAGGTATTCGCTGGAGACTTAGATCTTGACAGAATCGAAGAATGCGGAAACCAGGCTTGCAATATTCCAAACATCATGGAAAGCATCGACAACGAATAAGATCGAAGGAGGAATTTAAGATGGCAGTAAATCAACAACAAGTAGATAACTTAGTAAACATGTTAGATGGATACGTAGAACAAGGTGGACACCACTTAAACGTTAACGTATTTACAAGAGAAACTTTATTAGACGCTCAAAAACATCCTGAAAACTACCCACAATTAACTGTTCGTGTTTCAGGATACGCTGTAAACTTTATCAAATTGACAAAAGAACAGCAAGACGACGTTATCTCACGTACATTCCACGAAGGTATGTAAGCGATAAAGTTCACACATTAGTAAAAGCCGGACAGGGTCATGCTCGCATGGAAACCTGGCCGGTTTTCTACTAATGAGATGGACGAACGTATATGAGCAAACATAGTTGCAAAGGAGACTTTTTTATGACCAAAGGTTATATTCATTCTATCGAGAGCTGTGGTACAGTAGATGGTCCCGGAATCCGTTATGTAATCTTTTTCCAAGGTTGTCCTATGAGATGTCTCTATTGTCATAATCCAGACACTTGGGAACCAAACAAAGGCACTCAGATGACCGTAGATGAAGTGTTAGAAGGTTTCTACAGTAATATGCCATTCTATCACAACGGTGGTGTTACTGTGACCGGCGGAGAGCCTATGATGCAGATGGATTTTCTCATTGAACTATTTACCAAACTTCACAAAGATGGAATTCACACTTGTATTGATTCTTCCGGCATTATGTTTCAACCAGATAATGAGACATTTATGAATAAACTGGATACTCTTCTTGAAGTGACAGATTTAATCATGCTTGACATCAAACACATTAACCCTCAAAAACATAAAGAGCTTACCGCTCATTCGAATGAGCGTATTCTTGCATTTGCAAAATATCTTGATGAAAAGCACATTCCAGTCTGGATTCGTCATGTTGTAGTTCCAGGGATTACTTTATACAAAGAATATTTAGAAGAATTAGGACATTTTCTTGGCACACTGAACAATGTCCATGCACTGGACGTGCTTCCGTATCATTCCATGGGAAAAGTAAAATATGAAAATCTTAATATGGATTATCCTTTAAAAGATACACCGGAAGCAACTAAGGAAGAGGCAGCAGCGGCAAAAAATATCATTTTGTCCGCCTATAAATGTACTAAATTGAAAGCATAAAATTGCTTGTATATTTGGTCTGTTTGTATTAAAATAAATGAAAGGGTAGATATATTTCATATCTATCAAATGTACAAAAAGGAGGATACATACTATGGCACACGTAATTAGTGATGAATGCGTAAGCTGTGGAGCTTGCGAAGCTGAATGTCCTGTAGGAGCTATTTCTCAGGGTGCTGACCACTACGAAATCGATAAAGATGCATGTGTTGACTGTGGCGCTTGTGCAGCACAATGCCCAACAGGAGCAATCTCTGCTGAATAATAAATAATCGAAAAGTGATCACAAAGTTTAAAAGTGTCGCAGATTTTTAGTCTGTGGCACTTTTTATATTACACTCATGCCTGAATAAGGTTTTTTTAAGAATTCCTCTGTATATAAAATACTATATGATTTTTAGCCTCGAATATTTGACTTGATTTAGATTTGTAACAGACTGGCAGATAAAAAATTATCTGCCATAAAAGACCTGTTCTATGATTGTTTCACTGTGGCAAAAAACACGAGCTGCTTCCGCAGAGAATCTGATAAACTTCCGAGTTTGCCCAACAATCTCACAATGGTTTCTTTCTGCATTTCTTGCTTTCCTTCATTTCTTCCAACAACTCTTTCTTCGCTCAGCATCATCTTGAAAAACCATAAATCTTTCCCCCAATTTCCCGGTTGACTTTAATCTTTTCAATCGTTTTTTGAAGTTGTCTTACAAATGGATCTTCCGACTCTTCTTTGCTCTCCTTCAAGTCTGCTTTTACGAACTTCAAAAAGTTGACCAGACTTTCAGATACTTCCTGAGGATTCTCCCCACGTGTACTCAGGAAAATGGTATACCTCTCATCTCCAAGATCGACCGCGCTCTCCTCCTCGCAGATATTGCAGAACGTATATTTATATTTTTTATCTCCAAACGGATCAAAGTCACAGATAAAAATGACATACGCCGGCGGAAGATCCTCATAGTCTCTTCCGGAAAGCAACAAATCCATATCCATCTGACCGTGATAATATCTGCTTCGCTTTCCTAAATGCGGTGTGCTTGCCGCCTGCATCTCAACATTATAGCATGTCTGTTCTTCATCCTGGGCATAAATGTCAAGACGCACCCCTTTATACTCCGGATGATAGACAACACTCTTCTCCTTGCTAATTTCAACGCGGGCAATCGGAAATCCTAAAACCATCTCCAGATTTCCCTCCATTTCTACAGAGGAATTCTTATTGACATCATAGCACACCGATACTTTAAATACAATGAAAAGTTCTGTCGAAATTTGATGAGCGTTTTTTTACAGCTTATGGACAATCTTATGGTATGATATATATGTTACATATTCATTCTAATTTAATAGGGGGTTAATATTGTATGGGCGAAGTTCATTATATGATTTCAGAAGCTGCCAAACGTGTAAATGTTGAAACCCATGTTTTAAGATATTGGGAAGAAGAACTTTCACTATCTATAGGGCGCACAGAAATGGGACATCGATACTATACAGAAGATGACATACAGCATTTTTTGCTGTATCAAAGAACTAAAAGAACAAGGGATACAGTTAAAGGAGTTAAAGGGACTCATCCCTGATATGCTGCGAACGAGAGACAAACTTAAACTTCAAAAAGAACCTAAAGAAGATCCAACCGTTTCAAATTCGGTTTCCGAGGAGCAACTGGACATGGCTTCTAATGCATCATTAGAAAAGATTCAACTGCAAATAGAAGAAATCTTTCAACATGCGATGCTTGAAAACAATAAGATTCTGGAAGAATCTGTAAGCCAGTCCATTTCTCAAGCAATTATCAAAGAAATGAATTACCTGTTTCAAGCTCAGGACCGGCAGGAAGAGGACCGTTATAAAAAACTTGATCATCTAATCCGTCAACAGCAGACTTATCGCAAAGAATCTGCACGTTCCGCTCCTATCAGGAAATTAAGAAAACTGTTTGAAATGTGAATAAAGGCGGTTCATCCTTGAACCGCCTCACTTCATTTTAATATCTTCTTTTTCTTCTGACTATTACAATTCCAAATCCCGCTACAACCATAGCTAACATCATCCAGACAACTGTACTGCTGTCTCCTGTTACTGGTGTCTCTTTATCCGGTTTGATTTTTATCCGGTTTTTCCGCTTCTGGTTTTCCCGTTTCCGGTTTTCCTGGTGTCGGAGTATCTACTTTCTTCAAAAGTTTTTTCGCTTCCTCGAACTTACTTGTGAGATTAGAAAGAACTCCATCTACATCGTCCTGTGTCGCCTTATCATCATTGTATACGCTCCGTGCGTCTTCCAGAATAGATTTTAATGTTTCCTTATATGCCTCGATTGACTTCTCTGTATAAACAGTATCTTTCAGACTTTCTGTAAACTTGTCTACCTCAGCCAGCTTGTCTTTCAATGCTGTCTTATCTACTTCCTCTGGATCCGGGTCTACTGCTACTTTCTCCAAAAGTTTCTGCGCATCTTTAAACTTACTGTTCAATGCCTTCACAGCATTATCAACTTCATCCTGTGTCGCTTTCTCATTTCCATAGACTTCTTTTGCATCTTCAAGTGTATCGTTCAAAGCTGCCTTGTATGCTTCGATTGACTCTTTTGTATACTCTGTGTCTGTCAAAGCATCTGTAAAAGCATTTACTTCGTCTAACTTGTCTTTCAATGCTGTCTTATCTACAAC
>ENA-OPZZ01002175-OPZZ01002175.1-human-gut-metagenome-genome-assembly--contig:-NODE-2175-length-10283-cov-3.828377_pt1 | contig 10283 bp, 18 predicted proteins | sample MGYA00242487_ERZ504511 | MGnify/ENA primary metagenome ERZ504511 (study PRJEB26092, sample SAMD00036241) | human gut metagenome | host: Homo sapiens | study: EMG produced TPA metagenomics assembly of... | reverse complement strand
CTGTAAGCACCGGCTTCCCCTGTATATACGGCTCTACGGAACCTAACATCCTGCCTGCTCCCATGACAGCCTCTGCTCCCTCCAGGCGGTCAATGGCCTGCCCGGTAAGCTGATCCTCACCGCCCATTCCAATGCCGATCAGATAGACCACAGGACGTTCCTGTCTGTATGTTTCATCCTCTCTCATGAGTTTTTCCACTCCTTTACTTCTCTTATAACCGCTTCCAGGCTTATCCCCTGATCGAAAGGGCGCCGGATCACCAAAACCTCTGCTCCCGCTTCCTGGGCGCCTTTTAATTTTTTCTTTCAAAGCCGCCCGTCTTTCCTCCATCCTTTGTAACCAGAAAACGGCAGTTATATTCTCTCAGATGGGCCTGGTTCATTTCCGCCGAAAACGGACCCTGCATGGCGATAATATGGCGGCCCTCATACCCCTGCATCCTGCAGCAGCGGATGGAATCCTCCAAAGGCAGGACGCGGACATAGACCCTTTTCCTGAAATCCGGAATCTGTGAAAAAGCCTCCAGATCCTTGCTTCCTGTGGTAAGAAGGATATTTCCCTCCTGCCCGGACAGCCAGGAGACTGCCTCTTTAACCGAAGCCATCTCACGAACAGGGGCGGCAGCTTCCGATTCCCCTTCTTCTCTGAGACACCGGAGAAGCTTCACATTCGGAACATGACTGCAGGCTTTGCGGATATTCGCTGTGGCCTGATCTGCATACGGATGAGTGGCATCAATGACAAGGGAAGCATTCTCTCTCCTGATCAGCGCTTCCATTTCTTCCTCATCCAGCCAGCCGGCCCTGATTTTCAGGCTGTCTTTTACCCCTGTTCCATCCCTGTTCCTTAATGAACACACCCGTTCTATTTCTTCCTTAAGAAGCTCTTTTCCATATTCCGTCGCAGCGCACACGACTCCCGAAATTCCTTCTTCTGCCAGTTTTCCTGCCAGAATCCTTCCCTCAGTAGTTCCTGCAAAGAGGATCAGTTTCCTGTTTTTACCCATCTCCTCATGCGTCCTTTCCAGAGAAAAATTCTTAGATTCGTTAATTATTGGAATTATCGCATTTATTGGACTCGCTATTTTAAAAGTAAAATTCTTCCCAATTCTTGCTGTCTTTATTTTGATTACGAATATGATTCCTTATTTTGGACCATTTATCGGTGGGTTTCCTGCTGTTCTTGTAGCCTTGATGACAGGAGATTTATTCCATGCTTTAGCGGTCTTAGTTTTTGTCTTTGCTTTACAACAATTTGATGGTTTATTCTTAGGACCAAAGATTCTAGGAGATGTTGTTGGTATTTCACCATTTTGGGTTTTACTTTCTATTACCGTCTTTGGACATTTCTTTGGCTTTATTGGAATGTTCCTTGGAGTACCAATGATTTGTGTCATTCGTATGCTTTTTAATGATATCATTGACTTTCGTAATAAAATGAAAGAATTAGATACATAGATTGTATTTTAAATAAATATTTGTTAGGATAATAGAGGCTTTGTCCTCGTAGCATAGCTGGATAATGCAATCGCCTCCTAAGCGTAGAGCAGTATCTAGCCTAAATGAGCTATAACGGGCAGAAAAAAGATGTGGCGCTTTAGCTCAGCTGGATAGAGCATACGCCTCCTAAGCGTAAGGTCATGGGTTCAAATCCCATAAGTGCCGCCATTTTTATTGGTTTTTCTATTAAAAATAGGATGTTTGATAGGTATTATTGCTTATTGAATATCCTTTTTTCTTTCTAACAAAGTGTGGAACTTTTCTTGACTTTTTATCTAACAAAAATAGGGCTTTTCTAACAAACTAGATAACATATTAGAAATTAAAAGGGACTAAGTAAACAATTTAATAAGCAAAGGAGATCCAAAATGGATCTCCTTTTTTCATATAAAGGAGGTGATAAGAATATGGATAACGTGTTACTTTATTTTTCATTGAAGCATGAAGGAGATTTTAAAAAAATATATGAATCTTTAAAGGCAAAAGAACCTGTAGATGAAAATGAATTTATTAAATTAAAAAGAGTATTGAAAACAAAATACGTAACAATACTTGATAGTAATTATCCTGATTTTTTAAAGCAGGTTTCATGTCCGCCATTTGTGTTATTTTATGAAGGCAATCTAAAACTTGCTAAAGATTTAGTGGTTGGAGATGCTTTTATCTATTCTGCTTTTAATGATAAAAGATATCTAAGTACTGTTGAGCCATCGACAGATAAAGGAAAATTTTGTTTTGATTATATAATTGCTTGTGAAAGTCATGATGAATTTTTCAATATAAGGGAGCATGTAATGGATAAGAAAGTTCCATTAAAAGACTACAGTAAAAATACAAAACATAAACAACAAGAAAGATAGCATATAAAAGTCATCATAGTAGATGGCTTTTTTACATAGCCAATCATTGATTGGCAAAAAAGAAAGGAGGTCAATTTAATGCTATATATAAAGATAGGAGTGATTACAAATGAGCGAAGTAATAGCAATTGCAAATCAAAAGGGTGGTGTAGGTAAAACAATGACATCTGTTAGTTTAAGTGCATGTCTTGCATTAAATAACAAAAAGGTATTGCTGTTAGATTTAGATCCACAAGGACATTCAACAAAAGCATTTGGATTTTATGACAGTACACAATATCCTTTATCTATGAAGGATGTTATTGTATCAGTTATTGAAGATATACAACTTGATAGAGAACAGCTAATACTTCACAGTAATGAAAATGTTGATATTGTTCCATCAAATATTTCTCTTGCAGGAATAAATTCTAAATTAGAAAGTGCTATGTGTAGAGAAACGGTATTGAAAAGATTTGTTGATACCGTAAAAGATGATTATGATTATGTAATTATTGATACAAATCCATCACTGGATAATCTACCAATTAATGCTCTTACTGCTTCAGATAAAGTTGTTATAACTGTACAAGCAGAACCTTATGCGGTTGAAGGTATGGCTGATTTATTGAGATCAATTAATATGGTTAAAAGAAATCTTAATCATGATTTAAAAATTGAAGGTGTATTGATTACAATGACAAATGAAAGAACCAATCTATCAAAGAAAATCACACATGAAGTTAGAGAAAACTTTGGAGGTCATATCAAGGTATTTGATACAACAATTCCAAGATGTACAAAGGCAGCAGAAAGTACAGGAATAGGAGAAAGTATATTTCAATATGATCCAAAAGGTGCAGCAACTAAAGCTTATGAAGCTTTTACAAAGGAGGTCATCTTAAATGCCGAAAAAGAGCATAAACGACATAAGAGTTCCTACGTACGATGATTTATTTACCAACGAAGAACAAAGACAGGAGGCAAAACTAGAGAAGATAATGGAAGTTCCTGTTGAACATATTCAGGAGTTTAAAAATCATCCGTTTAGAGTTAGAAATGATGAACAAATGTCTGAACTTGTAAAAAGTGTTTCAGAAAATGGTATTTTAGTTCCTGTTCTTGTAAGACCACATCCAAATGGTCACGGATACGAAATGATTTCTGGTCACAGAAGAATGAATGCAGCAATGGTAAATGGTCAAGAAAAGATACAGGCTATTGTAAGAGAACTTACGGATGACCAAGCAACAATTATTATGGTTGATTCAAATATACAAAGGGAAAACATCTTACCAACTGAAAGAGGATTTGCTTACAAATTGAAATTAGATGCAATGAAACATCAAGGAAAACAGATATCATCAACTTCTACGCAAGTTGCACAGAAGTCCCAAAATAAGTGGTCAGTAGATATATTAAGTGAAGAAGTAAAACAATCAAGAGATCAAATTAGAAGATTTATACGTTTAACAGAATTAATTGAGCCATTACGTGATATGGTCGATGGTATAAGAAGTGATGGAAAAAAGATTGCATTTAATCCTGCTGTAGAACTTTCATATCTTTCAAAAGAAAATCAACAATTTGTTGTAAAAAATATAGAAGGACTTGATTTAACACCGTCACATGCTCAAACAATAAGAATGAAGGAGTTATCAAGAGAAAATCGTCTAGATGAAAATGTTATTTATTCAATAATGACGGAAGAAAAAGCGAATCAGAAAGAAAAATTGTCGTTTAAAATGGAGGATATTAATGAATACTTTCCAAAAAACTATACGCCTAGAGAAAAAAGTGAAGTTATATTGAAACTTTTAAAAGGATGGGCAAAAAGAAGAAATAAAGAGCAAGAAAGATGACAGTTACATGTATAACTGTATTTTTTGTACATTTTATTTCAGCAGACTTAGTGAAGGGGGAGTCTGTTTTTTGTGGGGAAATGTGACTCGGTTTTTCCCCCTAAGAACCCCTTTCCTGTTATCTTACTGGGAAAAGTAATATTTAGTATAGAAGAGAAAAAATAAACAATTTTTATTTTATATATGTGAATAATTATATAAATTGACAATAAAAAAAGCTTACATAGTAAAATTTAATAAAGATAAAATGGAGGTGAATTCTTGTGAGGTCTTTGAAAAAAGTATATATATCCAACACTATCAGATAGAGTGTATGAGATATTGGGCGAAAATTATTTTTTGATTTTGTACCCAGTTTTGTTGATTTTTTATCATTGCTGAAAAATATCTTAATATAATATCCTTCGATGGTTTAGTTTATTTTACATTACTTTTGTTGAGACGAAAATTAGTTTATCTCGATTTTCATTTTAAGAAGATATCTATTAATTTTTTGGACGATTACTCTGCTGTTATCTGGATTAAGTTTTTCTTTCTTCAAACAAGCAAATTACTTATACATGACGAAAGCATATGTAGAGTGTAATGTTTTGGAAACAAAAGAGTATTCGCTCGTTCGTCGAAATAAGGGATATGCAACTTTTATGATGAAAAGTCATGAAAGCATCAAAGATGATTTTACAGTAATTGAAAACCTAGTTGGGAAAATAGATTCATATGAAATTGGTGAAGAAAATAAATACAGAGTTATATTAAAAATAATCAAGAAGTAGATATCAAGTTTAATAATTATAATCAGTTTACATTATTTAGTTTAGATGTTGATTAAGTGAAAAGGAAGGAGAAAGCTTATGATTAAAAAGTATTTATTGGAATTATTGCAGCTGGTATGATATTAACAACTATTCCAACAGTAAATGCGGAAGATGAAATTACATTAGATGAAGTGACTGATCAAATAATTGATATTTCAGATAAATATAATTAAGCTGGTGTTACATCAGGACAATTATTCAATTTAATTACGCTAACTCAAACGGATGATGAATTATTAGACGCTTTATCTTTAGATAAAAATGATTTATTTGATACATCTATACCAAAAAAAGTTAATATACAATCATCACGAAGTGGAGATCCATATGATGGAAATCCACTTGCGTCTAAAGAGGAACAAAAAGAAAGAATGAAGTATATTCGATCAGTCTATAATAAAGAATATAATGATGGAAACCATGATGAATCTATATACGATATATTTATATACTTCACATTATATTGAAAATATAAACTATGATAAGAGTTTTTCAGATGAAAAAATTTTGGACATCCTGTATATGCAAATATTATTTCACAAAATGATATAGATGCTTATGAACAATTTTATAAATCTCAAACAGGTGTCGCTATTTATAAAGCATTTAGGACTTGTACAAATGGAATAAAAAATTATAAAGAAAAAGGTGGAAAATATGCGTTTGCTTATGAATTCTTTGGATCAATGTCAAATATTTTAGATTCAAAATATTCGGATTATTTAACAGCATTAGATACCGTTGGAATAACAAATACTACTGATATTTTAGCAACAAGTGCCAAAATGTATAATGCATTTACTGGTGCTTTAGATAATGGAAAAACAAAAGAAGAAGAAATAATAGATTTATATGAACAGCCAATTGGAACCGGGATTACAAGGGGCTGTTTCTAGTACGTATTTTGGATTTGTAGAATATTTAATAGATAAATTTAAAAATCCACAATCACCAGTTACTTTATTTTCTGGGGTTTTAGCTGGAGTTTCAATATTATTTTGATACACTTGCTTAAAGTAATACCTACTTTATCGCTAGCTAGCTTGTATTATTCTTATCAAATGAGAAAAGCAGAAAGGTTAGGTATCTACTATGGTTTAAAACCAAGACCATAAAATTCAAATGATTTAAAACTTAACATCAAAACTAAATATGTAGAAAGACCTATAGCAATGACTATAGGTCTTTTTTTGAAGGAAGGTGGATATTATGAAGGAAGTAATAATTATTATTGTTTCAATGCAAATTGGTGCACTAATAGGTGTTTTCACAATGTGCTTTTTACAAATTAATAAAGGAAATAGTAAATTTGATAATAAGTAAACAGAAGTCTAAACTGTATATGAAATAAATAATGATGAATAAAAGGAGATGAAGAAAGTATGAAAAAAAGCAGTATTATAGCTATTGGATTATCTACACTGTTGGTTGTTTGTAATGCACTACCAATGAATAACCATGTAGAAAGTAAAAAAGCAGCAGTTATTTCACAAAAAGAGGTATCAAAAAAGAAAACAAAGAAAAAGGATGTATCTAAAGATGAAACCAATGAAAGTGATGAAACTGTAAATGATACTTCCAAACAAACAGTAGAAGAAAATACGATCCAGGAAGAACAAGAATCTGTAAAAAGTGATGTGCACACTCAAGAGAAAACGAGTAATCAAAATACTAATGAAAACGAAATACAAAAGAAAGTTGAAACAAAACAAACACCGGCACAACCTGTTGGAATCAATCAGCCTTCTTCTGTAACACCAAGTCAACCAACATCAAATGGAAATACTACTAATGCACAACAACCTCAAAAGGAAGAACAAACAAAGATTTTAAGAGTAACATATTGGGTTAAATGTGATTGTGGAAAAGAATTGACACATTCAATAGATTATAAAGATTATGAGTCTTACTATAATAGCAACGATTACTCAGTAAAAATTTTAATTAATCAATTATTAGATGAAGGGCATTGTGCTGGAAATGAAGAAGTATGTGGTGCTTCTCATTATCGATATGGTACAAATGAAAATTGGATAAAAGGTTAAGTGAAATTTTACGAAGTATATTACGTTGAATATGACGTAAAATAATAGTATAATGACTTTAATAAAAGGAGGAGAGAATATGCCAAATATAAAACCTATCTCTGATTTAAGAAATTACAGCGCAGTACTTGAAGATGTTACTGTTGGTTCTCCTGTTTATTTAACAAAAAATGGACATGGTTGTTATACTATTATGGATATAAATGAACAAGAAGAAATGTCAAGAAAAGCGAGGAAGTATGACAAAATGGTAGCAGAACTAGAAGTAATGAAAATGTTAAATGAAGGCTTAGCTTCAGCAAATGAAGAAGGCTGGATTGATGAAGATTCAATGACAATACATTTCAATGATAAATTCAAGGTGAACAAGAGAGAGTGTTCATCGAAATTGCAAAAAGAACTTGGAGAAATTATAAAATTTTGTAAAGAAAACAATGAACCTGTTTATCTTGAATTTAATGATAAAGAGAATTTAATTATTATGAGTAGTGAGACATATGATCGCAGAGAAAAAATTGTTAGAGTTATATGAACAACTTGTTTATATTGAATCAGAGAGAATTATAAATAATAAACAATATACAATTGATTAGTTAAGTAAATATCTTGATAATGTTATAAAAGATATGACTGTTAAAAAATAAGAAAAAGGAATAGTAGGTTAAAGTGAAAAATACAACAAAAGCAGGAATGTTTAATATTAGCAAGGCTTATGTTCGAGATGCAATCTTATATTATACGATTCAACAATACTTTAATAATAATGCTAAAAAGACATGTGAATATATAAATCAATTAGAAAAAATAGACCATTTTGATTTTAGAAGTGGATTAAAAAATATTATTCCCTATTTGTCATCAAAATTAAATATTTCAGAAAAAGAGTTTTATAACTGTTATTTGAAAGTAAAAGATAGCTTTGCAAAATTAACAGATGATGTCATTTTAGTAAAAAAGGTGATGGAATATATTCAAAGCTATTAGCTGATACACAAGGAACACCTCCATTTCTATTTCTAAAAGGAAATGTTCATCTATTAAATGAAAAGTCTGTATGTGTTGTTGGAAGCAGAAATGCTACAATAGATTCAATGAAGAAGACAGAAAAAAATTTGTAAAGTCACTTATCAAAAGAAATCTTGTTGTTAATGCAGTACTGGCTAAAGGAATCGATACAGTTACTCATAAATCAGCTTTACAAAATGGTGGAAGAACAATTGCAGTTATAGGAACTCCAATTAATCAATACTATCCAAAAAGAAAATAAAGAATTGCAATTAGCTATTGAAGAAAAAGGATTAGTGGTTTCACAATTTCCGCCATGTAATCCAGTTTATAGATGGAATTTTCCAATAAGAAATGGGACAATGAGTGGAATCTCATTAGCAACGATTATCATGGAAGCAGGGGAAACAAGCGGTGCTTTAAAACAAGCAGATTATGCTCTAAAACAAGGAAGAGATGTTTTAATACCGCAATCAGCTCTCAATAATTCTTCTCTATCATGGCCAAAGAAATACATTAAAAAAGGTGCATATTCTTTTAAAAATTTAAAAGAGGTTTTAGAAATATTAAATAAAGCGAAAGTGTTCTATAAATTATTGAATAACGATGATATAAATGCAATAAGAAGCATAGAAATATAAAATATTGAAATTATTAGTGTATATTGCAATGAAAAAATAAAATTATATACTAAAACAGCCAATCAAAAATGTTGAACAAATATAGAAAATCATTAAATAAGTTCAACAAACAACCACGATGAAATATTCAGGTAATAAAATTATAAATTTTATAAAAAAGCCAATAGCAATCATGAATCATTTGATTTCTTACGGAACAGGAATGATTGTTCTAATAGTGCTTGTTTTATTTATTGGAGTATTTTCTGCGTTGTCAGATGATTCCAGTGCAGTCATCAGAATGTGAATTTAATGAAAAATATCCAAGGGTGCATAATGGAATAACAGATGCTGATTATTCCATTAAGGTAGGAATACAACATTTAGCTAGTTGCTTAAATGATGCAAAGGTTGCTTCAAGTGGAGATACCGAGCATATATCATTAGCCCTTCAAGGGTATAATTATGGAAACGGATATATAAGTTGGGCAAATGAACATTTTGGGGGATATACTAGAGCAAATGCAAAGGTGTTTTCTGATGAAATGAAGGCAAAATTAAAAACAAATGTTTATGGTGATCCTGATTACGTTGCACATGTTTTAAGGTATTATCATATTGGAAATAACAATATAGTAGAAGTTGCAAAGTCACAAGTTGGAACAACAAGTGGAAGTAAATATTGGACATGGTACGGATTTAATAAAAAAGTAAATTGGTGTGCCATTTTTGTATCATGGTGTGCAAATGAAAGTGGAATGTTAGATGATAGCTCAGTACCAAAGTTTTCTCTATGTACAGATGGAGAAAATTGGTATAAGAAAAATAATAGATGGAAAGATAAAACTTATGTGCCAATGACAGGAAATATTATATTTTTTGATTGGCAACAGGATGGTCATACAGATCATGTAGGTATTGTTGAAAAAGTTGAAAATGGAAAAGTATTCACTATAGAAGGTAATAGCAAAGATGAGGTTAGAGAAAAAAGTTATAATTTAAGTAGCAAATCTATTTATGGGTATGGAGTTTAAGAAATAATAGACTGTTATAAATTTATTATTGTCATATTTTATCGTATTATGGCTTTTATTATGATACATCTTTAAGCACTTATGTGCATATGGAGGATCTAGCATGTTTAAACATCATACTAGGAGACTAGCATTGATGTGACTTTAAGAGAGGATTAAATGGAATATTTAATTATTCTTTATTTAATTCTAGTTATTACCGCTTTTATATTGAAGTAGTTTTAACTGCTTAAGTCTATTGATGCTAGTATCCAAAATAGTGAAAAAGGAAGAATTGCCGTTCTTCCTTTTTCTTTAGTCTATTAATGCTAGTCCTATGACTACGTCTATAGTATATCACATTTTTACAAAATTAAAGTTGCATTTATTTTTATAGATTTATTTCAAAATACGATAAATTATAAATGAACCCACAAATCCTAAAAGAATGCTTGAAATTATCTGTATATGCACTGTCTGTACAGCATACGCAGCAGATAAAGACAATGCAAAAACTCCTGTGGATATCCCGGGACTTACCTATGACCACAGTATGGAACTTTCCTACGCAGAAGAATTCAGCG
>ENA-OPZZ01002174-OPZZ01002174.1-human-gut-metagenome-genome-assembly--contig:-NODE-2174-length-10285-cov-6.593129_pt1 | contig 10285 bp, 6 predicted proteins | sample MGYA00242487_ERZ504511 | MGnify/ENA primary metagenome ERZ504511 (study PRJEB26092, sample SAMD00036241) | human gut metagenome | host: Homo sapiens | study: EMG produced TPA metagenomics assembly of... | reverse complement strand
ATGCACTCGGACTTACCGAGGAAGAGATGAACAGACCACTGGTCGGTATCGTATGTTCATACAATGAGATCGTACCTGGACATATGAATCTGGATAAGATCGCAAATGCAGTAAAACAGGGAGTTGCCATGGCAGGCGGTACACCGATCATGTTCCCTGCAATAGCAGTCTGTGACGGAATCGCAATGGGACATATCGGAATGAAGTATTCTCTGGTAACCAGAGACCTGATCGCAGATTCTACAGAGGCAATGGCAATGGCACATCAGTTTGATGCGCTTGTTATGATCCCGAATTGTGATAAGAACGTACCGGGACTTCTGATGGCTGCGGCAAGAATCAATGTTCCAACTGTATTCGTCAGCGGAGGGCCGATGCTTGCAGGACATGTAAAAGGACAGAAGAGAAGTCTTTCCAGCATGTTCGAGGCAGTAGGAGCAAACGTTGCAGGAACGATGTCAGATGCAGATCTGTGCGAATTCGAGAACAAAGTATGTCCGACATGCGGATCATGTTCCGGAATGTACACAGCGAACAGTATGAACTGTCTGACAGAAGTACTTGGTATGGGACTTCGTGGAAATGGAACAATTCCGGCAGTTTATTCAGAAAGAATCCGTCTTGCAAAGCATGCAGGTATGAAGGTTATGGAACTTCTTGAGAAGAATATCCGTCCAAGAGATATCATGACAAAAGAAGCAATCCTGAATGCACTTACGGTTGACATGGCACTTGGATGCTCTACCAACAGTATGCTTCACCTCCCTGCAATCGCACACGAAGTAGGAATGGATTTCGAGATTGATTTTGCAAATGGAATCAGCGAAAAGACACCGAACCTCTGCCACCTTGCACCGGCAGGCCCGACATACATGGAAGATCTGAACGAAGCCGGCGGTGTATATGCAGTTATGGCAGAGCTGAATAAGAAAGGCCTTCTGCATACAGAATGTATGACAGTTACAGGAAAGACCGTTGGAGAGAATATCGAAGGTGTGGTCAACAAAGATCCGGAAGTAATTCGTCCAATTGATAATCCATACACACCAACAGGCGGGCTTGCAGTATTAAAAGGAAATCTTGCGCCGGACGGAAGCGTTGTAAAACGTTCCGCTGTTGTAGACGAGATGCTGGTACACGAAGGACCTGCAAGAGTATTTGACTGTGAAGAAGATGCAATTGCAGCGATCAAAGGTGGTAAGATCGTTGCCGGTGACGTTGTCGTTATCCGTTACGAAGGACCAAAGGGAGGCCCTGGAATGCGTGAGATGTTAAATCCTACATCTGCAATCGCAGGTATGGGACTTGGCTCAAGTGTAGCGCTGATCACAGACGGACGTTTCAGTGGTGCATCCAGAGGGGCATCTATCGGACACGTATCTCCGGAAGCAGCTGTTGGTGGACCGATCGCACTGGTAGAAGAAGGAGACCTGATCCAGATCGATATTCCGAACCTTTCTATTCATCTGGATGTATCCGATGAAGAACTTGCGAAGAGAAAAGCAAACTGGACTCCGAGAGAACCAAAAGTTACAACCGGATATCTTGCAAGATATGCGGCAATGGTTACTTCTGGAAACAGAGGAGCAATTCTCGAAGTTCCAAAAGCAAAATAAATCATGACAGGGGAATGAATGGTATGCAGTTAACAGGATCACAGATCGTAATTGAGTGTTTGAAAGAGCAGGGCGTCGATACCGTATTCGGTTATCCGGGCGGAGCGATTTTGAACGTATATGATGAATTATATAAGCATAAAGATGAGATTACACATATCCTTACGTCACATGAGCAGGGTGCTGCTCATGCGGCAGACGGATATGCAAGAGCGACAGGAAAAGTCGGTGTATGTCTTGCAACCAGCGGACCGGGTGCAACAAACCTTGTAACCGGAATTGCAACCGCATACATGGATTCGATTCCGGTCGTTGCAATTACCTGTAATGTAGGAGTATCACTTCTGGGAAAAGACAGTTTTCAGGAGATCGATATTGCAGGTGTTACAATGCCAATCACCAAGCATAACTATATTGTAAAAGATGTCGATAATCTGGCGGATACGATACGTAAGGCATTCGTGATAGCCAAAGAAGGAAGACCGGGGCCGGTCCTGATCGATATCCCGAAAGATGTAACTGCGAACAAAGCAGAATTTACAGCACAGGAACCAAAGGTTGTAAAACCATCCGAAGATATCTGTGAAAAAGATCTGGAAAGTGCAGTACGTATGATCCGGGAGTCAGAGAAACCATACATATTTGTCGGTGGCGGAGCGGTATTATCAGGAGCCAGCAAAGAATTATATGAATTCGTAAAGAAGGTAGATGCTCCGGTTACCGATTCTCTGATGGGAAAAGGAGCATTCCCGGGAACAGATCCGTTATATACCGGAATGCTCGGAATGCATGGAACAAAGGCATCCAACTACGGAGTCAGTGAATGTGATCTTCTGATCGTCGCAGGAGCAAGATTCAGTGACCGTGTAACAGGAAATGCAAAGAAATTTGCCCAGAATGCAAAAATCTTACAGTTTGATGTAGATGCTGCAGAGATGAATAAAAATATTCTGATCACAGAAGGTGTGGTCGGTGATCTGAAAGTCGTTCTTCAGAAGATGAATGAGCGTCTGGAACAGCAGGATCACAAGGCATGGGTAGAACAGATCATGTCTTACAAAGAGAAATATCCGATGACCTATCATCCGGATGTGCTCAGCGGACCGTTTGTTGTAGAAGAGATCTACCGTCAGACAAATGGTGAAGCAATCATTTCGACAGAAGTCGGACAGCACCAGATGTGGGCAGCACAGTATTATAAATATACAGAGCCAAGAACACTCCTTACCTCAGGAGGACTTGGAACCATGGGATATGGTCTTGGAGCTTCACTTGGAGCCAAGGTCGGAAGACCGGAAAAGACCGTTGTCAATATTGCAGGTGACGGATGTTTCCGTATGAATATGAATGAGATCGCTACCGCGGCACGCCATAATATTCCGGTGATCCAGGTAGTGATTAACAACCATGTACTTGGTATGGTCCGCCAGTGGCAGAACCTGTTCTACGGACAGCGTTACTCGGCTACTGTACTCAATGATGCCGTAGATTTTGTAAAACTTGCAGAAGCTATGGGAGCAGAAGGAGTACGTGTGGCAACCCAGGAAGAATTCAAAGAAGCATTTGCGAACGCGTTAAAGAGCGGACATCCGGTGGTGATCGACTGCCAGATTGACAGTGATGACAAGGTATGGCCGATGGTTGCCCCTGGCGCCCCGATCAATGAAGCTTTTGATGAAAAAGACCTGGAAGCAAAAAATGCAGAATAGAAAAAGAAAAAAGTAAAGGAAAGTGGAGGAACAACAATGAGCAGAGTGTACAATTTTTCAGCAGGCCCGGCCGTATTGCCGGAAGAAGTATTAAAAGAAGCAGCAGCAGAGATGTTAGACTATCAGGGCTGTGGAATGTCGGTTATGGAAATGAGTCACCGTTCATCGGTGTTCCAGGAGATTATTGAGACAGCAGAAGCCGATATCCGTGAACTGATGCATATCCCGGATAACTATAAAGTATTATTTTTACAGGGCGGAGCGTCTCAGCAATTTGCCATGATTCCTATGAATCTGATGAAGAATAAAGTGGCTGACTATATCGTAACCGGACAGTGGGCGAAAAAGGCAGCCAAAGAAGCAGAAAAATACGGAGAGGTCCATGTGATCGCATCTTCCGAAGATAAGACATTTTCTTATATTCCGGACTGCTCAGACCTCGATATCTCTGAAGATGCAGATTATGTATATATCTGCGAGAATAATACGATTTATGGTACGAAGTTCAAAGAGCTTCCGAATACCAAAGGAAAGACACTGGTGGCAGATGTATCATCCTGCTTCCTGTCTGAACCGGTAGATGTGTCAAAATACGGCGTGATCTACGGCGGTGTTCAGAAAAATGTCGGACCTGCAGGTGTTGTGATCGCAATTATCCGTGAGGATCTGATCACAGATGATGTATTAGAAGGTACACCGACTATGTTGAAGTATAAGACGCATGCAGATGCCAAGTCTTTATACAATACACCACCGGCATATGGAATCTATATCTGTGGTAAAGTGTTTAAATGGCTGAAAAAACAGGGCGGACTGGAAGCAATCAAAGAGCGCAATGAAAAGAAAGCAAAGATTCTCTATGATTATCTGGATGAAAGCAAACTGTTCAAGGGCACGGTTGTTCCCAAAGACCGTTCGCTTATGAATGTTCCGTTTGTAACAGGTGATAAGGATCTGGATGCAAAATTCGTGAAAGAGGCAAAAAAAGCCGGATTCGAGAACCTGAAAGGACACAGAAGTGTCGGCGGTATGCGTGCAAGTATCTACAATGCGATGCCGATCGAAGGGGTAGAGAAACTGGTAGAATTTATGAAAGCATTTGAAAAGGAGAATCTGTAATCATGTATAAGTATCATAATCTGAACCCAATTTCACAGGTAGGACTGGATGAATTCACAAAAGACTATGCACCTGTAAGCACACCAGAAACAGCAGATGCGATCCTGGTAAGAAGTGCGGCAATGCACGAGATGGAATTTGCACCGGATCTGAAAGCTATTGCAAGAGCCGGTGCGGGTGTGAACAATATTCCGCTTGAGAAATGTGCAGAACAGGGAATCGTTGTATTTAACACACCGGGAGCCAATGCGAATGGTGTAAAGGAACTGGTAATTGCCGGTATGCTTCTTGCTTCCAGAGATATCATCGGCGGTATCAACTGGGTACAGGAGAACGAAGAAGACGGGAACATTGCCAAAAGATGCAGAAAAGCCAAGAAAGCATTTGCCGGACGGAGTTGGAAGGCAAAAAAGCTTGGTGTGATCGGTCTTGGTGCAATTGGAGTTCTGGTTGCAAATGCGGCAACACATCTTGGTATGGATGTATATGGATATGATCCGTATGTATCCGTAGATTCTGCATGGAGACTGTCAAGAAGTATCCATCATACAACAAATGTAGATGAAATTTATGAAAACTGTGATTATATCACGGTGCATGTACCGGCACTTGACAGTACGAAAGGCATGATCGGAAAAGATGCACTGGGTCTTATGAAAGAAGGAGTGATCGTGCTGAACTTTGCAAGGGATGTACTGGTAGATTCCGAGGCAATGGTAGATGCACTTGTAGCTGGAAAAGTAAAACATTATGTCACAGACTTCCCGACACCGGAAATCGCAGGTGTCAAAGGCGCGATTGTAATTCCTCATCTCGGAGCTTCTACAGAAGAGTCCGAAGATAATTGTGCGAAGATGGCAGTCAAAGAAGTGATGGATTATCTGGAAAATGGTAATATCAAACATTCCGTGAACTATCCGGACTGTGATATGGGACTGAGAGGCGATAAGACGCGTATTCTGGTATTACATCACAATGTGCCGAATATGATCGGTCAGATATCAGCGATCCTTGCCAAAGACAATATGAACATCGCAGACCTTACAAATAAGAGTAAGGGAAAATATGCATATACGATGATCGATGTAGATTCTGAGGTGCCGGATGGTGTTGTAGAGGAATTAAAACAGATTGGTGAAGTGTTACGTGTACGTGTCATATGTTAAACAAAACTTAATAAATTTGTAAGAATCCCTTAATTGCGAAATATGTCGAATTAGAGTATCCTAGGATTGTGCAATGATATGAAATCTGGGGGGATACTAGGGATGGATAATACAGAAATTCGAAGAAGACGAAGGAATCGGAGAAGAGTAAGAAACATTCGGGTGGGTCTTGCTCTTTTTACTATTTGTATAGTTGCGATTGCAATACCGGTAGTAAGAGGAATCCTGCGAAAACCGGCGCAGATAACCATACAGGTGGCGGATGTAGAGATTAAGCAGGGAGAACAGCTTCCGGCTTATTCGGCGGACATAAAGATCCGGGATAAAGATAGAAACAAATTAACAAAAGATTATACAGCAGAAGATTTCGCTAAAGATCTGAAAAAAGGAAAGAATATTACATTTTTAAGCAAAGCGGATGCGAATACAGAAGGAACGTATGTGATCATTGCGAAATTAAATTCCAATATTAAAAAAAATCTGGAAGGAGACTGGAAAAAGAAGGTACAGGTTACAATAAAGAACGGAACATGTAAGGTAAAGAATCCGACTGGTGTATGGGAAGGAAATAAATTTAAAAAATACGATGGAACATATATAACATCGGATTTTGTGGTATCAAAAGGAAATACATATTATTTTGATTCGGATGGAAAGAAAGTAACCGGCTGGCAGATGATAGAAGGTGCACTTTATTGCTTTGATAATAAAGGAATTATGCAGAGATCCGGCTGGGTGGCCAAAGATGATGGAAAGGCTTATCTGACAGATGAAGGAAAAGCACTGACCGGCTGGCAGACAATCAATGAAAAAGAATATTATTTTGATTCCAAAGGGATTGTAGCAACGGGAGAGGTAAAGATCGGACTTGAGAAATGCAAATTCAACGAAAAGGGTGAGCTGATTTCGAAAGAAAAAGTAGCAATAGATCCGAAAAAGCCAATGATCGCACTTACTTTTGATGACGGTCCGGGTCCAAGAACGTCAGAACTTCTGAATCAGTTGAAAAAGTATAATGCGCATGCGACATTTTTTATGCTTGGAAAAAATGTGAAATTATATCCTGATGCTGTAAAGCAGATGCTGAAAGACGGAAATGAACTGGGAAATCATTCATATGATCACCAGCAGCTGACAAAGATTGATGGTGCGGCAGTAAAAAAAGAAGTTGATGATACGAACCGGAATATAAAAAACATTTGTGGAAGTCCGGCAACGCTGCTCAGACCTCCGTATGGTGCAATCAATGATACGGTAAAGTCGAATGTGGGCATGCCAATGATTCTCTGGAATGTAGATACACTGGACTGGAAGACAAGGAACACGCAGAGCACGATTGACAGTGTAATGAAGAATCTGAAAGATGGGGATATTGTACTGATGCATGATATTCATAGTCAGACGATTGACGCAGCACTGGAACTTATCCCGAAACTTGAAGAAGAAGGTTATCAGCTTGTAACGGTTTCGGAAATGGCTGCGGCAAAAAAACAAGATCTGAAAGACGGAACGGCTTACAGTGATTTTACAAATTAAACAAAAGAACCTGCCAATGGCAGGTTCTTTTGTTATCACAGTATGCAAGAGAAGTCGCCGGTGGCAAGTTCTCTGTATTTTTACAAAGTACCGTTGTGTTTCTCAAGAAGACGGTGAATCTTCTCAGTTGGATCCATAACTTTTCCGATACTGATGTCATGATTCATAGAATCAATGATCAATGCAATGAATTTACTCATGTCTGCAATCAGGAAATAAGGTTTTTCCTTTGCTTCGGCAGGAAGATAAGTAAGATTGGTAGTAATCACACGGTCGATATATCCTTTTTCATAATATTCATCGAATTTCTCGAATCCGTCTGTAAAAAGTCCGAATGTAGTGCAGACAAATACGCGGTTTGCTCCACGGTCTTTAATCTGTTTTGCAACATCGAGCATACTTTCACCGGAAGAAATCATATCATCAATGATGATCGCATCTTTTCCATCAAGATGTTCACCTAAAAATTCGTGAGCGACGATCGGGTTTTTACCATTTACAACCGTTGAATAGTCACGACGTTTGTAGAACATACCCATATTCACGCCCAAAACGTTAGAGAAGTATACAGCACGCTGCATAGCTCCTTCGTCCGGACTGATGATCATTAAGTGTTCTTTGTCTACTTTAAGATCCGGCTCAGCTTTTAACAATGCTTTCATGAACTGATACGGAGGATTGAAACTGTCAAATCCGTGAAGTGGAATGGAATTCTGAACACGTGGATCGTGGGCATCAAATGTAAAGATATTAGATACACCCATATCGATCAGTTCCTGAAGTGCGAGGGCACTGTCCAGAGACTCACGTTTGGTACGCTTGTGCTGACGGCTTTCATAGAGGAAAGGCATTACAACGTTGACACGGCGTGCTTTTCCGTTAGCAGCAGCAATGATTCTTTTTAAATCCTGAAAATGGTCGTCTGGTGACATATGATTTAAATGACCATTTACAGAATAAGTAAGACTATGATTGCAGACATCTACCATGAGGAAAAGATCTGCCCCACGGATAGATTCTGTCAGAAGTCCTTTGGCTTCTCCACTTCCAAAACGTGGACACGGACAATCGATCAGGTAATTGTCACGCATGTAATTATAATATAATGGTGAATCTGTGTTCTTGTCCATTGTGCTTTTTCTGAATTGTACAATGTAATCATTTACTTTTTCACCAAGTTCGCGGCATGATTCCAGAGCACCGATTTTAAGTGGTGCAACAGGAAGACCGCTTTCCATTAATTTGATATTTGGCATAATAAAAACTCCTGTGTATTTTATATGATAAGTTACTCCTAATTATTTATATCACTTTTTCTATAAAAAGGTCAACTACTGATTGGACTATTTGACAAAGGTAATGTATAATAGTATCGTTAAGTGACAAATATAGAATGAAATATAGAGGAGAGTTAAGATGAGTAAACCAGTAGTTGCTATTGTGGGAAGACCAAATGTCGGTAAGTCGACCCTTTTTAATGTACTGGCGGGAGAGATGATTTCGATCGTCAAAGATACGCCTGGAGTAACAAGAGACCGTATCTATGCCGATGTTACATGGCTGGATAAAGAATTTACTATGATTGACACAGGGGGTATTGAACCGGAGAGCAAGGACATTATCCTTTCTCAGATGAGAGAACAGGCACAGATTGCCATTGATACTGCAGATGTGATTATTTTTATCACAGATGTAAGACAGGGGCTTGTAGATGCAGATTCCAAGGTTGCGGATATGCTTCGAAGATCCGGGAAACCAGTTGTACTGGCTGTGAATAAAGTTGACAATTTTGATAAGTTCATGCCGGATGTATATGAATTCTATAATCTGGGAATTGGTGATCCGGTGCCGGTATCGGCTGCTTCCAGACTGGGAATCGGTGATATGTTAGATGCAGTGATCGCACATTTCCCGGAACATGAAGCGGAAGAAAAAGAAGATGAACGTCCGAGAGTGGCAATCGTAGGAAAACCGAACGTAGGAAAATCTTCTATCATTAACAAGTTGACAGGAAAGCAGCGTGTGATCGTATCTGACGTAGCCGGAACGACCAGAGATGCAATTGATACAAACGTTAAGTATAACGGAAAAGATTATGTCTTCATTGATACTGCCGGACTTCGAAGAAAGAGCAAAATTAAAGAAGAACTGGAACGTTACAGTATCATCCGTACTGTAACGGCGGTAGAACGTGCAGATGTAGTACTGGTCGTGATCGATGCGACAGAAGGTGTCACCGAACAGGATGCCAAGATTGCAGGTATTGCACATGAAAGAGGAAAAGGTATCATTATTGTTGTAAATAAATGGGATGCCATTGAAAAGAATGACAAGACCATGAGAGAGTATGAGAATAACGTACGTCGTGTGCTTTCATTCATGCCATATGCAGAGATTATGTATGTGTCAGCAGAGACAGGACAGCGTTTGAACAAATTATATGATATGATCGATATGGTGATCGAGAATCAGACACTGCGTGTTGCGACCGGTGTCCTGAACGAGATTATGACAGAAGCAGTTGCGATGCAGCAGCCACCGTCAGATAAAGGAAAGAGATTGAAACTGTATTACATTACACAGGTAGCGGTAAAACCACCATCATTCGTAATTTTTGTAAATAATAAAGAACTGATGCACTTTTCTTATACCAGATATCTGGAGAATAAGATTCGTGAGGCCTTTGGATTCCGTGGTACAGCTTTGAAATTCTTCATCAGGGAAAGAAAGGAAAAGGATCAGTAATCATGGAACGGTTGATATGTGTGCTTTGTCGGATATGTGTTCGGACTGATTCAGACCGGATATCTATACGGGAAAAAAGAATGGTGTTGACTTAAGGAAAAAAAAGGAAGCGGAAATGCGGGAACAACAAATGCACTCCGTACTATGGGATGGAAAGCCGGAGGAGTTACGCTGCTGGGGGACTGCTTTAAAATGTGTTGCGGCAGTAGTGGTTGTACACATGATTTATGGGAAGACTCATACGGATATGATGCCGTTACTTTCTATTCTTCCGGGAGAAACATTCCTATTTTAACCATAATAAATGCCTCCGACCATAATTCACTTTCTTTTACCTTATCACGCACTTCACTATTTTATCAACAAATTTATTCCCTACAATTATAAAAAGAAA
>ENA-OPZZ01002173-OPZZ01002173.1-human-gut-metagenome-genome-assembly--contig:-NODE-2173-length-10295-cov-3.067270_pt1 | contig 10295 bp, 10 predicted proteins | sample MGYA00242487_ERZ504511 | MGnify/ENA primary metagenome ERZ504511 (study PRJEB26092, sample SAMD00036241) | human gut metagenome | host: Homo sapiens | study: EMG produced TPA metagenomics assembly of... | reverse complement strand
CCCTAGGTGTGACGATTTTTCTGCTCCGCGTAATTTCCTTCTGGAAAAAAGTCAGCACCGATTAATTGGATGTGGCTGGATGCGGATGATGTCCTGGATGAAGAAAATCTGGAAAGACTGAAGAGTCTTAAAGAAACCCTGGATCCTGGAACAGATGTTGTAATGATGGAATATGCAGCAGGCTTTGACCAGAGTGGGAGAACAACATTTTCTTATTTTCGGGAGCGGATAATGAAAACATCCAGAAATTTCAGATGGAATGGGGCAGTTCATGAAACCATGATTCCGGAGGGAAATATCATCTATTCAGATGTGGTGATCCAGCATCGGAAATGTGGAAAAAGTGATCCGGACCGTAATCTTCGCATTTATGAAAAAATGCTGGCAGGAGGAGAAACGCTGGAACCCAGACATCAGCTTTATTATGGGAGAGAACTGTATTATCATCAGCGGTATCCGGAGGCAGAGGCTGTGCTGGTGGAGTTCCTGAAAAATTCCGTCCGGATGGTTGGAAAATAAGATAGATGCCTGTTTTGTACTTGGACAGTGCTACCGGAGAATGGGAGAACAAAAATTACGCACTGGAAGCATTTTTAATATAGTCTGACTATGGATGTGCCGAGGGCAGAAATCTGCTGTGAGGTGGGTGGAATTTTTCTGGAAAGAGAGCTGCACAGACAGGCTGCCTACTGGTACGGGCAGGCTCTTACTGTGCCGACAGATAAGAAAAAAGGCGGGTTTTTTTATGGCTGAGTGCCATGGATTTGTGCCGTATATGCAGCTTTGCGTTTGTTATGATAGGATGGGATGCCCGGAGCAGGCATTCTTTTTTCATAAGAAAGCGATGGAACAGAAGCCGGAAGATCCGGGAGTATTGTATGACCAGAAATATTTCCGGGAAAAATATGGTCTGGCATAAAAGGAAAGAAAAGATATCTTTATTATATTTTCCTGGCAGGGTACAGGCTTGCGGGGATCCTATGCACAGGTAAAAGCTGTTGTCATATACTGTAGGGAAAGTTATTTTCCTATGAGGTGATCGAAGAATGCTGTTCAGGCATCGAAAACGTAAGGAAATGGAAATGCAGCAGGACAGTCATGAGGATTTGTCCTGTATGTCCTGTTATGGAAATCATAGTTCCTGTGGATGTGACAGGTGTGGAACAAGAGGCTGCCCAGGCCCTGTGGGACCTACAGGACCAACCGGCCCAAGAGGCTGTCCGGGAGTTCCGGGTCCTATGGGCCCTCAGGGACCGCAGGGAGAACCGGGAATACAGGGATATACGGGAGCCACCGGTCCGGCAGGTGCAACAGGTCCGACGGGAGCAATGGGTCCGGTGGGAGCAACAGGTCCGACGGGAGCAATGGGTCCGGCAGGTGCAACAGGTCCGACGGGAGCAACGGGTCCAGCGGGAGTCATCGGTCCGACGGGAGCAACAGGAGCTACCGGTCCAGCGGGAATAGCGGGAGCAACCGGTCCGGCAGGTGCAATCGGAGCCACAGGTCCAACAGGAGCAGCCGGAGCCACCGGCCCTGCCGGAACAGTAACTCCGGCAGCTGCTGTTGGAAATGCGACAACAGTAGATGATATCGTGGAGGATTTTAATGCACTTCTTGCAAACCTTCGTGATGCAGGACTCTTGGAAAGATAGTGAAATGATAAACACATGTTACTGTGCGGCTGCGTATTTTATGCAGCCGCTGCATATTCTCCATAAAAATATTTCATTGTAGCTTTCCGACGAAAGGTGCTATAATATTCTTATGTAAGTATGAACATGGGGGATGAAATCGTGAAAAAAAACAAGTATGAGATCGATATGTGTAATGGGTCGATCATGGACAAGTTGATTTCGTTTTCACTGCCGCTGATGCTGTCCGGAATCCTGCAGCTGATGTTTAATGCTGTGGATATCGTGGTAGTGGGACGTTTCAGCGGAAGTGAGGCACTGGCGGCAGTAGGCTCCACTACCGCACTGATCAATGTGTTTACCAACCTTTTTATCGGAATCTCTCTTGGTGCCAATGTGCTGGCAGCCAGATTTTATGCTGCCGGTAAGGATGACGAAATGTCAGAAACAGTACATACATCGATCCTGCTGGCTTTGATCAGCGGGATCATCATGGCATTTCTGGGAGTGATCTTTGCCAGAATCTGCCTGGAGCTGATGGATACGCCGGAGGATGTGATCGATCTTTCTACTCTTTATATGCGTATCTATTTTCTGGGAATGCCGTTTTTTATGCTGTATAACTATGGCGCAGCAATTCTGCGTGCAGTGGGAGATACCAAGCGACCGTTGGTTTTTTTAATCATTTCCGGTTGTGCAAATGCGCTTCTGAACCTGTTTTTTGTGATCGTTTGTCATTTAAGTGTGGCAGGTGTTGGAATCGGAACCGTGATTTCTCAGCTGATCTCCTGTATCTTTGTTCTCCGATGCCTGTATCAGACAGAGGGAAGCTATCAGCTGCGTTTTTCGAGTCTGTCCATAAATGTGGAATATCTGAAACAGATCTTTCGGGTAGGACTTCCTGCAGGGATCCAGAGTACGGTGATCAATTTTTCCAATGTGCTGCTCCAGTCCTCCGTAAACTCTTTTGGCTCCATTGCAATGGCAGGATATACGGCAGCAAACAATATTTTCGGATTTCTGTATGTGTCTGTAAATTCAGTTACCCAGGCCTGCATGAGCTTTACCAGTCAGAATTATGGTGTGCGAAAACCGAAACGTATGGACCGGGTGCTTGTTGACTGTATGATCCTGTCCTTTGCCGTATCCTTTGCCATGGGCTGTGGTGCATACTTTTTCGGTCCGCAGCTCCTGAAGATCTATACGGAAGACCCTAAGGTTATCCAATGCGGAATGGAGATTCTTGCCTATACCACAGTCACCTATTTCCTCTGCGGCCAGATGGATCTGTTTCCGGGAGCACTGCGCGGAATGGGCCGCTCCGGTGTCCCCATGATCCTGTCGATCATTGGAACCGTCGGGCTCCGGATCGTATGGATATTCGGAATTTTCCCGGCACACAGATCATTGAAGGTATTGTTTATTTCCTACCCGGCATCCTGGATCTTTACGATCGTTATGCAGGTGATCTGTTTTTGGTTTGTAAGACGGAAGGTGCATAGCCAGCTTTCACGAGAAACTGCATAATAAAATTAATACGTAGAATATCAGAGAAAGCGGACATAGTTCCGCTTTTCTGCATTTACAGGGAAAATAGAATAAGCTGGCTCGGCGTTTGCTCCTGGACAGCAGACAATGCTTACAGTCTGGAAATTGAGTTTATAACGTTACTGTTTACCGGTAATGTCCCGCGAGGTGTTTTCTGTGAGCGAAGGTCACAGAAAACCCGAGACATACCGCACGAATTTATGCGATCAGTATAAATTCTGTGCATCGCGAAGGGTGTTACTGAGAATGGAGTGGATAGTAATTTTATAACCTGAGATTATATTAAGTATCAAAAATATACATTTTAATTATACGATGTTTTGTGTTAGAATATAGGACGAATAGGGCAGCAGAGGAATGACTGCCCTGAAATGGATAACGATCAGAAAGGAACTTGTTTTATGGATAAGGGAACAATTTTTAAATTTCATAATGACCTTGATACCGATCAGATCATTGCATCCCAGTATCTGCTTCTGCCGAATCTGGATGAAATGAAGGGCCACACATTTGAATCACTGGATCCGGATTTTTCCAAAAAGGTTAAACCGGGAGATTTTGTAGTTGGGGGCGAGAACTTCGGATGCGGATCCTCCAGAGAGCAGGCACCGGGTGTTCTTAAGGCACTTGGAGTAAAGGCAGTTATTGCGAAATCTTTTGCCCGTATTTTTTCCGCAATGCCATTAATATCGGACTTCCGGCAATTGTCTGTAAGGATCTCCCGGATGCCGTGAAGACAGGAGATACCATGGAACTTCATATGTCTGAGGGAACTGCTGTTGCCAATGGCAAGACTTATTCCTGCACAAAACTGCCGGAATACATGCAGAATATACTGAATCAGGGCGGCCTTATCGCTTCTCTGAACCGTGAGGAGGAATAAGAGATGGGAATGACGATCGCAGAAAAAATCATCGCGGCAGCGGCTGGAGTGGACAATGTAAAACCCGGAGATATCTATACAGTTTCACTGGATCATCTGATGAGTAATGACGGAACCACACATCTGACTGTTGATATGTACAACAATAAATTAAAAAATCCTCATATTGCAGACACAAAGAAGCTGGTATTTATCGTAGACCATAACGTACCGTCTGACAGCCCGAAAACAGCGGCATCCCAGAAAAAGATGAGAGATTTTGCAAGAGATAATAATATTGATTTCTGGGAGGGAAAGGGTGTCTGTCACCAGATCATGATAGAGAATTATGTCCGTCCGGGACAGCTGATCTTCGGTGCTGACAGCCATACCTGTTCCTACGGAGCACTTGGTGCTTTCGGTACCGGTGTAGGATGCACAGATTTCCTTTACGGAATGGTAACCGGAACTTCTTGGGTCATGGTTCCGGAAACCGTAAAATTTAATCTGACAGGGAAGCTTCCTGAGGGTGTTTACGCAAGAGATCTGATCCTTACCATTATCGGTGAGATCGGGGCAAACGGCTGCAACTATCAGGCAATGGAGTTTACAGGTGAGGGCGCCAGAACATTAAGCATCAGCGATCGTATGGCGCTTTGCAACATGGCTGTTGAGGCTGGTGCGAAGACAGGAATCTTTGAGGCTGATGATAAAGCTCTGGAATATCTGAAAGAGCATGGGCGTGAGCCAAAAGCGGTATATCACAGCGATCCGGATGCCGTTTACGCAAGAGAGTATACCTTTGATCTTTCAAAAGTACGTCCGGTTGTAGCGAAACCAGACTTTGTTGACAATGTGGTTCCGGCTGAGGAAACCTGCGGCATCAAGATTAACGAAGCGTTCCTTGGCTCCTGCAATAATGGCCGTATTGAAGACCTCCGTGTAGGCGCAGAGGTGATCAAAGGCTAAAAAAGTTGCAGAGGGAGTTCGTTTCCTGGTTGTTCCTGCAAGCCAGACCATCTATCGTCAGGCATTAAAGGAGGGGCTTATCGATATCTTCATGGAAGCAGGAGCTATTGTTATGAACCCGAATTGCAGTGTATGCTTGGGGAAGCTGCCAGGGTGTTATCGGCGAGAATGAGGTCCTGATCAGCACGGGAACCCGTAATTTCAAGGGACGTGCAGGACATCCTAGCTCCAAGGTTTACCTGGGATCTGCGGCGACTGTTGCTGCATCTGCCGTTGCAGGCGAGATCGCAACTGCTGACAGAGTATAAGAGTTTCAGAAAAGATTTAAACAATATATTCAGAAATTATCAGAGGATAATCCGTTTCGGCGTGGGTTCTTATAACAGGGCAGACAGAAAACATTTGCCTGATGATACGGAATGGAATAAACAGGAGATATATATATGGAAGCATTTACAGGAAAAGTATGGGTGCTTGGAGACGATATTGATACCGATATCATTATCCCGACGGAGTACCTTGCACTGAAAACCATTGACGATATGAAACAGTACGGATTCAGCCCCCTTCGTCCGGAGTTGGCCGGACAGATTCAAAAGGGAGACATTATTGTAGCAGGAAAGAACTTCGGCTGCGGTTCCTCCAGAGAGCAGGCACCGGAGATCATCAAGGCACTGGGCGTGCAGTGTGTCATTGCGAAATCTTTGCCCGGATCTTTTTCCGCAACTCCATTAACAACGGCCTTCTTCTTATTGAGCAGCCGGATCTTCATGACAATGTAAAAGAAGGAGATCAGGTTACGGTAGTAATGAATGAAGCATGTAGAATCACAATGGAAAACAGTACCCCGATGCTTCTCTTCCGGAGAATCTGATGGATATCATCCAGGCTGGCGGACTGGTAAAGGCCATGCGTAAGCTGAACGGCCTGGACTAAAAAACGGAGAGGAGAGAAATATGGGCGAGACGATCATTGAAAAAATTATCAGACATAATACAGGCAAGGCAGTAAAGCCTGGCGATATCGTGACGGTCAATGTGGACCGAGTGATGATCCATGATATCTTTATTCCGTTTGTAGCGGAAAAATTTGAGGAGATGGGCTTTCAGAAGCTGTGGGATCCGGACAAGGTTGTTCTGATCTATGACCATCTTGTACCGGCAAGTCAGCAGGATGATACCAGACATTTCCATGTGGGAGATGCTTTTGCAGCTAAATACGGCATGAAAAACGTACACAGAAGTGACGGTATCTGTCATCAGCTTATGACTGAGGCAGGTTATGTTAAACCTGGCAATATTGTATTTGGTACAGACAGCCATACAACGACTTATGGATGTGTCGGTGCGTTTTCTTCCGGCATCGGTTACACAGAGATGGCCAGCATCCTGGGAACAGGAACCATGTGGATCAAGGTTCCGGAAACCATAAAAGTTGTGATCGACGGAGAACTTCCGGAGAATGTCATGTCCAAGGATATCATCCTCCGCCTGATCGGTGACCTTCGTGCAGATGGAGCTACTTACCGTGCCCTGGAATTTTCCGGAAGCACCATTGAAAATATGTCTGTGGCAAGCCGTATGACTATGGCGAATATGGCAATTGAGGCCGGTGCGAAATGTGCACTTTTCACGCCGGATGAGAAGACAGCTGCTTACTGCAACGTAGAGCTTGATGATTATCAGAAGAGTCTTGTGGGAGATGCGGATGCTGTATACATGAAGACCATAACTTATAAGGCAGAGGATTTTGTGCCGGTAATGGCATGTCCGTCTCAGGTGGACAAGATTCGTGATGTCAGTGAGCTTCAGGGCGAGACCATCGACCAGGTATTCATCGGTTCCTGTACCAACGGACGTCTGGAGGATCTTATGGCGGCAGCAGAGGTGCTGAAGGGCAAAAAGGTTGCAGACTTTGTAAAGCTGATCGTGACTCCTGCCAGCCGCAAAATTTACCGCCAGGCTATTGAGCTTGGCATTCTGGATACTCTTGCGGAAGCAGGGGCTATCATTACGCATCCGGGCTGCGGACTTTGCTGCGGAAGAACCGGCGGAATCCTGACAGACGGTGAGAAGGTTGTGGCAACCAACAATCGTAATTTCCTGGGCCGTATGGGAACTTCCAAGGTTCAGATCTATCTGGCATCTCCGAAAACAGCAGCAGCCTGTGCCGTTGCAGGCAAGATCGTAATGCCGGAATAAGAAGCAGAAGATCCCGAGAGAAATACTGCTGCCAGAAACAGATAAAGAAACGTATGAAAAAGACAGATTTTCGCAGAGGCGTCAGTCTGTCTTTTTTTACCGGATCAGAAGGGTCCTGGATAAGTCATTTTTACAGAAAATGGGATTTATTGTATTAAAATAACACTAGTGTGACGACACAACATATACTACATAAGACTCGAGGGATAAGGGTATGGAGAAAAGATCAATCATCAGTAAAAAGACACTGAAGATCATACTTGGGATCTGCATTGCCGCAGCGGTTCTTGCAGTGGCAGGGTTATTTGTCTATACATACTTGGCAGATCACAATACGCTGGGACGGAAGATTTCCATATGGGGAGTGGATGTTTCCGGACTGGATGCAAAGCAGGCAGAAGAAAAGATCGCTGCGGAATTTGCAGATCGTCCGGTATCCTTTCAGGAAAACGATCAGGAAGTTTACAGTACTACTTTGAAAGAACTGGGCTACAGTCTCAATGAAGAAGCCCTTCTGAGTAAGCTTACAGAAATTCAGAAACAGCGGGAAGAGCGCAGGAAGCTTTTTCCAAAGGAAGAAAATATAGAACCGGAATGTCAGATCGAGGAAGATGAGGAGCAGGAAAAGCAGGCTCTTGATCTTTCAAATTTCGGTATGGAAGATAGAAAAGCTTCTGTTGATGCAGCTATTCAGTACGATAAGAAGAAAAAAGAATTCACCCTTGTGAAGCAGGTACAGGGGACAGAGATCGATCCGGATAAGCTGGAGACTACTGTGGACACAAATCTGAACGCAGCATTTGATACGGCTCTTCTTGGAGATATCATTACAGTACCGATCAACAAGCATGTGTATGTAAGTCCGGCTGTCACTGCAACAGAGGATATGAAAAATAAGGTTACAGACCTGAACAGCCAGCTGAAGAAATACCGCAGCAGTACAGTAACTTATATATTCGGAAGTGAAACGGCTGTTCTGGATTCCGATACGATCACATCCTGGCTGAAGGCTGAGGGGGAGACGTTGACTTTGGATGAAGAAGCCATTAAAACCTACATCAGTGAGCTTGCCAACAAATACAATACCATTTATGTTCCCCGCACCTTTCATACATCTGCGGGAACCGATGTGACCATTGAGGGAAATGAGTACGGCTACCGAATCGATCAGGACGGAGAATATGCTCAGCTTCTGGAAGACCTGAAAAGCGGTACTGCTGTAACGAGAGAGCCTGTTTACAGCAAAAAAGGATACCAGAGAAATGGAACAGACGATCTGGCAGGCAGTTACATAGAGGTCAGTCTGGATGCACAGCATTTGTGGCTGTATAAGGACGGAAGCCTTGTGACGGAAACAGATATTGTCAGCGGTAAGCCGGTGAAGGGGCGTGAAACATATCGTGGTGCATGGCCGATCGCCTACAAGGCGAGTCCCTTTAACCTTACCAGCAATGAATATGGTTACGATGTAAAGGTTAATTACTGGATGCCTTTTGTCTACGGACAGGGACTTCATGATGCGTCCTGGCAGTCATCCTTTGGCGGGAACCGTTATAAAACCAACGGAAGCCACGGCTGCATCAATCTGCCTAAGGATCAGGCAGCACTGATCTATAACACCATTGATGCAGGTTATCCGATCATTATTTACTGATAGGAGCAAAAAAGCTTCGGAGAGATCCGGAGCATTTTTTTATGCCCGAAAATGAAAATTATCATGGAAGCAGGATCGTAAATGTAAGGTTTTTCAAAAGTACGTTGAAAAAAAACACAAAAAATATCGAAAAAGCCTTGTCGAAACAGAAATAACGTGATATGATGATTTCGGAAATCGAGCTAATACACTTCTTAATTGCGGAGGAAGAGTGTTTTCTCTTTATTTGGGTGCAAAATTGATGAAAAAAACTCAAATAAGTGTTAGTTGAGATTTCAGTTTTTTTATTCATGTATCGTTCAAAAAAAAGACAATATATGAACAAGAATATCTACTATAAACGTCAGATTTTAGACTAAGAAAGGATAATGAAAGGTATGAAGTACAGTTATTATCCGGGTTGCACCCTGAGAACAAAGGCCAAAGATCTGGATGAGTATGCCAGAGCCAGTGCCACAGCCCTTGGGTTTGAGCTTGAGGAGATCGAGGACTGGCAGTGTTGTGGTGGTGTTTATCCGCTTGGCACAGACGAGATCGCCACAAAGCTTTCTTCCGTCCGTGCGTTAAACCAGGCAAAAGAAAAAGGCCAGGATCTGGTGACGATCTGTTCAGCCTGTCATCATGTGATCAAGCGTGTCAATGATGACATGAAAAATGTGGAAGATATCCGGACCAGAGCCAACAATTATATGCAGTTGGAAGCTCCCTATGAAGGAGAGACAACCGTTCTCCATTATCTGGAGGTTCTCCGGGACAGAGTCGGTTTTGATAAACTGAAAGAAAAAGTAGTAAATCCTTTTACCGGAAAGAAGATTGGAGCCTATTACGGATGTCTGCTTCTGAGACCTGGAAAGATCATGGCATTTGATGATCCGGAAAATCCAAGGATCATGGAGGATTTTATCCGTGCCCTTGGCGCTGAGCCTGTGATCTATCCTTACAGAAATGAATGCTGTGGAGGATATATATCCCTGAAAGAAAAAGAAATGTCACAGAATATGTGTGAAAAGATCGAAGAAAGTGCAGCCGGATTTGGCGCAGATATGCTGATCACTGCCTGTCCACTGTGCAAATATAATCTGAATAAAAATGCCGGAAACAGACTGCCGGTTTACTATTTTACAGAGCTTCTGGCAGAAGCCCTTGGCGTCAAAGAGGAGGTGGCAAAATGAGAGATAACCATTCTGCTGCGGAAAAAAATTAAAGGAGATCAGTGGAACCAATCCTTTAAAAATGCATGAAATGCGGCAAATGTTCCGCAACCTGCCCTTCTTTTGACGAGATGGATATCAAACCTCATCAGTTTGTATCCTATGTGATCAATGAAAATATCGAAGCACTTGTATATTCAGCATCCCTTTGGAAATGCCTTTCCTGTTTTGCCTGTGTGGAGCGCTGTCCGAGAGACGTAAAACCCGGAAAGATCATTG
>ENA-OPZZ01002172-OPZZ01002172.1-human-gut-metagenome-genome-assembly--contig:-NODE-2172-length-10302-cov-2.011106_pt1 | contig 10302 bp, 8 predicted proteins | sample MGYA00242487_ERZ504511 | MGnify/ENA primary metagenome ERZ504511 (study PRJEB26092, sample SAMD00036241) | human gut metagenome | host: Homo sapiens | study: EMG produced TPA metagenomics assembly of... | reverse complement strand
AACAGCATGAGAAGTGTACTCTTTCATTTTTTGCTGCAACCTGAAGGTTTTGCCAGTGCCAGGGGGGCCAAAGAAGATCACGTTAGTTGGTGAATGTAGGATGATCTTGTTCTCGATGGGCTCATTGCTGGTTATGAATGTAGTGCTCGCTATTTTCTCCTGCTTTTGTTCATTATCGCGTTCACGGAGCAATTCATAGAGATGCCAGATGGCCATATTCACGTAATAAGGATCTGTGTCAGGAGATTGGGCGTGTATGGCTTGTTTCAATTCATAGTTTTTCTGTAACCAATTTCCGGTCAGTGCCAGACCGAGATGGAAGTGCTGATTTAGGAATTCTGCTGCTTTACTAAAAGCATTCTCATCCACAGTACTGGTGTAGTTTTCTGGCGAGAACGCGGCAAAGACGCGATTTCTCAAACTCCTATACATACGCTTGAGAAGTCCGTTTTCTTTAGCTTGTTGTAGTGCATTGCCAACATATTGGTAAGTTTCTTCATCCGGCTGTTGCCGAATTCGTTCAGTTAGTTCTCTAAGCAGTGGCAGGCTTTGCTGATATTCTGCTAAGGATGGAACGCCCTGGCGAATACTGGCAATACCGTTATCGCGTTCATACCAGAGCCTCTTGACTAACCATCCGTTTCAGGTTCAGAAAAAGTTAGAGGTTTGTTGTAGCAAGGTCGTAAATTCACGGTATCGCTGATCCCACTTGGAAGCTGAGTAATTTTTATCTTTCGCCAGGGCATCAATCAATTCACTGATCGTCAGCTTACCTGCTTCGACACTATCTACAAGATCCATCGTGATATTTCCTCTGCTATTACATTACTTACCAGGCAGCTAGTCTGGTGTTTTATAATCTATATTACCAAGCATGCAATTGTAGCCAAGCGCAATAAGTAAGATTTTCAATGCAAAATACATTTTTTTCATGTTATTGAATTTATTGCTCTCAAACGAGTTTTTGGCATCTTCACTTTGAGTTGTGATTATCGAGTTACTTTGTTGTGCTGAAGCGTTGTTGGTATCAATAGAGTATTAGCTGTGCGGATACTAGTGCAGGGTATGCTCCCTTCTTGGGTCAGCAAGGTGCGATGATTTTGAGTTGGAAGAGGAAAGTACGGGGAGTTGTGTTTGCACCTATAGAAAAGGCCTGACAATTTAGTCAGAAAGCGTGAAATTAAGCTGTGCGCTGGTGTCGTGTAGCAACGCACAACTTATCAGAATAGCTTGCCCCAGCAGCTTAATAAAGAAAAAACACATCGCTAAAAACTGCTGATACCTCTGAATAAATGGGCTGCGAATATGTTCGCTTTGAAGCAGTCCTTCATGCCCGATTTATCCCCAACGCGATTGCGGTAGAGTCCCAAAAAATGACGTGCCTCTACCAGCGCATGCCGGTACAAAAATACCTTTAGTTTTTGTTTTGTTCTTGTTCCGCTACTTGGATGATTTTCGCGATCACTTCAACATAGTTTATAGCACGAACAACGTAGTAATCCGGCCGATGTGTGATAGAGGCCTTATTGTTGATATAGATATAGTCCTTTATATCCAATGTACAGAATCAACCATTGCTCGCTGCAAGATGAACCGTTTAAAAAATGTCTTTATGGCTCCTGCCGGACTGGAAGCGCAGTGAATGCTGCCTGACATAGGATGGCCTGACCATCTGCAGCCACAGATAATGCGGCCATTCGCGGTGTGTAACACAGTGTCTAATCCATTAATAACCTGACAGAGGCGTACCATAGGGCTGCTTTTTGTGAACCGCTCTTCGATGTTGGTCAGCACAGGAATGCCAGCCATTAAAGATCATGACGTCGGCTTGCGACGTACTAACTGCCTGCCATCTTTTTTCTATGAACCCATCTGCTATATCGTCGTCCGCATCAAGGAATATAACCTATTCTCCTTGGTGCAAGGCTAGAGCAGCATTTCGGGCGGCATAGACACCTTGATTGGCCTGCTCAATGAGAATGAGCCGATCATCGTGGATTTGACGAAGAACGTTGCCAGTTTCATCAGTAGAACCGTCATCGACAATGATAAGTTCAATAGCCAAGTGGGGTTCACTGAGGATTTTAGTAACCAAACTAACGCTGGTTTCAGCGGCGTTGTAAGCAGGGATAATGACGCTGACATCGATTCCATTTTTCATATTGAGCTACGATTTTCTTTCGTTGTCATCTTTGAGGCGTCTGATCGTGATAATCCTTCTTTCCCTGATTTCCTCATCGATATCGAATAAGCACTCGTCGCAGAATTCTTTATCGAGTGAGAGCCTCTGTTCAAGGACGCTTCCTTTTTTTGTTGCAACGTGCACATCTCTTCATCTTTCCGCGCCTTTGTGACCTCGTGATTTGGGGTACATGGAAAATGGGCGTAGCAAGTCTCAGCTAGATAACTAACCGTAATAAAAGGGCTTTTCTGCGAGCAATGTAAGAGAAGGATAACCAGGCAGGTTGCAAGAAAGATAATCGTTTTGATAGATCAGTTTATCGATATTGATCGTTAGTGCCGATCGATAAGAAGTGCGGAAACGTTAGACTCACCTCTGTTGCTCCATCATGATGATGGGGCTGTTGGCCCTCGAATCTATCTGTCTATTAGCATCGGCATGACAAACACTATTTGTTTCCACAACAAAAGACAATAGAAAAGTACATATGTACAAAAAGTGTGATTTATTCTGTCACTTCAGTACTTCCTTTCGCCTAAGTTTGCCCGTAATAATTCCCCGTGCAGTACTATTGTTGCGACATAACAACATGAATTACATGGTAATAATAGATGTTTTCCTCTGCTGATTCCTGTAAAGATCATGACTCCATACGACATCATTTTTAATATTATACAGTTCAAAAAATCTACATGTGTCACAAATAATTTTACATTTGATAATGTATAGTTGTCACATGACAAGTTGATTATCATTCTGTGTAGACAAGGAGAACTGTTATGACGGATTCAATTCCATCAGGTTACAAGCCGCTGACATGTGACACGCTGCCGGGTTATCTCTCGTCCAGACTGACCCCTTCATGCGAACCGGGAGGGTTACCTGAAGAGTGGAAAGTTTCAGAAGTGGGGGACGGAAACCTGAACATGGTGTTTATCGTTGAGGGGACACATAAAACCATCATTGTAAAACAAGCTCTGCCCTGGCTTCGTGCAGGGGGCGAAGGATGGCCTTTATCTCTGAGCCGTGCGGGCTTTGAGTACAACGTCTTATGTCAGGAAGCCAAGTACGCGGGTCACACACTGATTCCGCAGGTCTATTTTTACGACCCGGAAATGGCGCTGTTTGCCATGGAGTATCTGACTCCTCACGTGATTCTGCGTAAGGAACTGATTAACGGTAAAAAATTCCCTAAACTAGCTGAAGATATCGGCAGATTTTTAGCACAGACTCTCTTCAATACGTCTGACATTGGCATGTCAGCAGAACAGAAAAAAGCGCTTACTGCCGAGTTCGCGTTGAATCATGAGCTGTGCAAAATTACGGAAGATCTGATCTTCACAGAGCCCTATTACAACGCTGAACGGAATAACTGGACTTCTCCTGAGCTGGACGATGCCGTCCATAAGGCCTGGGCTGATGTAGAGATGATCCAGGTTGCCATGCGTTATAAGTACAAATTTATGACAGAAGCGCAGGCATTGTTACATGGCGACCTTCATTCAGGCTCAATCATGGTGACCGACACGGATACCAAAGTGATTGATCCGGAGTTCGGTTTCATGGGGCCAATGGCGTTTGATATCGGCAACTATATTGGCAACCTCCTGCTGGCGTACTTCTCACGCCCTGGGTGGGATGCGAATGAGCAACGTCGCGCTGACTATCAGGAATGGCTGCTTCAGCAGATTGTCCAAACCTGGTCCGTTTTCACCCGGGAGTTCCGCCAGCTCTGGGACAACAAAACACAGGGCGACGCGTGGCCGACAGAAATGTATCAACAGAACAGGGCCGCTCTTGAGGACGCACAGGATCAGTTTTTTGCCACGCTGCTTGAAGATTCCCTGGTGAATGCCGGCATGGAAATGAATCGCCGGATCATTGGTTTTGCTGGCGTTGCCGAGCTGAAACAGATTGAAAATACAGAGCTTCGCGCAGGATGTGAACGACGTGCATTGACCATGGCGCGCGATCTTATCGTCAATGCCCGCCAGTTTAAAAATATGGATTCCGTCATCCAGTCTGCGAAGGTTAAGTAAGAGGTCATTATGAATATTAAAGGTAAACACTATCGTACGGTCTGGGTTTCCGGGGATGGAAAAGCGGTAGAAATCATCGATCAGACTAAGTTGCCTTTTAAGTTCGAGGTGGTGGCGCTTACCTCTGCGGAAAATGGCCGCTACGGCTATTCAGGAGATGTGGGTTCGTGGCGCTCCGCTTATTGGTGTCGTTGCAGCCTATGGCATCGCGCTGGGAATGAATCACGATGCCAGTGACATGGGTCTGCAGCGTTACTATGACCTTCTTATCAAAACCCGACCAACGGCAATTAATCTCAAATGGGCCCTCGACAGGATGATAGACACACTGAAGGATCTCTGTGTATCAGAGCGCAAGGATGTGGCCTGGGCGCTGGCGGCAGAAATTGCCGAGGAAGATGTCGCGTTGTGTGAACAAATTGGATTACATGGTACAGAAGTCATCCGCGAAATAGCCCAGGAAAAAACCGGCCGGGAGTGTGGTCAATATCCTGACACATTGTAACGCAGGCTGGCTGGCGACTGTAGACTGGGAACCGCGCTTTCTCCCATCTACAAAGCGCATGAAAACGGAATCCCTGTTCACGTCTGGGTGGATGAAACGCGGCCACGTAATCAGGGCGGACTCACGGCATTTGAACTGGGCTCACACGGTATTCCTCACACCCTGATCGCCGACAACGCGGGTGGCCACCTGATGCAACACGGTGACGTTGATCTCTGCATTGTTGGGACCGATCGAACCACGGCCAGAGGGGATGTCTGTAATAAAATTGGTACCTATCTTAAGGCGCTGGCGGCCCATGATAACCATGTTCCCTTCTACGTCGCGTTACCTTCTCCCACTATTGACTGGACTATTGAGGACGGAAAAAGCATTCCGATTGAGCAACGTGACGGAAAAGAGCAGTCCCATGTCTATGGGATAAACCCTCAGGGAGAATTGAGCTGGGTCAATACCGCCCCTGAAGGAACCCGTTGTGGGAACTACGCTTTCGACGTCACGCCTGCCCGATACATTACCGGCTTCATTACTGAGCGGGGAGTCTGTGCTGCCAGTAAGTCAGCGCTGGCGGATATGTTTGCTGACCTGAAGAGTAAAGCACTCAGGGGGAACAGCATTAAAACGGCGGCCATTGCTATTAAGGATCAGGAATGGAACGGATTAAGTTAGCAGAAAAAATCATTTCCACTTGTCGGGAAATGAATGCGTCAGGTCTTAATCAAGGAACATCAGGTAATGTGAGTGCCAGGTATACCGGTGGCATGTTGATTACGCCGAGTGGGATCGCTTATTCAAAGATGACGCCGGACATGATTGTCTTTGTAGACGATAAGGGAATACCTGAAGCGGGTAAAATACCATCAAGTGAATGGTTATTTCATCTGGCGTGTTATAAAGCCAGACCAGAATTGAATGCTGTCATACATACGCATGCGGTGAATTCCACGGCGGTGGCAATACATAATCATTCAATTCCGGCCATTCATTATATGGTGGCGGTATCGGGGACGGATCATATTCCCTGTATTCCCTATTATACCTTTGGCAGTCCTGAACTGGCCGACGGTGTATCTAAAGGAATCAGAGAAAGTAAGTCCTTGCTGATGCAGCACCACGGTATGCTGGCCATGGACGTCACGCTGGAAAAGACGTTGTGGCTGGCGGGTGAAACCGAGACGCTGGCTGATTTATACATCAAATGTGGCGGATTACATCACGATGTTCCCGTGCTGTCTGAAGCCGAAATGACCATCGTCCTTGAAAAATTCAAAACGTATGGTTTGAAAGCGTAATTACAGCTTTATTTTAATTAATAACATATGACAGCCATTCGCAGAATGGCTGCTATTCCCTCTGTCCACAACGATTGATTATAACTACCACAAGGAGTTATTTATGTTTATCGTGGAATCGTATGCTGTCGCCATAATAATGTGTTTTATTACCATGATTTGCTGGGGTTCATGGGCGAATACAACTAAACTTGTCAGCAATAAAAAATGGGAGTTCCCTCTATTCTATTGGGATTATTCAATTGGATTATTGCTGTGTTCTTTGTTATTTGCCTTCACGCTGGGTTCTATGGGCGAAGCCGGTCGCAGTTTTATACCTGATATTCAGCAGGCGAGCAGCAGTAGTCTGATGTCGGCAATACTGGCAGGGATTATCTTCAATATTTCCAATATTCTTCTGGTCGCTTCTATTAATCTTGCCGGTATGGCGGTAGCTTTTCCTGTGGGTGTGGGGCTGGCACTGGCTCTGGGTGTGATCACCACCTATATCGGCAATCCGCAGGGCGATCCGCTCATTCTGTTCCTCGGTGTCGCCTGCGTTGTGATCGCCATTATTTTTACCGCGATAGCCTATGGTCGTGTCACGCAGGAGGCGGATAAATCTCGCCGTAATAAAGGTCTCATTACTGCCATTCTGGCGGGTATCATCATGGGATGGTTTTTCCGCTTCTTGGCGGACTCCATGTCTGACAATTTCAGCCAGCCTGCCAGCGGTCTGATGACGCCTTACTCAGCACTTGTTCTGTTTGCCGTGGGGCTGTTCTTGTCGAACTTTGTCCTTAACACGCTGGTCATGAAAAAACCTATTTCAGGAGAACCGGTCAACGGGAAAATGTATTTTTCCGGGAGCTTACGGGATCATGTTTGCGGCTGGCTGGGCGGTATGATTTGGTGTGTCGGTCTGGCATTCAGTCTGATTGCGTCTGGTCAGGCGGGGTATGCCATTTCCTACGGTCTGGGACAGGGGGCCACAATGATTGCCGTGATCTGGGGAGTCTTCATCTGGAGAGAATTTGCCAGTGCGCCAGCCGGAACCAATAAACTGCTGCTGACCATGTTTATTTCATACATTGTGGGTATTGTTCTTATTATCGCCGCTAATCAATAAAATCCTGCCCCATATCCACATGGGGCAGTTGTTCATTCTTTTAGTGTGGTAATTCACACGCCAGCCAAAAACTCTGCCGTTCCTTCATCAACCAATCAGGTCCGTGACATATCCTCCCAGCAGGGCACCCAACGTTGCGTCATAGCCTCTTTCCCCACCAGCAAGGAAGATCTTCCGTTCAATCTGCCTTAGCTGAGCCAGACTGATTCCCAGAATACGCTGGTCAACATCAGCCACGACGGGCATCCCTTCCTTGTCATAGAAGCGACCACAAATGACACCTACTGCGCCTAAATCCCGATACGTCTGCATTTCCTTCTTATTCAGCACGCCCACCCGAATCAGGGGATTTTCATCAAGCGCGTTACCCACGACAAAAAAGGCTTTCGTACAGCGAGTCAGAACGTCAAAATTCGATCGAATAATAGGCTCTGCCTGTAACTCCATGGCCAGTCTGGCGCTTGATACCACGGCGGGCACGTGCAGCGAGGCGACACGGCCTGAAAGCTTGTAGGCGATTTGCGATGAGGATTCAATGATCGTCAGGTCTGGCTGAGATGGCATGGAACCGAGCATCTGTATAACGGTGACATTTTTACATGACTTCGGCGTCATGGTTTTGCTCATCTGATGGATTGTTCTTCCCCAGGCAACCCCCAGCACATCACCATTCTCAATCACCTGATTCAGATACATGCCACCGGCACGTGAAAGGCGAGTCCGCATCAGCTTTGTATCATCACGTTTTTCCGGCATGTTCGCCATCCGGCACGATGATCACTCTCTGGAGATTGAATTTATCGCGAATTTGCAAAGCAGCGTCGATAGAGCCAAAGACATTCACATCCAGGTTGATATGAACCAGTCCATTTTCCCGGGCTGTTTGCAGGTATTTGACAACCGTGACGCGGGACACCCCCATGATAGCTGCAACTTCAGTCTGGCTTTTGCCTTCCTGATAGTACAGCCATGTTGCATGAAGTACGGGATCATCATTGAACAGGCTGCTGTTTGTTTGATCTCTATCCACTTTTGTATACCTGTATTAAACCGGGGAAATGCTCATCTTAACCCTGTTTACCCGGAGAGTTGATGCAGATTGCCAGTGGCATGATTTTATACAGATATTTTATTCTTTTACATGAAATAAACCAGCATACCATTTGAGCGATCGCCGGCTGTTCCCCCATACTGTAAAGTCGGAGACATGCTCCGGCTTTACAGTATTACTGAGAGTACACCCATCAAGCATAATCGACGGTTCAATATCGCCCCTTTTTGATCGCCAGCGATTCGTCACCGTGCAGACGGTTGCCGTCACTCACTAAATTATGGGGGACAGTGAACAACAGGTTGGCTCACTGGCAAGAACCCGATTATAAAACTAAGCTGGCGAGCAGAATAAAAATCAGCCCACTGATGGATAAGAGTGTGGACATCAACGTCCAGGATAACAGCGTTTCTTTGGTGGTCAGGCCAAAAAAGTCTTTAATCATCCAGAAACTGGCATCGTTAACGTGAGAACAAATACAGGATCCGGCACCGGTAGCCAGCGTAATCAAGGCCAGGTTGGTATTGGGATGTACTGCCAACAATGGGATGACCAGACCGGCGGTAGAGATCGCCGCGACGGTGGCTGAACCCAGACAAATACGCAGGAATGCGGCCACGCCCCAGGCCATCAAGATCGGGTTAATATCCATACCCGAAACCAGGGTGGAAATATACTGACCAACGCCAGAGTCGATGAGAACTTGCTTGAATGCACCACCACCACCGATAATCAGCAGCAGACCGGCAATACCCGCGATAGCTTTTCCGCAAGAATCCATCAGGTCAGGGATTGTTTTCCCGCGCCCCAGGCCCATGGTATAGATCGCGAACAGCAGTGAAATCAGCATGGCGATCGTCGAATTACCTAAGAACAGTATCACGTTGTAAAATAAGCCAGAATCCGCGGCACTTTTGGCATGAGTCATCTGGATGATGGTGACAACCGCCATCAGGATCACCGGCAGCATTGCCGTGAGAAAACTGATCCCAAAGCCTGGCATTTCGCTTTCGCTGAATCGGCGGGTCGCGCCGAGAGAGGCTATATTCCCCTCTTTTTTAAAGGCGTCCGGAATAATGCGCTGGCAGAATTTATTCAATACCGGGCCGCAAAGAATAAAGGTTGGAATGCCGACAATGATACCGTATATCAGTACCAATCCTACATCAGCGCCATATTCCCTGGCGATAACAGTCGGGCCGGGGTGCGGCGGCAAAAAACCGTGTGCGACCAGCAAACCAGAAAGCATCGGCACACACATAAACATCGGTGATATTTTTGCTTCACGGGCAATAGCGAATAAAATAGGTACCAGAAGAATTAAACCGACTTCGAAAAAAAGTGCGATACCGACAATAAACGCCGAACAGACCACTGCCCAGTCAAGTTTATTTTTCCCGAAATAATTCAGCATGGTCAGCGCTATTCGCTGCGCACCACCCGCATCGGCCAGCAAGCGACCGAGCATAACACCGAAGCCAAATATCAAACCAATATGGCCCAGCGTACCGCCAAGCCCGGATTCGACTGAGGTGACGACTTTACTCAAATCCATACCACTGGCGATGGCGACAGCAATCGAGACAATAATTAACGAAACAAACGTATTAAGCTTAATTTTTATGGTTAAAAGCAGGAGTAAAGCAATCCCTGCCACAACGATAATTAGTGGCATAACGTCCTCTCATAACAGGGTAGCGACCCATCATTATCCGACTGAGCAAATAACGAATGATGCAGAGTCGGATAATTCAGGTGTCTGGATGTTTTTATTTATGCTTTCAGTTTTTATTCATAAAATCGCGCAAAGCCGCGCCAATTTTGTTTACATCATAAATACAACCGGTCCATGTCCCGCCACTCACGGCCTGAAGCATTGCCCATAGCTGGGTATCATCTGGCAATTCAGGATCGGGAAGTAAATCCTGATGGCTGGGTCTGGCATTTAATATTGCAGTTGCCTCCTCCTGTGAAGGTAATTGTTCATCGCTACGGGTTCCGAGGAAATTGACTTCGCCGTGAAGCTCGCGACAATCAATTTTAATTTCAATTACATCCCCGGTGCGTAATTTACCGATGGGGCCTCCGGCCAGCGCTTCTGGCCCCACATGGCCGATGCACGCGC
>ENA-OPZZ01002171-OPZZ01002171.1-human-gut-metagenome-genome-assembly--contig:-NODE-2171-length-10304-cov-4.173529_pt1 | contig 10304 bp, 8 predicted proteins | sample MGYA00242487_ERZ504511 | MGnify/ENA primary metagenome ERZ504511 (study PRJEB26092, sample SAMD00036241) | human gut metagenome | host: Homo sapiens | study: EMG produced TPA metagenomics assembly of... | reverse complement strand
ACGCAGTGGAGGCCATCTGCCGGGCGGTCCCTGCCCACATCCGGGTGCGGCTTGGCAGCCTGGAGCCCCGGACCATCACCCCGGAGTTCTGCCGCCGTGCGGCCGCCCTGCCCAACCTGTGCCCCCACTTCCACCTGTCTATGCAGTCCGGGTGCGACTCGGTTTTGGCCCGCATGAACCGAAAGTACGATTCCGAACGGTACTTATGAGAGTGTAAGATTACTCAATGAAGCATACGAGACCCCCGGGATCACCACAGATCTAATCGTGGGCTTCCCTGGTGAGACTGAGGAGGAGTTCCAGCAGACCCTGGCGTTCATCCGCCGCTGTGCCTTCTCCGCCATGCACATTTCCCCTATTCCAGGCGGCCGGGGACCCCGGCGGACGGGATGCCCGGTCAGATCCTCAACAGCGTCAAGGAGGATCGGGCCCACAGGGCCCAGCAGGCCGCCCTGGAGATGGAGGCGGCCTATCTGGACCGCTGGGTGGGACGGACGGTCCCGGTGCTCTTTGAGGAGGAGCGGGACGGCCTGTGGCGGGGGCACACCACCCGGTACAGTGAGGTGGCGGCCCCCTCTGGTGAGAACCTGCACAACCAGCTCCGTCAGGTGTACATCACCGGACGGGCTGGGAATACCCTCCAAGGGGAGTTGTGTGAAGGACAGGAGAAGTGAGGACAAGCCCAGTGAAGGGAGGTGAGAAAACCTTGACCAAGCAGGAATTTGACGCATTATTTGAGCGGTGTAAGGCCCGCTGCCTGCCCTCCGATCAGGGGCAGATCCAGGAGAAGCTGGCCCGCTTCACCAACGAAAACGGGCAGGTATCGGCCCAGGCCCTGGCGGTGTTCACCTATGTGGAGACCATCCAGTATACCAACGAGCTGCTCTACTCCGTTCTTTCGGAGGCCCTGAACATCCAGGAGTGAGCGCTTTCCAGTCACGCCCCCGGCCCGGCTTTGACGGCCGGGGGCGGACCGGGAGAAATTGCGGCAGATCAGGAGAATTACGGAAATCCCTTGACTTCTCAGCAAAAATCCGCTAAAATAGCAGAGCATCCTACAAACAGAGATGCGCTGGTGTGGCTCAATGGCAGAGCACATCACTCGTAATGATGGGGTTGTGGGTTCGATTCCCACCACCAGCTCCAGCTCGCCGCAAGCGGTCGCTTGCGGCGAGTTTTTTCTTCTATCTGATACTTTACTTGTTCTACCGCCCCATCTCCAGAGCCTGTCCGTCCTTCCGGCTTGGCTTTGCTTTGGGGCAAAATTGAAGCCCGGAACAGCTTGGGGAGTTGATTTTTTGTCTCTCGATCTGCAAACGGTTTTTCTTAATCTGCTGGAGCTGTTCCTCCTCATCGGGGCGGGCTATGGCGTTGTCCGCTGGGGCGCACTGCCCGCCTCCGCTTCCAGCGCATTCAGTGGGCTGCTGATGAATGTCACCCTCCCGGCAACCATTCTCACCTCCCTGGTCCGGCCCTACGACCCCGCCTTCATTCGGGACGGCATCCTCACCGCCGTGCTGGGCGCGGTCCTGATCCTGGGCTACGGCCTGTTCTGTATCCCCGCCCTGCGTCTCTTTCGTGTCCCGGAGGGGCGCAGAGGCGCCTGGATCCTCTGCTGTACTTTCTGCAACAACGGATTCATGGGCTTCCCCATCACGCTCGCCCTGTTTTGGGGAAGAAGGTTGGCTCTGGCCGCTTTTTTGGCCATTCCCTTCAATCTGCTGATCTATACTGCCGGACCCAAGCTGGTCTGCCTGGACCGGAGCTCCTCCGGAGACATGCAATCCCTCCCCTGGGCCAACTATATCACCGACAGTCATTCAAACCCTTCGGACAGCAAAAACATGAAAGTAGGTTTTCAAGCAGGCCTGACAGTCGACTATGAGTTTCAGAATCACCTGATGCTGATGTCTGGACATTTTTTTTGTCCGAAAGGGTGGAAATTTGAAACTGGGTGAGAATTACTACGGAAAGGATGGTATAAATGCTTATTACCGTTATCCCGATGTGGAAGTAAAGATGAACTATCTGCAAATACCTGTGAAACTGGGCTATAACTTTCATATAAATGATAAACTAAGTCTTATTCCCAATGTCGGACTCTATGCGGCGTATGGTTTCAATGCCGGTGAAAGCGATTTGCAGATGGTGGGTGACGGTAAATTGATTCATGCCGGCTGGAAGCCGCTGGATGGCTATGGGAATACTTCCGATCAGGCTATTCGGGGGTTCAACCATTGGGATGTCGGAGCGACAGCTGGTATCAAGGCAGTGATAGGTAAGCATTACACGATTTCATTTGATTATAATATCGGTCTGAACAAAGCACAAAGTACATACGGATTACGAAACTCTACATTCCAACTTTCAGTTGGTTACCGTTTTTAAATTTTCATCACTTTAGAGAAAACCGAATACTAGACTTTATTTTTTAAGAAGAGAGATGCTCTTGCACGAGAGTGTAGGGGCATTTCTCTTGACATTTTTCTTCGCAAACCACCATCTCCATCCCCTGGTAAACCAGGCGGGAAGCCAGCTTGTCTTTCTCATAATTCAAACTTGTCTGCCTCGTTCAGTCATAATAGTGCCGTAACATGGAGAGAGTGTTAGGCTCTTGCCAAAGCGACGGAAACGGATGAGGAAAAAGAACTTGTTGGCCCTTTCAATCAAAGAGATGTAATGCGTCTTGTTCACATAATAACAATTGTCTTCGCGGACAGCCACAAAATTCATCATTCCTTAAGGGATACGCTACGGTAAGGCATGTTAAGTACATCAAATACATTGGGTATGATTCCTCCTTTTTGTTTTCTACAAAAATAGTCTTTTGGGGCAGACGGCCAACAAGCAACAAGGATATTTGTACTGTGTTGCTTATTAATCGATGTCCGTGTACCGGGTTATGAAAGCGTTTTGCTATCTTTGTGCATAGAAAGCTAAAAGACAAAATTACTATGCGTTCATTTATTATATATTTAAATTTCGTCAGTTTGCTGGCTGTCTGTTTGTTTGCCTGTAACCACCATTCTTCCAATCCGATGTTACAGCAAGTAGATTCATTGTTGGAAATGAAGCCGGACAGTGCATTGACTATTTTAAAAAATATATCTGTTTTAGAGGATTTGCCGGAAGTAGACAAGGCATACTATGCTTTGTTGCTGGCTGAGGCTACGGACAAGAACAAACTACCCTTATTGCCTTGCGATTCCTTATTGAATTTCGCCTTGGATTATTATGGAGATGATGATAGGGAGAAGGCTGTGGCATTGATGTATAAGGGAAGGCTGCTGGCAGAGATGGATGATGAAAAGGCAGCGATAGAGATGAATTTGAAGGCATTGGAAATATTGCAGGATTATCCGGTAGATACAAAATATAGAAGATTAATTTATAGTGCGCTGGGATTGTGGTATGGGAATTGTGGATTGAATGACAAGGCATTGGAGGTGTTGCACCAATCTCTTCATTATTCTTTTGATGCTAAAGATACTGCCATTGCTTATATTAATATAGGATATATTTATGGCATGAGAAATATGCAGGATTCTGCCATAACCTATCAGCGCAAAGCTGTGAAGTATGCCATGCGTTCTAAAGATAGAAGCATGATACTTACTTCTTGGCATAATTTGAGCATTTGTTATAGACACTTTGAAAATGTCGATTCGGCTGTTGTTTATGCGCATAAGGTTTTACAGCATTTATCTTATGGGAATGGAAAAGCAGATGCTTATTATAATATGGGGGATTTATATGTTGATTTGGAACAATATGATTCAGCACGCCATTATTTAGAAAAGAGTTTGTTTCTTTCTCCATCCCGCTCTATACCCTACTGGTCACTTGCCGTAATGGAGGCTGAACTAGGAAATTTTAAGTCTGCCTATCACTATCTGGATACGTTTGTTATGGTTCAGGACTCATTAGATAATAGTGAGCAATTGACGGAAGTGCAACATTTAGTCTATAAACATCAGACGGAATTAAGAGTAAAGGATGAACAGATAAAATCCAAAAGGATTATAAGATGGATTGTCTTTGTATCCGTTATTATTTGCTTTGTCGTTGCTTTGATTTACCAACGTTGGATAAATAAGAAAAATAACCAGCAGGCACTCTATCGGCAAGCATTACAATATGCTGATGAGAAACAGAATGTGATGCAGCAGCGCATAGAAGAAAATGAATCCGCTCTTGCACTGTTACAGGATAGGGAAAACCAAAATCTTGATGAAATTGCCCAAAAAGAGCAATTGATAACTCAATTGAAGAAAGAAAAGTTGGCACTTCGTACATGGTTATTTCAGCAGACTTCTATATACAAAAAGGTGATGTCATTGTCTGACCAGCAGCAGGTGAATAAGAAAATCCGTAAGGTGATGGCAGCTGCTGAATTGGACAAACTGAAGAAAACGACCTTTGAAATCTATGCTGATTATATTTCTCCTTTGCAAGCACAATACTCCCAACTGACGGAGGATGACTTGTTGGTCCTTTGCCTGCAAGAAGCGGGTATTTCTCCGTTGGCCATTTCTTTATGTTTCGGACATACGGATACGGTAGCCCTCAATCAAAGGAAATCGCGTCTAAAAAAGAAAATGTCAGAGTGATAAACTGAAATATATTGCTTATCAGTGTTTTATAGAAATGTTATGTCACAGCAAATAGTTGTGCGTTCTTTCCTTTCCCTCTAACTTTGCGGCATCATTTTTAAACAAAAAGAAGTATGAAAGCAAAGTTATTATTGATGTTATTTTTAGTTTCGTTAAGTTTGGGAGTTTTTGCTTCGGAGCATCACCAAAAGAAGCCTCATGCAGTTTGCAAAGTTTATGAAAAGGTGGCTACTAGAATTCCTTTTATTTTTTCAGTACAAGCCGAGGATATAAATGACTGCTTGTATCTCACATTTCAATTTTCATTAGATGATGCTGACATTACTATGCTAGATAAGGATGGTAATGAAAAGGTGTAGTTATGAATAACGCATTTGAAAAAACAGCTGTACTTCCTAAGTGTGATAAAGGAAGTGCTAACTCGACTCAGATAAATTTAAGTTTTTAAGTAATTCCAATTAAGGCTGTATGATAATATTTTAGTTGATAATCTAAGGTTATTGATAATGTGAAGTTCATATCTGAATCTTATTTTATTGCTCATGTTATGATAAAATATGTTATATGGTTGATTTTTAGTGTTGTATAGGTGAGTGATGTTATATGGATAGAGCTTTATGCTTATATCTTCTTTCTAATTTTGCAACATCAAATAAAAAAATAAGTATGAAGACTAAAATGATTGTAGTGGTGGTTTTGGCTGCCATGTGTGTATTGCCTTTGTCTGCACAGGTAAAAGTTGGTGTGGAAGGTGGAATGAACCTGTCTCATTATCTGGTTTCCGGTTCAGACGGATATAAAGCCGAGCAGGTAGGTGGAATGAAGCCCGGCTTTCAATTGGGGGTGACTGTGGACTACGAGATAGGAAAGCATTGGATGTTAATGTCCGGTTTGTCTTGGTTGCAGAATAGAAGTACCATGAAAATGATGGATCACATGGTTACTTATTTTCCTAAGACAGAGATAAAGATGAATAATCTGATTTTGCCGTTAAAAATGGGATATAATATTCGGGTTTCGGATAAACTCAGCCTCATTCCGTCGGTTGGAGTTTATGCTTCTTACGGATTTGGTGCTGGAAACTGTTCTTTGGATGTTATTCACCAAGAGGGGGATAATATAACTACCGAGCCTGCAAAAATGGAAGCCCTTGGATGGTTTTTCCTATAAAGCCGGGGAGCCCAATAATAGTGGTAATCTTCAGGCTTTCCGCCGTTGGGATTATGGGGGCATTGTTGGAATGAAGGCTGTTATTGCCGATCATTATACGATAAGTTTTGATTATAGGGTCGGAATAAAAAAGATACAGGCACAAAATGGTTTGCGGAATTCAACTTTCCAGTTCTCCGTAGGCTATCGTTTCTAAACTGATTTAATTAAACTGGCAATCTGTCAAAATGATAATGCCGGTGTATGAGGGTGTCCTGTTTCAAAGGATACAGTTTGTGTATTTTCATCGTATTCTCGTGCATCGGCATTTTGACAGATTGTCTTCTTTTTCTGGTTATTTATTCTTTTATGGATATATGTGAACGTATATGTAGGGAAATGCATACATACGTGTCCGACAGGGATCTTTATGCCTTTTGAGACCCCTCTATTTATTGAGCCAGCTCTTTCAATATCTCCTCTATTTTCTGAAAGAGTTGTCCTATGTGCGCTCCGTCCACAAAAGCATGGTTTACAGTGAAAGCGATGGGCATTACCAGTCTTCCTTCGCGTGGCACTACTTTGCCGGCATTCATCAGCGGATAGTCTAATGGATGGTCGGGAGCCATTTGTGTATAGGTGAGTGAAGTGAAATAAAGCTGAGGCGTGGCACTCAGTTGGATAATATCAAAATCTCCCTGTTCTGTAATGACTTTTTCGGCTCCATACGGGTCACCCTCTTCGGGGATGTTATGGACGATGTGATATGCTTCGGCATAAAACCGTTCAAAATCTGCATGGTAAGGGATGCGGACTGTGTAGAAAGTCTTGCCGGGTACAGCGATAGGTGATATGATGTCCACCTGATCGTGATAGACCACCTGTCCGTTTTTATCTGTACGGAAACGGAATTCTTTCACTTCATTGGCAGCACGTAGCACAGCATACAGGTAATACAGGAAAAAAGAGCGCTTGGCGGCTTTTGCAGCTGGAAATGCTTCAGTGCAATCCACTTCACTGGTAATGGATATCCATGAATTATGGAAGTTGCGGAAAAAATTATAATTGTCCCGGCGTTCCCAGGTTTCAATATCTATTATATGTTTCATTTATTTTACGGGTTTAAAAGAATGGTACATGAAGTGCGCTCCCAGCAGTATGAACGGAATGCTGAGCCATTGCCCCATGTTCAGCATCATACTGTCTTCAAAGGCTTCCTGGCTGGCTTTTATAAACTCCACAAGGAAGCGGAAGGTGAATATGGTAGTGAGGCAGTAGCCGAAATAGAAACCGGGGTATAGCGTGGTTTTGTACTTTTTATACAACCGCAAGCCTATGATAAAAATCAGAAGATAGGCGATGGCTTCGTAGAGTTGTGCCGGGTGGCGGGGTTGCATATCTTCGTGCGGAAAAATGAACGCCCAAGGAACATGAGTTACCGTACCTACTATTTCACCATTCATCAGGTTACCTAAACGGATAAAACAACCTGCCAGCGGGGTGGCGATGGCTATATTGTCTAGTACAGTCAGGAACTTCAATTTTACACGGCGTGAATAGATCCATAAGGCGAGCATTAGTCCGATGGTTCCTCCATGGCTGGCAAGACCTTGATAACCGGTCCATTTTATCCCAGAATCGGTAATCTTGACGGGCAACAGCATTTCTACAGGGTGAGAGAGCCAATAGCCTGGCTCATAGAACAGACAATGTCCCAGGCGAGCACCGATAACAATACCCAGCAGGCAGTAAACGAACAGGGAATCAAATTTTTCGTAAGGAATTTTTTGGTCTTGGTAGAGTTTGTATATCACCCAGTAGGCCAATGAAAGCCCTGTAACGAACAATACGGAGTAATAACGGATGGAAATGCCGAAAATGGAAAAGATTTCTATATCGGGATTCCAAAGAATGGCTGACAGTGTATTCATATCTTGAATTTTTGTGCAACTTTGCGGTAAGTGGGCATATCCACATCCATCTTTTCGCCCAGTGCGATCATATCAAACAATAGTCCTTGTATTTCGGACTCGTGTCCTTTGGCTATATCTTTTTGCATGGATGCGGTACTGTCCGGGTCTAATTTGTCAATCACTTTTAAGTTGTATCCTATCGGGTCTTCCGCATAGGTAATTCCCATTTTGCGGCCTATTTCAGAACTTTCCTTGGACAGACCGATGAAAGTGTCGCGTTCTGCTCCGGGATGTTGCAGAGGACCCATCGGGACATCATGGTAGGCACCTGTGCAGGCCATAGCCGAGATGAATGACCATTTGATGAAGGTGTCGCGATTGATATCATCCGAAATATCGGCTTTGATCCCTGCTTTTCTTAGTACATCGGCAATGGTTTCCAGACGTTCCAGAGCCACACCCTGTTGGGGATGTGCACCGAAAACCAGCCGGAATATTTTGCCCATTTGTGTGATTTCACCCGGTCCGGAAACGAAACCTACGATGTAGATGCATCCGTCCAGTACTGTTACATGTGGAACGAGTTGCCCGATGCGGGGACCTGTACCGTAAACATTCAGGATGGGGATAATCAAGGTATCTTTATCCGAGGCTTTTTCCAACAGATCTTTGATGGAATCCAGGGAATAGCCCTTCACGCATACAAAAATTACGTTGGCCTTCTCGTTGTATTCCTCGGCTGTGCAGGCTTGTATAGGTAGAAAGTGATTACCTTTTAAGTCTGATCTAAGGTGAAGCCCTTTTTCACGAATGGCTTCCAGATGCTTGCCACGGGCAATGCATGTTACGTCTTTTCCTGCTAAAGCAAGGAAACCGGCGATGCTTCCTCCAACGCCGCCGGTTCCCACGATTAAATATTTTTCCATGTTAGTTGTATTTTGTTTTAGGAAACAAAACACTGACTTATCGGTCTGCCATCAGTTTTGCTGGTTTCCTGATGTTTTTTCATGCATTGCATGACAAGTCTTTTGCGTTTTGATTTACCTTATACATTGAAACGGAAGTGCATGATGTCACCGTCCTGTACTACGTATTCTTTACCTTCCACGCCCATTTTTCCAGCCTCTTTCACGGCGGCTTCCGAACCATATTTAATGTAGTCTTCGTACTTGATTACCTCGGCACGGATAAATCCTTTCTCGAAATCGGTGTGGATGACTCCTGCACATTGGGGGGCTTTCCATCCTTTACGATAGGTCCAGGCTTTTACTTCCATTTCTCCGGCGGTGATGAAGGTTTCCAGTTCCAGCAGGTGATAAGCCGATTTGATCAGACGGTTTACACCTGATTCTTTCAGACCGACTTCCTGAAGGAACATCTGGCGGTCTTCATAGGTTTCAAGTTCTGCGATATCGGCTTCGGTTTTGGCGGCTACGACCAGAATTTCTGCATTTTCTTCTTTTACGGCTTCGCGTACTTGTTCTACATATTTATTGCCGGTAGCAGCACTTGCTTCGTCCACGTTGCATACGTACATCACTGGTTTGCTGGTCAGCAAGAACAGTTCTTTTGCGATTTTTTGTTCGTCTTTGCTGTCAAATTGTACGGTACGCGCAGATTTGCCTTGTTCCAATGCGTCTTTATATTTAACAAGGATGTCGTACATTTGTTTTGCTTGTTTGTCACCGCCCGTCTGTGCCTGTTTTTGTACTTTTTGAATACGGCTTTCAATGGTTTCCAAATCTTTCAGCTGGAGTTCGGTGTCAATGATTTCTTTGTCACGTACCGGATCTACACTACCGTCTACATGAGTTACATTTTCATCGTCAAAACAACGGAGTACGTGCAGGATAGCATCTGTTTCACGGATATTTGCCAGAAACTTGTTTCCCAGCCCTTCACCTTTGCTAGCCCCTTTTACAAGTCCTGCAATGTCAACAATTTCTACAGTAGTGGGAACGATACGTCCCGGATGAACCAGTTCGGCAAGTTTGGTCAGGCGTTCATCAGGAACGGTGATGACACCTACATTCGGTTCGATGGTACAGAAAGGGAAGTTGGCTGCTTGAGCCTTTGCATTCGATAAACAATTAAAAAGTGTCGACTTTCCTACGTTTGGAAGACCGACAATACCACATTGTAAAGCCATTATCTATTTGTTTTTTGATTATTATCTATCTATTTGTTTGCAAAGATAACCATTCTTTTTGTATCAGACTTCATATTGAAGTCAGATTTGGCTTTTTTATATGCGAAAAGGGGGAGGCTTGTTACGAAACAGAAAGGGCAACCGTCACGGCTGCCCTTTCGTCGAGTTTTTATGAAAAGTGTTAGATTGTTAGAATAGATTTATTTGTCCATAGTTACGGTCATTTCGGGTACTAATATATATTCTTTCTTTTTAGAGTTCCATTTGTAATATTCAGTAGTCATACTTTTATTGCCATAAGTATAACGAATGCAGAGGTTATTTTCCCAGCGGTTTTTGTTACTGTTCCATTTTTGCGCCTCGTCCTCAGTACGTTGGTTGTTGGCGTCATACTTGTAATTGTGCTTCATATAATTAGTAAGCATGGTGCCTTCCATTTTAAAAATCGTTTCCGAAACAACTACTCCATTTACTTCTTCT
>ENA-OPZZ01002168-OPZZ01002168.1-human-gut-metagenome-genome-assembly--contig:-NODE-2168-length-10307-cov-3.404813_pt1 | contig 10307 bp, 8 predicted proteins | sample MGYA00242487_ERZ504511 | MGnify/ENA primary metagenome ERZ504511 (study PRJEB26092, sample SAMD00036241) | human gut metagenome | host: Homo sapiens | study: EMG produced TPA metagenomics assembly of... | reverse complement strand
GTTTTTGAGAAGCTGGCCAATGCACAGTTCAAATCGGGCAGCTTCATCCAAGTGTACGAACTCAAAATGATAGTAGTAATACTATATCATAAAATTGAACAATTGGTTAAGTATGAAGAGAAAAATTAAAAAAGTTTAAATTGATGTAAAAACTAAATAGCGTGCAGAAGGTTAACTTCAAAAAGGAAATCCTTAGACGTTTGTTCATACAGGTGCTTCCGGCTTGGCCAGTACTTAGGCGGCTGCGAAGGTATTCGCAGGCACCTTATGTACTGCTGCCAGAGCCGGGCAGCGGGAGCGGCCTGTATGAACAAACGTCTAAGGATTTCATTTAGAGACAATGAAGGCTGCACGCTGCTTATAGCTTTTGAATCGAAAATGTGGTATGATTAAGGAAAATTGTTTTGGAGGTATTTGAGTATGGCAACACCGCATAATCGCGCTGCAAACGGAGAAATTGCAAAGACTGTTCTGATGCCGGGAGACCCGCTGAGAGCAAAGTGGATTGCCGAGACTTATCTGGCAGATGTCCAGCTTGTCAGTGATGTCCGCAACGTGTATTGTTATACAGGTCAATATAAAGGTGTCACAGTATCCGTGATGGCTTCCGGAATGGGCATGCCATCCATTGGCATTTATTCTTATGAATTATATAAATTCTATGATGTGGAGAATATTATCCGTATCGGTTCCGCAGGAGCCTATACAGATAAACTGAAGGTATTGGATGTGGTGCTGGCAGATGCTGTTTGGAGTGAATCCACATATGGTCAGGCACAGAGCCTGGATATGAAGAACTGGCAGTATCCGTCAGAAGAGCTGAATCGACAGATCAAGGATACGGCACTGAAGATGAATAAGAAGCTTGTTTCAGGTCCGATTCATTCCAGTGATGTTTTTTATCATGAAGCGGATGCCAATGATGTACTTCGCAAGATGGTTGATGAAGAGGGGCTGCTTTGCGTTGAGATGGAATCCTTTGCGCTGTTCCACAACGCAGAAGTGCTTGGCCGGAATGCAGCTTGTCTGCTGACGATTTCTGATTCTCTTGTAACGGGGGAAGAACTGGATGCAGATGCAAGAGCAACTGCTTTTGCGGAGATGGTAGAGCTGGCCCTGGAAGCGGCTATTGCAGTTTAAACAGGATGTCTGCATCGGGGTTTGGGCGCAGATCCTGAGTCCGGCTACAGTGCAGAATAAAGAATGACATCAAAGTGAGGAAAAGATAAGATGACAGTAAGAGAAAAATTGGCAGCCCTCAGAGAGAAGATGACTGCTTACAAAATGGATATGTATCTGATCGGTTCGGAGGATTTTCACGGTTCCGAATATGTAGGTGAGCATTTTAAATGCCGTGCTTTTATTTCCGGTTTTACAGGCTCAGCGGGAACCATCCTTGTGACACAGGATTTTGCAGGACTCTGGACCGACGGCAGATATTTCCTGCAGGCGGAGGCACAGCTTGCGGATACAGGCATTGAGTTGTTTAAGATGGGCAATGAAGGTGTGCCGACTATTGAAGACTATATTGTGTCACACATTGAAAAGGGACAGTGCCTTGGCTTTGATGGAAGAACGGTCAATGCCAGAAATGGTCAGGACTATGTACGCAGACTGAGTGAAAAAGGAGCGTCTGTCAATGGCCGCTATGATCTGGTGGATGAAATTTGGACTGAGCGTCCGGCACTTTCTGCAGAGCCTGCATGGCTGTTGGATATTGCTTATGCCGGCCAGTCCAGAGAGGACAGAATTGCCCTGATTCGTCAGGCGATGGCAGAGAAGAAAGCGGACTGGTTTGTACTGACTTCTCTGGATGATATTGCATGGCTTCTGAATTTCAGAGGCAATGATGTACAGGATAACCCGGTTGTTCTGGCGTATCTGATGATGAGTGCCGATAGTCTGAGACTTTATACCAATGCCGCAGATTTCAAGGAAGCGGACAGAAAGACATTGGAGAACGCCGGTGTAGAATTTTTTGAATACAATGGCATTTATGAGGATGTGGCAAAACTGACAGAGAACCAGACCGTGATCTATGATGGTTCAGCGCTTAACTATGCTATACTTGAGAGAATGCCGGAATCTGCGAAGAAGGTTGATGAACAGAATCTGACCTTGCTGCCGAAGGCCATCAAGAACCCGGTGGAAGTAGCGAATATTCGGCAGGCTCATATCAAAGATGGCATTGCCCTGACAAAATTTATGTATTGGCTGAAGAAGAATATTGGCAAAGTACCAATGACAGAAATCAGTGCTGCAGAGAAGATGGAAAGCTTCCGCAAAGAGCAGGAAGGCTATCTTGAACCTAGTTTTGAACCCATCAGCGGATATGCGGAACATGGTGCCATTGTGCATTATTCTGCAACACCGGAGACAGATGCCAAGCTGGCGCCAAAGGGATTACTTCTGATGGATACAGGCGGTCAGTATCTGGAGGGAACAACAGATATCACACGTACTTTTGTACTGGGTGAGTTGACAGAGGAGGAGAAGAAATTCTTTACACTGGTACTTCGGGGCAATCTGAATCTTGCAGGTGCGCGTTTCCTGCACGGATGCAAAGGTTATAATCTGGATTATCTGGCAAGAGAACCTCTGTGGCAGATCGGCATGGATTATAATCACGGTACGGGTCATGGTGTTGGCTATCTGTTGAATGTGCATGAGAGTCCGAATGGCTTCCGCTGGAAAATGCTGCCGAACCGCAATGAAGGCTGTATTCTGGAGGAAGGTATGCTGACGTCAGATGAACCCGGGGTTTATCTGACGGATAAATTCGGTGTGCGGCATGAGAATCTGATGGTCTGCATGAAGGGCGAGAAGAATGAATACGGTCAGTTTATGTACTTTGATACCGTGACACTTGTACCGTTTGATCTGGATGGTGTAGATCCGTCATTGATGACAGAGCGTGAAAGGCAGCTGCTGAATGATTATCATCAGAAGATTTACGAGGTCATCGGACCACATCTGAATGAAGAAGAACAGGCTTGGTTAAAAGAGGCTACACGGGCCATCTAACCGATGAGATACATGCTGTGCGGCTTTTAATGAGCAGGAGAGATCAATGCAGAGAATATATTTAAATGACAACTGGTATTTTGCAAGAAATTATACAGAGGATCTGTTGAACCCGGAGGCTGATCTGTCAGAACTTCGGAAGGTGCGGATTCCACACAGTGTGTGTGAATTGTCCTATAGCAATTTTGATGAAATGTCTGTGCAGCAGCTTTGCGGATACAGACGCAGTCTGATAGTAGAAGATGCATGGCGCGGAGGTCATTTGATACTGACCTTTGAAGGTGCAGCGCATGAAGCCGCCGTCTATGTGAATGGGAAGCTGGCGATGAAACATTATGGTGGATATACAGCTTTTTCGGTGGATATTGTACCGTTTCTTGTGGATGGACGTGAACAGGTGATTACCGTGCGCTTAGACAGCAGAGAAAAACTGAATCAGCCGCCTTTTGGATCGGTGACAGAGTCACTGACTTACGGCGGCATATATCGGGATGTTTATCTGGATGTGAAGGATGAATATTATATAGAAGATATTTATACAGCCACCCCGGATGTCAGAACCGATGAAAAGATATTAAAGGCACAAATTAAGCTGAATGCGTATACGGAAGGATTGAGACTGGCCGCTCATCTGGATACCTGGACAGAGATTCCTTTGGAGGGTGAAGATCTTCAGCATTGGGATTTAAAAACAGCGGATGTGCATTTCAGAACGTCTTGTCTGACCTATACAGTGCCGGAAGCGATGCTATGGGATGTGGATATGCCGATTCTCTATGTACTGACGGTGGAACTTCTGAAAGATGGACAGTGTGTAGACACGAAGAAGGTAAGAGTCGGATTCCGGGAAGCTGTTTTTGATGGAGAGGGATTCTGGCTGAATGGACGTATCCTGAAATTATGCGGTTTTAGCAGATATCAGAGCTGGCCTTATGTGGGGTATGCCATGCCGAAATCACCGCAGCAGCTGGATGCGGATTTGTTGAAATTCGAGTTGGGAGCGAATGCGGTGCGGACGATGCAGGGGCCACAGTCGCAGTATTTTATGGACAGGTGCGATGAGATTGGCCTGCTTGTCATTCCTGAAATTCCGGGCTGGCAGTTTATCGGCGATACACGGTGGAAGAAAATTGCTGTGAGAAATGTCCGTGAAATGGTGATGCAGTATCGCAATCATCCATCTGTGATCCTGTGGGATACGCGTATCAGTGATTCTGATGATGAAGATGCACTTTATTATAAGACAAGCCGTCTGGCCAGAGAACTGGATGTTTATCGGCAGACAGGCGGTGAGAGAGATTTTGCAGGCAGTCATTTTTATGAAGATGTGTATTTGTATGATGATATGAGTGAGGATGCTGCCAGTGCTTCTATCAGCAGTGAAAATATCATTCAGGATTTGTCGAAAACTTGCCTTTTATCCGGGCACAGAAGTCTCAATGTGCAGGTAAATGGCGGAGAAGGGATAGATGATTGGCTGTGTCAGACCATGCGGCAGGCAAGCGTGTGGCGGGCTGTGGAGAGCAATGACAGTTTTGCAGGCAGTCTGGCGCCTGTTATGACAGATTATCCGGTCAGCCGCAAGTACAGCGGAAGTGACGGCATTTGCAGCAGAGGGCTTATGGATGCGTTTAGAAATCCGAAGATGGCGGCTGCTTTTTTCAAGAGTCAGCGGGAGGACGAACCAGTATGCGCAGCAGTTTTGCCGATGGATGACCGGCTTATGGTCATGACCAATGCAGACCATATTTTACTTTACTGTGACGAAAAGCTGATTGGTGAATTTTATCCGGATGAAACGGTATTCAGAGATCTGGTACATCCGCCGATTTTTGTTGAACATCTGTCCGAAAATTGTTCGTACAGGAGAAAAACCAAAAGAACAGAAACAGAAAGGAACGTCAAACAGAGTCTTTTTGAAAAAAGAATCCGAGAAGGATCAAGAGCTGTTTGCTCAACAGAAATCCGAGCTGGCATTTTCCAGAAGATACGCGGTGACATGGCGCATTGAGGCCATCAAAGATGATACGGTTGTTGCCGGGACAAGTATTACGCCGACACCTGAAGTCAGACTGCAGATTACAACGGATCGTCAGCATATGATGGAAGAAAGCAGCTACGATGCAGCAACTGTGCACATTGAGGCTGTCGGTGAGAGTGGTCAGCATCTGTATGGATATGAGACGCCGCTGGTACTGAAGACAGAAGGTGATATTGAACTGATCGGGCCGTCGGTGATTGTTATGAAAAACGGCTTTGCGGGCACTTATGTACGCTCAATCGGCAAAGCAGGAAGTGGACGGCTGATGATTCAGGATGGACATGGAGAAGCAGTTGTCGAATTTTCTGTGGAAGTATAGTGCATGAATATTTATTTTGCAAATTATGACAGAAATGGCATGACGGCCGTTGAGGAGAGCAAATATCAGCATGCTGTCGGCCGTCAGCTCTTAAAAACAGCACTTCTCAGAGCAGGAGTATCCAAGGATTTCCTGTCAAAAGAAGAAAGTCTGATATTTGCATATGGGCCATCCGGCAAGCCACTTTTTCACGATTTGCCGGATGTCCATTTTAATATCAGTCACACCGGCGGATTGGTGGTGTGTGCGGTAGGAAATATACCGATAGGTATTGATGCAGAAAGGATCAGACCCTATCCCAAAAGTGTTCTTCGAAAAATGACAGATAGAGAACGCTTATATATTCAGAAATCAGATAGGCAGGATGAGGCCTTTATGCGTGTCTGGACGATGAAAGAAGCGATGATCAAACTGACGGGAGAGGGACTTGCGGCTTTTGAAAGGACAGAATGTGTGCCGGGAGAGGTATTGCATATGTACAGCAAGAGGCCGGTGTGCGATGAAGCGGCTGCATCCGGTGCGCTGTCGGATATTCATTGCCGACAGTTGGTCTGGCAGGGGCAGTATGTCATAACAGCTGTTGAAAATACGAATAAAAATCAGGATTGCATCTTTTCAAAAAAGGTTTACAATAGACTGTAGCGTTATACAGGAGGATAAGAAGATGGAGTTTAATTTTGCCAGTCGTCTGGATTCCTTTGAAGAAGGTATTTTTGCGACTTTAAATGATAAAAAGAACGAGCTGGTGAAGGCCGGCCGGAAGGTTTACAATATGTCTGTAGGTACACCGGATTTCAAACCGGCCCAGCATATTATGGATGCAGTCAGTGAAGCTGCTTCAAAGCCTGAGAATTACAAATACGCATTGGCTGATCTGCCGGAACTGTTGGATGCAGTCAGCAATCATTATGCAGAGCGCTATGGTGTTAAGGGCATTCGTCATGAAGAAATTATGTCTATTTATGGTTCCCAGGAGGGAATGGCGCATATTGCCATGGCGATTTGTGACCCGGGAGATGTAGTGCTTGTGCCGAATCCGGGTTATCCGGTTTTTACAGCAGGCCCTTTCCTTTGTGGTGCAAAGGTGGAAACCTATGACCTGCATCCTGAGAACAATTTCCTGATTGAATTCGACAAGATTCCTGAAGAACAGGCAAGACGGGCAAAGATGATGATTGTGTCCTATCCGCTGAATCCGGTCTGTGTGACAGCACCTGATTCTTTTTATGAAGAACTGATCACATTTGCGAAGAAATACAACATTATCATTCTGCACGACAATGCTTATTCGGATATTATTTATGGCGGCAGAGTCGGCAAATCATTCCTTTCTTTTAGGGGAGCCAAGGACGTGGGCGTTGAATTTTATTCATTGTCCAAATCCTATAATTATACAGGTGCCAGAATGTCCTTTGTTGTAGGCAATCAGGCAGTTATTGATAAGTTTAAAAATGTACGTTCCCAAATTGATTATGGTATTTTCCTGCCGGTTCAGTATGGTGCCATTGCAGCCCTGACAGGTCCGCAGGACGCAGTGAAAGCACAGTGTGAAGAATATGATCGCCGTAATCATGCCCTTTCAGAGGGGCTGACATCTATCGGATGGAAAGTGCCTCTCAGCCAGGGAACCATGTTTTCATGGGCTCAGATTCCGGAAGGCTTTGCCAATTCCAATGAATTTGTGATGGAATTAATGGAGAAAACCGGTCTCATAGTGACACCGGGCAGCAGCTTCGGAAGCCTTGGAGAAGGCTTTGTCCGTTTTGCATTGGTTCTGGACGTGCCGACCATTCAGGAAGCTGTTCAGTCCGTCAAAGAAAGCGGAATATTGAATAGTAGGATGTGATAGAAGATGTATGATGAATTATCTGAGGCAGATATTCAGAAGATGAAGGAAGAGATTGAACACCGTAAGGTTGTTGTCCGTAAGGAGGCACTGGCGGCTGTCAAGGAAGCCAGGGAACAGGGAGATCTCAGTGAAAATTTCGAGTATCAGGCAGCCAAGAGAGAAAAAAACCGAAACGAAAGCAGAATCCGCTATCTTGAAAGAATGGTCAAGACAGCAAAAGTCATCAAGGATCATTCCAAGGATGATGAGGTCGGACTGAATAATACGGTAACGGTTTATTTTTGAAGATGAAGATGAGGAAGAAACATACCGTATCGTAACGACCGTCCGTGAGGATGTGCTGCATGGTCTGATTAGTATTTGAATTCACCTGTCGGTAAGGCATTGTTGGGGCATCGTGTCGGTGATACAGTCCATGTCCAGGTCAATGACAAGTACGGTTATGATGTAGAAATCAGAAAAATTGACAAAACGACGGACGAAACAGACGATAAAATCCGGGATTTCTAAATAGGCAGAACGCACATAGAGAAATCAATAACCGGTCAAAAAATAATTCAAACACAGGCCATGTGTTTGAATTATTTTTTTGACCTTTTTTGTATTTTGAGCGTACTCTGATGATTAAAAAAGGGCAGATTTCAACACATAGAAAATATGAAAATTTAAATACTAAGTAAATAGATATTTTATGAAATAGGAGGAGAACAGAATGCTTGTTGATTATCTGAGAGTTTTTATAACAGGCGGCGTTATCTGCGCACTGGTGCAGCTTCTGATGGAGAAGACAAAGATGATGCCGGGGCGGATCATGGTACTTTTGGTATGCTCAGGCGCCATTCTTGGCATGTTGGGAATTTATAAGCCTATCGTTGATTTCGGGCAGGCCGGAGCAACGGTGCCGCTTCTTGGTTTTGGGTATAACCTGTGGAAGGGGGTGAAAGAAGCTGTAGACAATCAGGGATTTTTCGGGCTTTTTACGGGTGGCTTTACGGCTTCGGCAGTAGGAATCAGTGGATCACTGGTGTTTGCATTTTTGGCATCTCTGGTGTGCAATTCCAAAATCAAGAAATAAGAGCATGAGCTGAAGGATTTCGCAATAGATAAAAAAGTATAAATAAAGTGAATATTGTGTAGTCAAAATCTAAAAAGGCTCCAAAATAACAAACCATACAGACTTGTTATTTGAAGCCTTTTAAATTAGTCTTGGACTATGTGCAATGTTTATTGCTCGGCGCCAGTGTTATCGCCACCGGAATTGTCGCCACCGGAATTGTCGCCACCGGAATTGTCGCCACCGGAGTTGTCGCCGCCGGAGTTATCACCGCCGGAGTTATCACCGCCGGAGTTATCACCGCCGGAATTGTCACCGCCGGAATTGCCACCACCTGAATTATCGCCGCCGGAATTGTCAGCACCGGAGTTGCCGTTGCCGGAATTATCCCCGGACGTTGTGTTCGAGCTGTTGCTTCCGGAGGACGATGATGAGCTGCTGTCATCATCATAACTATTCTCGTAATAACGATAGCTATGCTTCGAACAGTATTCCGTCGGTGCAGTATCTTTGGCAAAATACTCGGTAATAGCGTTGCAGCCATAAGATGCCAATAAACCTGTGCTGCTGCAGACGCGGAGCTTCTCAACGTCAGACGGCATCACGAAATCTCTGTCCTCATAGCCCTCAAGGACTTCATTCATAATATTCTTCCAAAGTACCTTGTGCGCGTTGTAGTTGCGTCCGAGACGGTAGCGCATCAGTGTACTGTCGTCATAACCAAACCAGATACCGGCTGTGTAATAAGGTGTATAACCAACGAACCATAAATCCTTGTAGTCGTCAGTTGTACCGGTCTTGCCTGCTTCGGCAATACCGTAATTGGAAATCTGTGCGGAAGTACCTGTACCCTTGGATACAACGTCTTCCATGGCACTTGTCAGGAGCCATGCAGTAGAATCTTTCATGGCTGTGTGCTTCTCAGGTACATTGTCCAAAAGTACATTGCCGTCCTTGTCCAGAATCTTGCTGTAAAGGATAGGCTCTGTATAGACACCGCCGTTGGCGATAGCCGCATAAGCACCTGTCAGTTCAAGGTTCGTTACACCATTGGAGATACCGCCAAGACCCAGAGGTGCGTAAGCATCCCGGTCTTCGTCCATGGTTGTAATGCCAAGATTCTCAAGATATTCAATACCAAGCTTCGGTGTGACATCTTCAACCAGCCACTTGGTAGTAACAACGTTCATGGAGTAAGTAATGGCTTCACGGATGGTTGTCGTTCCCTGATAGGAGTTGGCATTGGTGTTGAACGGTTGGTAGCCGTCAGGAGTTGTATAAGGTTCATCTTCCTTGGTAGATGCAAGTGAAAGCCCACAGGAATCCAGAGCAGGAAGGAAAACGGCAATCGTCTTGAAAACAGAACCGGGCTGTCGTGTGGACTGGGTGGCGCGGTTAAAGCTTCTGCTTGTCTTCTTCTCACCGCGGCCGCCGCTCAAGGCCAGTACATAACCGGTAGACTGATCCATCAGAACGAATGAAGACTGTACCTGTACAGTCATATCAAAGCTCTGGGCGATGATATCGTCATCAGTAATGCCCTTGGCTTCAAGAAATTCTGCAATAGACTGTTTGGCCTGGTCTTCGTTGTCATAAAGCAGATCACAGTCATCAGCGCCATAATAGCTCTGCAGAGAATTCTCATCAATGTTGACGGTCTCGCCGTCCTTGTCTTTGTAAGTCAAAGCCCAGTGAAGTCTGTACTCTGTGGATGGGAAGTTGTCATCATCATTATAATAGCTGTCTACAATATCCTGAATATGACGGCTCTGTGTCAGATAAATCTGAAGACCGCCGCTGTAAAGGGCATTGTTGGCTTCTGCGGAAGTATAGCCAAGCTTCTCTGCAGGTCATTTAATACCTGATCAATGGCAGCATCTTCGAACCATGTATAGATGATATCCTTGGACTCGTTGTCTTGTTGACTTCGGTAATACGTGAATAAACATCATCAGCCTTGGCTTCATCATACTGCTGCTGTGTAATAAGACCAAGGGTCAGCATATTGTTCAGAATCTTG
>ENA-OPZZ01002167-OPZZ01002167.1-human-gut-metagenome-genome-assembly--contig:-NODE-2167-length-10309-cov-16.580436_pt1 | contig 10309 bp, 11 predicted proteins | sample MGYA00242487_ERZ504511 | MGnify/ENA primary metagenome ERZ504511 (study PRJEB26092, sample SAMD00036241) | human gut metagenome | host: Homo sapiens | study: EMG produced TPA metagenomics assembly of... | reverse complement strand
CTCCGCCGATATTTAAAAATTACCTGGAAAATATAACAGGTTCCAAGTCCCAGTGCTACCAGTTTGTAGAACTGATTGCGGAGTGCCAGAGCAATGTTTAAAAATCATCACATAACAGCTGACACACACCAGAATCAGACACAGGGAAAGAATCAGTCCCATTTCTTCCGAAATCGCAGCAAAGATAAAGTCTGTATCAGCTACAGGAATCTCATCCGGAAGTCCCTGAAACAGCCCCATTCCAAACCAGCTTCCTGTGCCAATGGCAAACAAAGACTGCGCTACCTGATATCCGCCGTCACTATAGGTTGCAAACGGATCTTTCCCATGCAGCTACACGTACCTGAATGTGCGCAAATAAATGGTATGCCAGTACGGCAGCGACCGAACCGCCTCCGAGACCGGCTGCCACATAAAGAGGCTGTCTCGTTGCCGTGTACAGCATGACCAGATACACTACGAATAAAATCAATGCCGTACCAAGGTCTGTAGAAAGCACGAGGATCAGCACATGAGCTGCTGCCAGTGCTGTTGTAATCACAATGTTCTTAAACTCCAAGAACGATTTAAATTTGCCGCTACAAAAATACAATAAAATTTTCACAAACTCGGACGGCTGTATTCCGAATCCGGCGATCGTAAATCCAAGCTTTGCTCCACCGGAAACCTCTGCCAGAACGGCAACCAGAACCAACGCCAGAATCCCGGCTCCTGCATACATATAGCCCCAGTCTTTTAAACGATCCAGCTTACGGATCACAACCGGTACCACCAAACCGATCACAACTCCTACTGCGGCGAAGATCAGCTGCTTGATCGCATTTTCTTCTTCCAGTCTGGTCAGCATGATCATCCCGATACAAAGAAGCATGCACATATTATTAACGATCAGCTTGGACACCTTCGGATATAAAATCCGGTACAACAGAATCACAGCCAGAAGAAAACCCGCGCTGGCTGCATAAAGAGTCAGTATTTTGGGATCATCCTTCTTCAGATACATGACCACATATGCTGTCAGCTGAAGTAAAAACATCAGCACATTCTGCCGGATCAGGATCCATTTCTGCTCGCTCTCATAATTATGTGCGAAAATAGAGAAACACGAAAACGTGTAAATTCCCATTAAAAGGATCATAAGATATTTTGATAATTCTACTATGATGTTAACCACAATTTCACCTGCTTTTATGTTATTCCGCGTCTGAAATGACCGCGCGTAAATTCTTCTCCTGACATTCCCGATACCGCATTCCGGGTATTCACAGCAAGAGCCGCATTCAAGATGCGAGTCACCTCGCTGCCTGTCTCTGTCGAAAACTGCACACGGATGCTTCTTGGATGCATCCTCATCCACTCTTCTCTTTCATCAAACAACGATAAAGGAGCGGAATTGTAAACAATATTATAGCAAAATCCGCAGTGATTTTTCACCGGGAACTGTTTTCCTCTGCGATCCGTCAGTGTTATCGTGACCGGGTGGTGTGTACAGCCGTTTGTTGTCTTCACCACACACTGCGCAGATGTCATAACCGGAATTCTTCCATAGATTACAAGTTCACTTTCCTCAAGTCCCAGAACATTCAGCTCCTCTGCATTTAATTCCATCGGAGCTGTAAACAGTTCTACACCGTTCCTTTTCCAGAATTGCCGGCTGTATTGATTGAATACATACAGATTATGATCCAGAAGGATCGTCCTGTCAAATCCGTGTTGTTTTAAAAACTGAAAACTCTCACAGTTTCTGATCAATACACCGTCCTGTGCGATTTCCAGAAACCGATCATAATGTTGTTCAAATTTTCGAACTGCATCAGCCCGGAAAATATGGGGCATTGCCAGAAAAATCTTGGCACTGCTTCTTTTCGCTTTTTTACAGAGGTGCTGCAGTCTCGCATCTTCAAATAAATCCTGCACTACATTACTGTCAATATAAATCCGTTCTGCTGCCTCTGAATCCAGCACACTTTCCAGCTGTTCCAAAGTCTCTGTCAGAACACTCAGCAGTACACCTTCCGTTTTCTTTTCTTCTGAGTTTTGTTTCAGAAGAGGTTGTTCCGTGGATGTCCGGCGGAACTTCCCGCATATCTCCAGTTCTAATTTTTCTAATGCCTGCCTTCTTAATTCATTGAGCTGCTGCATTGGAAGAAACACCTTTCCTTCCAGATCAATCTCCAGATGTTCAAATACAAATTCTGTGGCTCCCGTCTTAGAAAGTTGCTTTTGGATTCTGGACACCTCCATCGGCTGATTCTGTGCCTCCTGCACAGTCTGCTCGGAATAAACGGTAACGCTTATATCTTCTGTCCAGACTGTCAGCATTGCCGGTTCTCCCACTGCCGCACGCAGGTATCCGGATATCTGCTCTTTCGTTGCCCCTTCCAGATACTGTTCTTTCATCTCCGTCATCAGTTTCTGGTTACGGATTCGATTTAGAATCTGTCCTTTTTGATATTGTTCCTTTTTGGGAACCAGAATCACAGTCTTTGTTCCCTTTGGAATCTCTTTTCCAAAAGAGTAATTCTCACGCTGCAGATTCAACTCCAGGAGATCTCCCTTGTGGATATCCGCTAAAGTCTCCACCGTCAGTTCTCTTCCTTTCTGTGAGAGCACACGTGCCGCAGGTACTCCTGCATGGTTCGGGCGGGAAATGGCGATCATATCCCGGCCGTTTCGTTCTTTATAATAACCCTGGCTGAATCCGCCCCGATTATACAGATCCATCAGCGCTTCCCGGTCTGCCTGTTCTACCCGATATCCACTTTTTCCCTTTTTTAGATACAAATCTGTATACTTCCGGTAAATCGATGTCACGGCCGCTACATACTCGGGACGCTTCATTCTTCCCTCAATCTTAAATGAATAGACGCCCGCCTCGATCAGCTCCGGAATCAAATCCAGAGTACAAATGTCTTTTGGACTGAGCACGTATTCTTTTTTGCTGCTCTGATCCACACTGTACGGGAGACGGCACGGCTGGGCACACTGCCCTCTGTTTCCACTGCGTCCTCCGATCAGGCTGCTGAGCAGGCACTGGCCGGAATAGCAGTAACACAATGCCCCATGGACAAAGCACTCAATCTCCATCCCTGTTGCACGATAAATCTCCTGAATCTCTTCCAGAGAAATCTCCCTTGCCGGGACCACTCTTGTCACTCCCTGACTTTGTAAAAACTGCGCTGCCTTGACATTAACTGAGGACATCTGTGTACTTGCATGAATCTCCAGATCCGGAAAATCATGCCGGATTAATTCAAGCACTCCGACATCCTGTACGATCACCGCATCTAAGCCATGCAGATACAAGGGTTCCAAATAGTCATGAAGTGTCTCGATCTCCCGGTCTTTCAGAAGTGTATTGACTGTAAGATACACTTTTCTTCCATGGAAGTGTGCATAATCAATGGCCTGCTTTAATGTCTCTTCTGTAAAATTGTCTGCGAATGCGCGAGCTCCGAATCTGGGACCTCCTGCATAGACGGCATCCGCACCCGCATGGATCGCAGCCAGAAAGCTCTCATAGGATCCTGCCGGAGATAAAATCTCTACCTGTGGTTTTTTCTTTTCTTCTATCAATCAATAACTCCTTTTTCTATTTACATAAAAAGAGGGCCAAACAAAAGCTGCTTGCTTCTGCAGTCTCTTGGGCACCCTCATTCTTTTACTTTCTGCGATTCTTCATCTCTGTTTCCAGCTTCACGATCTGCATCTGAAGATCGTTGTTTTCCTCTTTCATCTTAGCGAGCTCTTTTTCCGCATTCTCCAACTTGATCTGTACGGAAATTAATTCATGCTTTAAGTCATACATCTCTTTATCTTTCAGTTCGATGTCACTCTCCAGTGAATCTCCCTGCTTCTTTGCCTTAAAATAATCATCTGCAATATTCAGTGCCAAAAGTACATTTCTGGTGTCTGCACTCTGCTTGCGGTAACCTTCGCTGTTGGCACATTCTGTTATCTTATGGTTCAGATAGGAAGATACTTTCTGCAGATACTCTTCACCCTCAAATCCACTTAGCGTATAGACTTTTCCTCCAATTAAAACTTCTGTAAAATGTTTTGCTGAACTCATAGCATCCTCCTTGGCATTTCTTATCTGTTATTATAAACTATCTGCAAACAAAAACCAACTGTTTTTTGAAGTTTCTGTGTGACCGCTCACCTTGAAACCGGAGGAAGAATTCCAAGATGCCGGTATGCCAGATCTGTCACAACTCTTCCTCTCGGTGTACGCTGGATAAATCCACACTTCAGCAGATATGGTTCGTATACATCCTCCAGTGTTCCGGAATCTTCTGAAATGCTGGCTGCAAGCGTATCCAGCCCCACCGGACCTCCCTGAAACTTTTCAATCATGACCTGCAGGATCATCCGGTCTCCGTGGTCCAGTCCATAACGGTCCACATCCAGAAGATCCAGTGCATAATTTGCTACTTCTTCCGTGATCACACCGTCATATTTGACCTGTGCAAAATCACGCACCCGCTTTAGCAGACGGTTGGCAAGCCGCGGAGTTCCTCTGGAGCGTTTGGCAAGCTCAAGCGCTCCTTTTGTATCAATCTCGACATTGAGCACTCTGGCCGAACGCTTGATGATCGTCATCAACTCTTCTTCTGTATAAAACTCAAGACGATTCACAACTCCAAAACGATCCCGCAGGGGTGCGGTGAGCATCCCTGCTCTCGTAGTCGCTCCCACCAGGGTAAACTTCGGAAGATCCAGACGGATCGAACGTGCGGTCGCGCCCTTTCCGATCATAATATCAATCGCATAGTCTTCCATCGCCGGATACAGCACTTCCTCCACCTGCCGGTTCAATCGGTGAATCTCATCCACAAACAGCACATCATGCTCCTGCAGATTATTCAAAATAGCAGCCATCTCTCCCGGCTTTTCAATCGCCGGCCCGGAAGTCACCTTGAGATTCACCCCCATTTCATTGGCGATGATTCCTGCAAGCGTCGTCTTTCCGAGTCCCGGCGGTCCATAGAACAATACATGGTCTAACGCCTCGTCTCTTTCTTTTGCCGCCCGGATATAAACTTCCAGCATCTTCTTCGCTTTTGCCTGTCCTATGTAGTCCGAAAGAAGCTGCGGCCGCAGATGATTCTCTATCTTCGCATCTTCTTCCAGATTTTCTGTTGTGATAATTCGTCTTCCCATATGCTTCCTCTACTATATCTATAACATTTTTTTCAATGCTTCTTTGAGTACGTCTTCCACAGAGGTATACTCTGTCACCTGGCGTACTGCCTTCAGACTCTCGGCATTGCCATATCCAAGAGCCACTAAAGCCTGTACTGCCTCTGTCTGGATATCACCGTTTCGCCCATCTGATGGAATCTCTGCGGCGGCTGCGCTTCGCGGCTCTAACATCTCCTTAAGATCCAGCTTGTCTTTCAATTCGATGATCAGCTTCTCGGCTGTCTTCTTTCCAATCCCGGGTGCTGCACAGATTGCCTTGGCGTCACCTGACAATACCGCAAACTTGAGTTCATCCGCCGAGAGACAGGATAAGATATTCAGTCCGCCTTTTGGCCCGATTCCGCTCACGCCGATGACCAGTCGGAACACTTCAAGATCGTCTCTTGTCAGAAATCCAAACAGCTGCATCGCATCTTCCCGCACATTCAGATACGTGTGAATCTTTACTTCACATCCAATCGGCCCCAAAAGACTCAGGGACTGCTCCGGCATATAAATTCCGTATCCTACTCCCTGTACATCTACGATTGCCTTGTCCCGTTCCAAGCCTGCCAGTTCTCCTCTAATATATGAAATCATAGCTTCTGTTTCCTTTTCTTCTATACTTATTCTGCTTTTTTCAAAAAAGCAGTCCTTTTGAGTACTTCACTGGATACAATTCCAATCAGAAGCCCCGTTACCAGCCCCGATATGAGCAAAACCGGGAAATAGTACCCGACCTGATAGGTCTCTACGATCATCATCGCGAGCAACAGCTGCCCGATGTTATGAAATACACCTCCTGCGATGCTGACTCCCTGGATACTGAAACCACCGGTCTTACGAAGCAACACCATGATGGCGAGACTGAAAACGCCCCCTGCCATACTGTAGAGAATCATACTCAGATTCCCAAACAAAAATCCGGACAGCAGAATTCTGGTTACAGATAAAAGAAACGCTTCTTTTCCTCCATATGTATACAAAACAATGACGATTACCAGATTTGCCAGCCCCAGTTTTATCCCAGGGATTCCAAAAGAAATCGGGATCAAGGTCTCCACATAGCTCAAAATAAGCGCCAGCGAAGTAAACACACCAAAATATGCTGTCTTATTCTTCATCTGTCCTCTCCTGTTTTTAAATGTTAATTCACGATTCCATCCAGTTCACTCTCTTTACTGCCCTGTACACTCACTACGACCTGATTCGGAAGACAGATGATACTCTCTCCCGTCCTGGAGATTGCCTTCTGGTGTACGCAGAGCTGATCCGGACAGTCTGCCCACTCCATCTTCGCCTGTCCATTCTGAATACGCAGACGATTCCCATCCTGAATCTCTATCGTCTGATCCTTTGCCAGTGAATACGTACCATACACTTCTCCGTCTACGGTGACAACTGCCTCCTGTGCCTCTTTTCCTGTCAGCAAAAAAAATCCCGCACACACTGCTGCTACCAAAAGTATGCATCCAATCAAAATATAATCTCGTTTTTTCATAGTTGTATCCTTTCAGAGTTTTATCATAGCACACTGCACTCAGGAATGCAACCATTCATTCGACCATATGTTCGGGTTGCATTCTTTTACAAAAATCTCCGGATCGGGATGGTAATCACCCGGAGCACTGCATAAAAAATCTTTTTCTCGGTGGACATTTCACGCGGATGATAATTCTCTTCATAATGATATTCTCCGCTGTCCGTCATTGTTCTGCTATAGGTTTTGTCGCGATCGATTTCTTCTCTTAATTCTGCTGACAGTGCTTCTGAATCAATCGCAAGCATCAATTCCGTATCCTGATACGTACTGCGCATATCCAGGTTGTAGGAACCTACGATACTGAGTCTGTCATCAATGAGCACTGCTTTGGTATGATTGGAATGAGGCCCCAGATATTCGTGCACCTGCACACCGGTTGCCCAGATTTTTTCTTTTTGGTTCAAATAATCTGTACACCCCCACGGATTGGCTCCGCTTGACACATCATTGGTAATAATCTCCACATTCGTTCCCTGTTCACAAGTATTTTTCAGATCTGCATACATCTCTTTTCCGCAGATAATATAAGGCGTGCAAATGACTGTATTTTTCCCTGTCTGAAGCAGCTGGTTGACAGAATACCACATATGAGGCTCTTTGTTTTTTGCTTCAATCGGATTGGAAAGAAGGGTTACCTTTGCAGTCTCTACCGTCCGCGCTTCCCAATCCCAGGTTTTTAAAATGTCCGGATATAACGCTTCAAGTTTCGGATATCGTTCTTCCAGTTCTTTCAGACTGTTCTGTACACGGTCAGTCTTCTTTTTACAGCGGTATTCTTTACTGTCCGAAAGCTCCCACACGCGTTCAAAATATGCCTTCAGCTGTTTTAAAGAGGCACTTTCTCCTTCCTTTGCATAGATAAAAATCTCTTTGTCAATATTCTGATGCTTTCCATAATCTCCCAAAAACAGATTGGTCGTATTTCTTCCGCCCAAAAGGTACATCGAAGAATCTGTGATCACGTATTTATCATGGAGTCTTGCCTGCATCGTCCACGGCTTCAACAGATTAACCGGATTGTACACTTTCACTTCTATATTATCTGTAGAGGCGAGTGCCTGAAAATACGGATCTCCCAGCATATCTAAAAATCCACTGATTCCATCTACGATCAGACGAACATGCACATTCCTGTGTGCTGCCTCGATCAGCGCACTCATCACATCTTTTCCTCCGGTATCCGCATTAAAATCAAAAGTCGATACGATCACTTCTTCTTTCGCTTCCCGGATCATTTTCAATCGATATTCCAAAGCTTCTGTATTATCCGTAATGTAAGCCGCCCGTTCTTTTCCCGGCTCCTCAGAATAACATTCCTGTGGATCAAACTGTTTCTTATAATGATCCGATACTTTTTTATGCTGAACATAAGGAATCGTCAGTGCTGCGATATACAAAAGAACTGCGATCAGACAAAATCTTCCCCAGCGTATTTTTTTCTTTCCTGTTTTTAAATCGTATGTTCTCACCTCTGCCACCTCTCTGTTTCCCCATAGTTAAGAGGTAGTATAGTTCGCTCCTGCCCAAAAGTCAAGTACGCTATTTTGTTGTATTTTACGGGAAATTTCGTTATAATAAGCGAAACACTCAAACACAAGGAGATTTCTTTATGAACCAGATCAAATCGATTAGAAAATTATGCTTTATTCCGCTGCTCTTTCTGCTTCTTTTTTCTCTCAGTGGCTGTGCCTCATCTGCAGAACCGCTCCAGATGAACGGGATGTATTTTGATACAATCGTTACGATCCGCATATGGGATACTTCCGATCGCTCTGTTCTGGAAGAATGCGAAAAGCTTTGTCAAAAATATGAAAATCTGTTCAGCCGGACCATTGATACCAGTGATGTTTCCAGGATCAATCAGGCAAACGGACAGCCTGTGACTGTAGATCAGGAAACAGCTGATCTGATCAAAACCGCACTGCACTATGGGGATTTATCAGATGGGAAATTTGATATCACCATTGCTCCGTTAAGTGAGCTCTGGAATTTCGGACATAATGACGGACAGATTCCAGATCCAGCTGCCATTGAGGAAGCCAGAAGTCATGTGAATTACAAAAACGTCAAAGTGGACGGTACTACCGTTCAGCTTCTGGATCCAAAGGCTGCCATCGATCTTGGAGCGATTGCAAAGGGCTATATTGCAGATCAGCTGAAAGAGTATCTGGAAAGCGCCGGGATTAAACACGGACTGATTTCCCTTGGCGGAAATACCGTGGCAATCGGGGAAAAGCCGGATGGGTCACCTTTTAAGATCGGCGTTCAAAAACCCTTTGCCGAGCAAAATGATATCCTTACAAGTCTTGATATCAGAAATCAATCTGTGGTTTCTTCCGGAACCTACGAGCGCTATTTTGAAAAAGACGGAAAAATTTACCATCACATTTTAAATCCGTTTACCGGATATCCTTACGAGACTCATCTGCAGCAGGTTACGATCATCTCGGATGCTTCTGTAGATGGAGACGCCTTAAGTACCACTTGTTTTGCACTTGGTCTGGAAGAGGGATCAAAACTGATCAAATCACTGGACGAAATCGAAGCTATTTTCGTGACAGATGACGGAAACATCCATCGGGTGGGGTGATATCACTCCCACCCCAAATGTGTTCTTTTTACAATCATTCTTGGCATGAACTTTAAAATCCCATTTCTGTCCACATTGGTCAGAAATGGGATTTTCTTGATCTGTCAGATCATTCATTCAAAAAACTGGAATTTGCCTTTCTGTGATAGTTTGTCACTGATCACCTATCAGCAGCCATATAATGATCGTCGGTATGATTGCGGTAAGCAAGGGCGAAAACATCAATGCCTTCTTTGTATTCTTCAATTTTTGAGATACATATATGTGGAAGGAAAACCATATTCCACTTAATAAAAATCCTATAATAAAAACAATTGGATAAAGCATTTATAAACTCCGTTTATAAAAAGTCCAAAAACTCCGAATTTTCTCCATAATGGCTCTATGTAATGCTTATTCATTTCCAGTGCTTTAACTGTGAAAGATATATGTTAAATTGAGCTCGCCTGTCATCCACTCCCAGATTATCAGGATTCGGCATATGTTCCACAAGATAATCCAATAAAGACTCTCTTGACTGATATACAAACTTCCCCTCTGCATAACACCACTTACAATAATCTTCGTTGTAGCTTCCATCTTTCTCCCGGCTGATGAATGCATCTTCATTTAAGGGCATTCCACAGCATTGACAAATGAGCTGACGAGGAGAGCCCAGAAGCGTATTGACGGAAACTTCAAACTCCTGTGATAACAGTTTTAATGTATCTGTATTAGGTTGTGTCTCTCCTGTTTCCCAACGACTGACAGCCTGTCTGGTAACCATCACACGTTTCGCCATTTGCTCCTGTGTGAGACTATTTTTCTCGCGCAGCTTTTTAAGCACATCTTTCATTTCCATATTAGTTCCCTCCTTTGTGTAATAATAATCTCTCGGAATCTCTAAGCCAGTAAATATAAGGCTTTCAGATTCCTTTTTTATTAAAATCCCCCACTTTTTTTGCCAAAAACACTTGACAAATCCATCGAAAAATGCGGCGCTTCGCGCCTAT
>ENA-OPZZ01002166-OPZZ01002166.1-human-gut-metagenome-genome-assembly--contig:-NODE-2166-length-10311-cov-4.378535_pt1 | contig 10311 bp, 7 predicted proteins | sample MGYA00242487_ERZ504511 | MGnify/ENA primary metagenome ERZ504511 (study PRJEB26092, sample SAMD00036241) | human gut metagenome | host: Homo sapiens | study: EMG produced TPA metagenomics assembly of... | reverse complement strand
TTAATCTGACAGTAGAACAGGGAGATTTTGTTTCTGTGGTAGGAAGCAACGGCTCCGGAAAGACTTCCATGCTTAATATCCTGTGCGGCAGTATTCCGGTAGAAGCAGGACAGATTCTGATGCATGGCCCTTCGATTAGCATCGTCATTCTGGGAATAATCTTTCTCCAAATACATATCAGTAACCTTCATGGCATCATCTACATGATTCAATGCCTCATGCACAACGTACTTGTTTATCCGCAAGTCATTCCGGGCAATAGTTGCCCACGAATGGCGCGCTGCATAAAATTCTAAATCTTCAATGCCAAGTATTTCACCTATTTTCTTCAACCCCTTATTTACGGCCGTATTTAAACAGTCTTTTGATGCGTACATTTTGTAGAACTTAAACACCCTACGTCCTGTCTTATCTCGATATTTTTCAATAAGCGGCATGACCTCCGGCTCAATCTTAACGCTAATCTCTGCTTTATCATCTCTACGATTTTTCGTCTTTGTTCTCTGATAAGTAATACGACCGTCAGATATACAATCACAATAGTACAAATCGACAGTATTCATTCCAATAAGATAGAAGGATAAAGCGAATACATCCCTTGCGAGATTTACACGGGTACATCCAATATTTGTAGAAGGTTGGTCCGGCAAAGTGAGTATCTCCCTAATCACTTCTGCAGAAAGGTTTCTCTTACGGGCAGGAGTAGGTTTCTTCACATGATACTTCTGGAATGGAGACCATGGAATCCGGATAATACCTAATTCCTCATCGTTATATTCTTTCTTCGCTAAATTATGGAGGGCACGAATATAACCGGGGTACATGGAAATTGCACGATCACCCAGGATACGATTAGTCAGTGGCTTTCTATCTTTCAAATACTTTTCATAGTCCTCCATGAATGTAGAAGTTATTTCAGATATACTCAATGTATCTCGTTTAATGAATCGCTTCAAACTTTCTATCGTAGTTTTATAAGACTTTGCAGAACCTTCGCGCCCGTCCTCTTCCATCTCTTTTATTTTCCTATCGGAAAAAGCTATAAAATCAATGTTCTCGACTTTCGGTTTTACCCCTTTCTCCAATTCCGTAATCAATTCCTCAATAGACATACTCTTCAACCTCAATCCCAAATCGGCACAAACAGCCTCGTATTCCTCAATCATCTTATCCGTTTTATCGGTTATATTCTTTTTTAGCTTGAAAGAAGAACGGGTGATATCATCCTGCTTCACATAGATAGGAGTAGACAGATATTTCTTTTGCCTATTATGGGTGACTCTGATTTTTACATTCCAAGTTCCGTCAGAACGTTTTTGGTGTTTGTACACCTCTGCCTTGAACGTTGCCATAGTATCTTATTTAAGTTGTGGAACAATAGTAGAACATTCCACCGCAAATATATATATTTTCATCGGAAAAGTGTGGCAAAGAGAAAGCCGTACTCTGTTAAAAGTACGGCTTTCATGTACACCCGGAGGGAATCGAACCCTCATCTCAAGAACCGGAATCTTGTATTCTATCCATTGAACTACAGGTGCTTATGCAAAACACACAGGTTAGTGCAATATGTTAATTTAAAAATTTCTTAAAACTTTCGCTCAAATTTTAGCCTCATAGGTGGTGGACGAACCGGAATCTGACGCTCTATTCACTAAGCTACGGGGCCATTCTTTCTAAATGCGAGGACAAAAGTATAAAAAATCTTCTCATCTTCCTAATGATTCTCCTTTTTTTATAGTTCTTAAGGTACTTCCCTATATTAGAAGACTGTTATTTTGAAATGCTTTAGAGCATTTACTTTATCAAATTGACAATCTTTTAGAGAATATCCATTACATATATCAATTTTATTCCTATCTTTGCCGACAATTAACATTTAACAAACCTATGAGTTACTTGATAAAACCTAAGAACTATAAGCCGCTACTCGACCTCAAACAGACCGAGCTGGGAATCAAGCAAATAAAAGAGTTCTTCCAATTAAACTTGTCATCCGAACTACGCCTTAGACGTGTGACTGCCCCTCTTTTCGTATTGAAAGGAATGGGTATCAATGATGATTTGAATGGAATAGAACGACCTGTTTCTTTCCCAATCAAAGATCTGGGCGATGCGCAAGCCGAAGTGGTTCATTCATTGGCTAAATGGAAAAGGTTGACCTTAGCTGACTATCACATCGAACCGGGATATGGTATTTATACGGATATGAATGCTATTCGGTCAGACGAAGAACTGGGCAATCTGCATTCTCTCTACGTAGACCAGTGGGACTGGGAACGTGTTATCACCAATGAAGACCGGACTGTGAACTTCCTAAAGGAAATCGTCAACCGTATTTATGCGGCTATGATCCGTACAGAATATATGGTATATGAAATGTATCCGCAAATCAAACCTTGCCTGCCACAAAAGCTACATTTCATTCATTCAGAGGAATTGCGCCAGCTTTATCCGAACCTGGAACCTAAATGTCGCGAACATGCCATCTGTCAGAAATATGGAGCTGTGTTTATCATAGGAATAGGCTGTCAACTTGGTGATGGCAAGAAGCACGACGGACGTGCACCGGACTATGACGACTACACTACCAAAGGACTGAACGACCTGCCCGGACTAAACGGCGACCTCCTATTGTGGGACAATGTACTGCAACGCTCCATCGAATTATCATCGATGGGAATCCGTGTAGACAAAGAAGCCTTGCAACGTCAGTTAAAAGAAGAAAAAGAAGAAAAAAGACTGGAACTTTATTTCCACAAGCGATTGATGAATGACACCCTTCCCCTGTCTATCGGAGGAGGTATCGGACAATCCCGCTTGTGTATGTTCTACCTTCGCAAAGCTCACATCGGAGAAATACAAGCCAGCATCTGGCCCGAAGATATGCGCAAGGAATGTGAAGAACTTGAAATACACCTTATATAACAGACTATGAATGTACAAATTGAAGAAAGCTGGAAAGCACATTTAGAACCCGAATTCGAAAAAGACTACTTTCGCACACTGACCGATTTCGTCAAAAGCGAATATAGCCAGTATCAGATCTTCCCTCCGGGAAAACTGATCTTCAATGCTTTCAACCTTTGTCCTTTCGACAAAGTGAAAGTTGTAATTATAGGACAAGATCCTTATCATGGACCGGGACAAGCGCATGGTCTCTGTTTCTCTGTAAACGACGGAGTGCCTTTTCCCCCTTCATTAGTGAATATATTCAAAGAAATCAAAGCCGACATCGGCACAGATGCCCCTGCTACGGGAAATCTGACTCGCTGGGCAGAACAGGGAGTATTGTTGCTCAACGCTACGCTGACCGTACGTGCTCACCAAGCTGGTTCACACCAGAACCGTGGCTGGGAAACATTTACTGATGCTGCAATCCGTGCCCTGGCAGAAGAAAAAGAAAACCTGGTATTTATCCTGTGGGGATCATACGCTCAAAAGAAAGGAGCGTTTATCGACCGCAACAAACACTTGGTACTCACTTCCGCCCATCCCTCTCCTCTTTCTGCTTACAACGGCTTCTTCGGAAACAAACATTTCAGCCGTACAAACGATTATCTAAAAGCACATGGAGAAACAGAAATCGCATGGTAGATAGATAACAGTGAAATAAAAACAATGAGCGTGAACAACTAATGCAATATAAATGCATATCTTGTTCACCGCTCATTGTTTTTATTTTATGCTCTATCGCTTACTCTTTACGTTATCGCTAAACATTCATTATCGTTTCCCCTTTAATACCACTGAATGTTACTTTGCGTCTGACTTCTCTGCTCATACTTCAAGTCTTGCAGAATACTTGCATTCGCACGGATTGTAACATTGTAATACTTCCAACGTCCGAAAGGAGAAAGACTGGCGGACAAGTTGAAACAGTGCAAGTCACGGGAGATTGTACAAGAAGTCTGCGTAATCTCTTTTGCCTGAAAATCATAGCCCGAGTTGAACGAGAGCGACCAGTTATTAGAAATCTTTATATTTCCGTTTGCATTGATGTTATGCGTATACGTATAAGGATATCGCATGGAATAACGGTTAATAGGCTTAGACCTATCTTCACGGATATTAAACGAATAGCTAAGGCTTAACGACCAAGGCATCTTAAACACCTGATAACCATCCGGGTCTGCCTGTGCTTTCTCTACTTTCTTAGGTGTAGTACCATCTCCTTCCGTTCCGTCAGATTCTTCATCGTCACTATCCTCCGACTTCTTATCTTTTCCTTTTTCATCCTCCTCTTTCGGACCGAACCATTTCTTCCATGTGTCATTATTAAAGGTATAGTTGAAAGAAGAACCATATCCTTGGAAACGCCCAAAACGACCATACGACCATTCTGTACGGTTACTGGTCACTACATTACCGCTTTTATCGAATGTATAAGCATACGTAGCGAATTGGGCATTCATATTGAAAGTATAATTCTTGGTCAGTTTCAGACGGAGGTTCATACTTAAGTCACTCCACGGTCTTTCCTTTGCCGCCATATTATAGGACATATTGGCACTCAAATCATCAATAAGGCTAACTTTCTTGACTGTATCATTCTTTGCGTCATAATACTTCATCTCCAAGTTATTAGCTATCGAGAAACTAACCGTTCCCGACCCCTCACGAGAAGGCACGCCATAAGGCTGATTGGTAAAAGGAGAATAATATTGTGTATTACCATTATAATCGGTATATTCTTCCCAGTACTTGCCAAATCCCGGAGCACCACTCAAACTCACCTGCGGTGTGAATACGTGACGAATCTGTATCTCCTTCTTCTTCGCAAAGATCGGTTTATACATACCATACAATTTCGTACTTAGAGCCAAACTAGCCGAGTAATTGGATACACGATAAAAGCCGTTAAGAGAATCGCCCGGCAATGATTCCAGCCTGTGAGTATCTTCGTTATAATGCTGATTGATTTTACGGGTGTACCATCGTTCTGTATAATTCACAGAAGGATTGACCTGCAAATATTTGAACAGCGTAAAAGTAGCACTGATAGGAATGTTATGGTTCATCGCATTCTCCCATGAGCTTAGTCCGGCTTTGAACAAATGGTCATCTTTAGTACGGATACTGTTTGTCAGACGTCCCGTATAACCAATGGAAATCTTCTCGTACCAACGTTCGGCTCCTGCCGCTTTCTTGCGCTTGAACGGAAACAGACGGCTCAACGTAATATTCAAGTCAGGCAAAGTGACCGCAATAGAAGAGTCACGCATTGTCTGTGCGATATTGGTAGTTCCGGATAAGGTCAGACCGATATCGGGAAAACTACGAGAATAACTAATACTTGATGTTTTGGTATTTTGAGTCAACAACTGCGAATTATAAAGGTTGTTGATATTAGAACGTTCATAACTACTGGTCGAGAAGTTCACACTGGCAGAGAATGTAGTGTTCGGACTGGCTTTAGCATCCTGTCGATGGTTCCATACCACCTTAAAGTCCTTAGCAACTGTATAGTCCGGCATCCCTTTATCTCCAGTCTTGGTGACCTGATAGTCCGCTTGCAGCGTACCGGAATATTTATAGCGTTTATTATAGTTTGTCAATCCGGATAATCTCCATGACCCTTTCGTGAAGATATCACCCGTCATCTTCAAGTCCATAATATCACTGATGGCAAAGTAATATCCTCCTTCTGCCAGACCGAAACCACGACTGGAGTCATCCATATAAGTCGGCATGATGAAACCGGAAGAATAACTGCTGGAGAACGGGAAGAAAAAGAACGGTACGGCCAACGGCAAAGGCACATCTTCCACAACCAGATAGGCAGGTCCTGTCACCACATTCTTTTTAGGACGCACTTTAGCTCTCGTCAGCTGCATATAGAAGTGAGGATGGTCATGATGATCGCAGGTTGTATAACGCCCATGCTCCATGAAAATTTCATCATTAGCTCCTTTCTTCGCCTTGCTTCCGGTCACATATCCTTCTCCCTGCTGGGTGACGATATCGGTAATTCCCGCTTTTTTGGTTTTGAAATTATATCGGATGGTTTCCGTATCATAAGAGGTATCTCCTTCTTTAAAAACCGGGTTTTACCTTTTTTCCACTCCGGTAGTATCCTTGATACCATAAGCATGCACAGTACTACTATCCAGATTCATCGAAATAACTTCCGCAGCGAGTTCGATGTTCTGATAATTCACTTTTCCGCTACCATAAAGTGTAGCGGCTCCTCCCAAAGTAAAGACAGTGGAGTCGTTGGATTCATAAACAACCGGTGCATCGAGTGGTTGTTTCTTCTTTACCGGTGCGATGGAATCAATGCGTACCGTTACCGTATCTGCTTTCAACGAATCATTTCCCTGAAGGGAATCCGTTTGTGCGGTATTGGAGGCAATCATTCCTCTTCTTCGACGCTGAGACGTAGCCTCATCGGGAAGCATCAGTAAGACAATCAGCAGTATGAATGATATAAGTATTTTTGCTTTCAATGGCGCCATTAACTAATAGTTTACGCTTGAAGTGGCAAAAGTACACAATCTTCACCAAATATGAGTTAGAATCTTCGTTATTTAATTATTTTTTAGTGCTATAAAAAGAGAGAACACCATCTATCAAAGCGGCTTAGGCCTTCTTCACCATATTTTGCAATACTTTGCCGCGCTTTTTCCACAGTTTTCTCTTCATCCAGATGGGTTTTAGAAAAGAATTTATCCGCAAAGCAAATCAATTGCTCTTCCAGGGTAATGGGCAGCATCTCACGATGAGGAACGGGGAGCTGCCGGGCAATGATATCTTCCAACGAGAGTCCGGCTCCCGTATGGCGTTCGCACACCAATGCGTGTTGGGGGAAACCTTCCGCCCGCAAGATTTCAGCTCCCAAATATCCGTGGGCGATATAAGGATGAGTGCCAAAGCACTGAATGGTGGGAGCATCGGTCTGAAAAATACCAATATCATGCAACAGAGCAGCTTCTTTCACAAAACTCCGGTTTAAACGCAATTCGGGATGAGCATCCAGCATTTTCATTGCTTTTCCGGACACCGCCAGACTATGAATTACTAAGATTTGTCTCTGCTGCGTATTTTCCGGATAATATTTATCAATGATTTCGTATGGATTCATGTGCTTTATTTTTTGCTCTCTTGATGAGAAATTAATATTTTTGTGCAATATTACAAAAAAAATTACCGATATGCAAACTCGAGCTTCCTTCATTCTTATATTTCTATTCATTATGTTGTCACCAATGCGTGTAAGCAGTCAAATTGTCACGGGAGCAGAACAAATGGATCAATATATGCCGTTGCTGAAAGGAAAACGCATCGGAATGGTAGTCAACCACACTTCTGTCGTGGGAGCAAAGCGGGTTCATCTTCTCGATACCTTATTAAGGAGAGACGTCCGGGTAGTCAAAGCATTTGCCCCCGAACATGGTTTCCGCGGTAACGCGGATGCAGGTGAAACGGTGAAAGACGGAAAAGATTCCCGCACCAGTATTCCTATCGTATCGCTTTATGGTGATAACAAAAAGCCGTCTGCCACCCAACTAAAAGATGTTGACGTGATCTTATTCGACATTCAGGATGTAGGGGCACGCTTTTATACCTATATAAGCACGATGTATTATGTGATGGATGCTTGTGCAGAGAACAAGAAAGAAATGATTGTACTGGATCGCCCCAATCCGTGCGACTATGTGGATGGTCCGATACTCAAACCTGCTTACCGGAGCTTTGTCGGCATGCTTCCCATTCCTGTACTTCACGGATGTACTATCGGCGAACTGGCACAGATGATAAACGGGGAAGGATGGATTGCCAACAAGAAAAATCCTTGTTCATTAAAGGTAATTCCAATGACCGGGTGGAAACATGGAGAGCCTTATTCACTCCCCATCAAACCGTCGCCCAACCTCCCGAACGATCAGTCTATCCGATTGTATGCTTCACTCTGTCCTTTTGAAGCTACCCGCGTCAGCGTGGGACGGGGAACAACTTTTCCTTTCCAAGTATTAGGCACACCTAATAAGAAATACGGAAGTTTCACTTTTACTCCCCGCTCCTTACCCGGTTTTGACAAAAACCCGATGCACAAAGGTATCACCTGCTATGGGGAAGACCTCCGGAATGTAACCGATGTGAACGGATTTACACTCCGCTACTTCTTGAACTTTTATCGCTTATCCGGTGAAAGCGCAGCCTTCTTCTCCCGTGCCCGATGGTTTGATTTGCTGATGGGAACTGACAGCGTACGCAAGGCTATCCTCAAAGGAGAATCGGAAGAGGCTATCCGGAATAGTTGGCAAAAGGAGTTACAGGATTACAAAGAGATTAGAAAAAAACATCTTCTCTATGAGTAAAAAACTAGTATCATACTCTCATTCATTTTTATAAACCACTTATAATTAAAAGAATAAGTATGATAGATACCCATATTTCATGAAGAAAGTATGATAGATACAAAATTTCAGAAACATCTATCATTCTTATTCATCAGATAATAACTATATTAGCAAAAAGAATGAGAGTTATGATAGTTATTTTCTACTCTAAGAACAATCAGTTAATAACACAATAATGAAAGATAAAACACAAAAAAGTTTCAGGGGAATAGTCCGGATATTACTTCTTGTTTTCTGTTATACCTTTGGTAGTCATGCTTTTGCATTGGCTTTAGAGCACGAACAAACAGTAGATATTTATAAAGTAACAGATGTCCCCAATCCGCGTAATGAAAGCTCTTCCAATTGGGTCAGCAATCCGAATCAGATATTGGATGAAAGTTATGTGTGGGAAATAAATAATATGTTGTCACAGTTAGAAGATTCATTGAGTATTGAAGTGACAGTTGTTGCACTCCCTTCTATCGGTGAAGATATTCCGGCAGAGTTTGCCCACAAGCTTTTTGAACACTGGGGCATCGGAAAGAAAACGGACGACAACGGATTACTGATTCTTTTAGTGCTCGATCAACGTAAAGTCACTTTCGCAACCGGATACGGTTTGGAAGGAGTACTTCCCGACGCTTTATGCTTTCGCATTCAACAGAATGAAATGGTTCCGTGGTTTAGAAAAAACGACTTTGACAGAGGAATAACAGAGGGAGTCCGGGCTGTAACATTGGTGCTTTATGGAAGCGACTATGAACCAGTTTCTCAAGGTACTTCTGATAATTACTGGAAAAGTGCCGGCAATATGTTGTGGAATTTTCTGGCAAATCAACCGCTCATGCTTTGGATATTCTTGATACTGGTAAATGTTCTCACTTATCGCATGAAAGTAAACAAAGCTCGCCCCAAAGACAGTTCAGCATTAGCAGCAATCAAAGTCCTGACACATTACAGCCCACTTGGATGTCTTGTATTGTTTTTTCCGGTCTGGCCTGCACTTATTGCGGCATCCTTATGGTACAAGTTCTACCAAAAACAACGTGTTATTTTGCAGAGTAAAACCTGCGATTCTTGCAAAGCTGTGGCTTTACAACTTTTACCCAATGAGCTTGCAACCCCTTTATTATCTGCTTCCGAACAAATGGAACACAAACTAGGTTCTGCTATCCACCGTATTTATCAATGTACTTCCTGCGGCTGGCTTTTACGGTATAAATCTATCACCATAAGCGAATATAGGATGTGTAATCAATGCCATACCATTGCTTCCAAGCGTATCAGCCCGTGGAAAACAATTAAAGAGCCCACATATTCCGATGCCGGATTGGAGGTTGCCGACTATCTTTGCCTGATGTGCGGAGATAAAAAGCAGACAACACAGAAGATCCCCGCAAGACACCCCCCAATAGTGACAGTTCTAGTAATAGTCACAGTAGTAGTGGCAGAAGCAGTAGTAGAAGTAGTAGCGGCAGTTTTGGTGGTGGACATAGCGGTGGCGGTGGAGCGTCAAGTAGTTTTTAAGATCAACTATCCATCCGAAGAAGTCGACTAACCAAATAAAGGACATGAAAACACATCTCACCTGAATATTTTCATAGAAAGATGGTTGTCCACTCCCTTATTCTAACTATTTTTGCATAGATAACCGAACATAAAAAAGTGAAATGAATATAGAAGAATTTAGAGAATATTGTCTGTCTTTTTAAAAGGAGTTCACGAGAAGATGCCTTTTCCCAATGTACCCGACCAATATAGCCGTGACGTTCTATGCTTTTATGTTGCGGACAAATGGTTTTGTTTCGTTAACATTGAGATTTTCGATTTTTGTTGCATCAAATGTAACCCTGACGAATCTGGAGAACTGCAAACTGAATATGCCGGTATAAAACCAGGCTGGCACATGAATAAGAAATATTGGATCAGCGTTTATTTCAATCAAGACGTATCTGATGATAAGATC
>ENA-OPZZ01002165-OPZZ01002165.1-human-gut-metagenome-genome-assembly--contig:-NODE-2165-length-10315-cov-3.278465_pt1 | contig 10315 bp, 9 predicted proteins | sample MGYA00242487_ERZ504511 | MGnify/ENA primary metagenome ERZ504511 (study PRJEB26092, sample SAMD00036241) | human gut metagenome | host: Homo sapiens | study: EMG produced TPA metagenomics assembly of... | reverse complement strand
GGTGAAATCTGCAAAGGTGAAGTTGTTCGTTATGATATTGACAGCATCTGCGCTATGAATTTGTGCTTGATAAGACACTTGGCGGTGGTGTTACACGTTCACTGGCCATTGATAAACATGGTAAAGCATTAGGCATGGCCTTAATGGAGATGGAAATTTAGTACAGTTCAATGTAATCACACATTTAAAGCGGGTCTTGAAATTCAGGGCCCGCTTTTAATGATAGCAGGTTATAAAAAATATCTATTTGACCATATCATATCTGGATAGTATGATTAATGCATATTCAAGGAGAAATGACACGTACAATTTAGTGATAAAGGCAAGAGGTGAGATAGATATGAAGCAGATTGTGTGTTTTGGAGATTCTAATACATATGGGTATATTCCCGAAAACGGGGAGAGATATCCCTGGGGTGTACGATGGACCAGCTTGTTGAATGAAAAGCTGGGCTATAGCAAATATCATATTGAAGAGGAAGGACTGTGCGGACGGACAACTATCTTCGAGGATCCGTTGCGGGACAATCGAAATGGCTCCCGTATGCTCCCGGCTTTGCTTGAAACACATCAGCACGCAGATCTGATCATCGTCATGCTGGAAACCAATGACTGCAAGGCAGCCTATGGCGCGTCAGCGGAAATGATTGGAAAAGGTATTGAAAAAATTGTCGGGCAAATACGAGGGGGTGCACCTGACAGTAAAATTCTGCTCATATCGCCCATCTGGCTGGGAGAGAAAGTATGGAAACCGGGATATGATCCGGAGTTCTCGGAGAAATCTGTCGCTGTCTCAAAGCATCTGGCAAAAGTTTATCGTCAGATTGCAGAAAAAGAAAATATTGCATTTCTTAATGCGGCTGCATATGCAAAGCCAAGTGCAGCCGATCAGGAACATATGGATCCTGAGAATCATCGATTGCTGGCAGAGGCAATTTATCAAAAAGTAATAGAAATTGAAGGCATCCTCGAATAAGGATGTCTTCCTGCTGCTTATGCATAATGATTCAAAGGCGCTGGGTTCATCATATGTATAACAGTGATGCTGTGAATCAATGTCTCTGCTTGCTGTCAATCGTAATCGTCACAGGACCATCGTTCACCAGTGAAACCATCATATGAGCGCCGAATTCTCCTTCTTCTGTATGTATGCCGCAATCACGGCAGGCTGCAATAAACTTCAGATACATATCCTTGGAAAAATCAGGTGCACCGGCTTCTGTAAAGCTCGGACGGTTGCCTTTCTTCGTGCTGGCAAACAGTGTGAATTGGGAAATAATCAGGAGCTCACCGCTGACATCCTTTAAAGAAAGATTCATCTTGCCTGCTTCATCTTCAAATATTCGCATCTGAGTAATCTTCTTCACAAGATATGCCATGTCTTCTTCCGTATCTTCATCAGCAACACCGAGAAGAACAAGAAAGCCTCTTTCTATGCTTCCGATGGTCTCATTATCAACATCAACACTTGCGCGGGATACGCGCTGTATAACTGCTCGCATAAACAAACCTCCAATAAATGTCTTTTCCTATCAGTAAAAACTGAAAATGAATGTATGATGACATTATACCAGACTTTATCTGATAAATCACCTGTCATTTGTCGACAAAGCTCAAAGTATATTGTGAGAACTGTCGATGAATAATAATTGCGACGTTTTGGTCTGTCAGATATAATGTGAGTCAGGGGATTGAAGTATTTGCTGCAGGAAAGGTGCAGAAATGTTTAGTAAGACAATCAGTGCAGTCCTGCTGGGAATGAGAAGTGATATGATCACTGTTGAGGCAGATGTCAGCGGCGGACTGCCTTATTTTGAGATGGTAGGCTATTTATCAGCAGAGGTGAAGGAGGCGAAGGAGCGTGTTAGAGCAGCTATTCGAAATGCCGGTTTCAAATTGGAACCGAGACGTATCATTGTGAATCTTTCACCGGCAGATGTACGCAAGTCGGGAACGATCTGTGATCTAGCCATTGCATCGGCTGTTTTGTGTGCTTATGGCTTTATTATGCCGGAAAGTTTGGAACATACCGTATTGATCGGTGAATTGAGTCTGGACGGCAGTGTGCGCCCTGTTAATGGTGTTTTATCTGTTGTTTTGATGGCGAAGAGGATGGGGATGACTAAGTGTATTGTACCTGCAATGAATGCCTTTGAAGGGGCAGCTGTTGATGATATAGAGGTCTATGGTGTACATACATTACAGGAACTCATTGGCTTCCTGGATGGACGTCTGGTTATTGAGCCGGCATATATCGACAGGGATACTTTGCTTGAACGATCAGAAGGGCAGATATCACAGCTGGATTTCAGTGACATTTGCGGGCAGCACACGATGAAGCGAGGACTTGAGATCGCTGCTGCAGGGATGCATCATACGATGCTGATCGGGCCTCCCGGAGCAGGAAAGTCCATGGCGGCAAGACGCCTGCCGACAATTTTGCCGAAGATGACATGGGAAGAATGTCTGGAAGTGTCTGAAATTTACAGTGCTGCAGGACTGCTGAAGCCTGCAGAGGGATTGATCACGACACGGCCTTTCAGAAGTCCGCACCATACGGCTTCTGATGTGGCATTGGCTGGAGGCGGCAGATTGCCAAAGCCTGGGGAGATCAGCCTGGCTCACAGGGGTGTACTGTTTTTGGATGAATTAACAGAATTTAGTTCCGCAGCCATGGAAGTAATGCGTCAGCCCATAGAGACCGGCCATATAATGATCAATCGTTTGCAGGCGATGTGTGTGTTTCCAGCAGGATTTATGCTGGTGGCAGCGATTAATCCATGCCGATGCGGCTATTATCCCTGACGTACGGAAGTGCCATTGTACACCTTTACAGATCAGACGTTATATTGGCAGAATCAGCCAACCACTGATGGATCGGATCGATTTGAATATAGAGGTGCTTCCGGCCAGAATTGAATCTTTACAGGAAGCTGCGTCAGATGAAGAGTGTTCAACTCAGATTCTGAAGCGGGTGGAACAAGCCCGGGCCATGCAAGATGCACGTTACAGCGGAACCGTTTATAGATATAATTCACAGCTGCATGACAGGGATGTGGAGAGATATTGTGCGCTTGAAGCAGAAGAACGGATGTTAATGAAGAATATTTATGAACAGTATGATCTGAGTGCGCGGACATACCATAAGATTTTGAAGGTTGCACGGACCATTGCAGATCTTTCGGGACATTTGAGGATTACGACAGATGATATAAGTGAAGCAGTGTTCTATAAGTGTTTGGATGGGAGATATTGGGGAAGCGGAAATGGAAAAGGATGAATACTGGCTCTGGCTTGGAACAATTCCCGGTATTGGGAACGTAACAGCGCTTAAGTTGTTAAATGCTTTCGGCGGAGATATCCGAGTATTGTATGAAGCTGATAAGAAAACAATCGCCGGTCGTCATATTGTGAGTGAAAAACAGCTTCAGAGTATTATATATAGTAGAAACAGGGACAGAATCTGCCGTGCCTATGCGCAGATGAAGGAAAAGGGCATTCAATGCCTTTCCATTGTGGATACACATTATCCTGATATGTTGAAATCACTTCATGATCCGCCCATTGTTTTATATTTTCTTGGAAGCATACCAGCCCCGGAAGAGTGGATGATCGCACTGATCGGAGCCAGACAATGTAGCAGTTACGGCCGACAGGTCAGCAGGATGCTCGCACGCGGTATCGCTGCTTCCGGTCTGACTGTTGTCAGTGGAATGGCCAGGGGCAGTGACAGCGCTGCTCATTGGGGCGCGCTAGAAGAAGGCGGACGTACCTTTGCTGTTCTTGGATGCGGTGTTGATGTCTGTTATCCACGGGAGAATATTGATCTCTATACGGAGATCGGCAGAAACGGCGGGATTCTTTCCGAATTTCCTCCGGGGACAAAACCGGAGGGATATCATTTTCCGAGAAGGAATCGTCTGATTGCTGCATTGGCAAAGGGTATTGTAGTCACAGAAGCCAAGCAGAAGAGCGGAACTCTGACTACCGTTGAACATGGTTTGGATCTGGGCAAGGATATTTTTGCTGTTCCGGGTAGGATAGATGATGCTTTAAGTGAAGGATGTAACCAGCTGATTCGGGCCGGTGCCAAGCTGGTGATGCAGCCATCGGACATTCTTGAAGAATTCGGCATTCTGGCCAGGGAATATAAAAAAAATATATTACGCTTGATAATTCTGAAAAAAGTAGTGTATGCTAGCATATGTTTAGTTCCCAGAAGTGTGGATGAGATTGCTGTGCTGACCGGTATGGATGTGCAGGGTATCATTCACTGTCTGGTTAGGATGGAATTGAAGGGAATTATACACAGAGTAGGAAAAAATCAATATGTGTTAAGTATATAGATGTGGAGGAAAAGGCTGTGGCTAAATATTTAGTTATTGTTGAATCCCCCGGCCAAAGGCGAAGACAATTAATAAGTTTTTGGGTTCAAATTATCATGTTGTAGCCTCTAACGGACACGTAAGAGACTTGCCGAAGAGCCGACTGGGTATCGATGTTGAAGATGATTATGAACCAAAATATATCACGATCAGGGGTAAAGGGGATATATTGGCAATGTTGCGTAAAGAAGCCAAGAAGGCAGATAAGATTTATCTCGCAACTGACCCGGACCGTGAAGGAGAAGCAATATCATGGCATCTGGCAACGGCATTGAAGCTGGATGAAGCACATACCAATCGTATTACATTCAATGAGATCACAAAGAATGCGGTTAAGACGGCTATTAAACATCCTCGTAAGATTGATATGGATCTGGTGGATGCACAGCAGGCGCGCAGAATGCTTGACCGAATGGTCGGTTATCGTATCAGCCCGCTTCTTTGGAGCAAGGTTAAACGCGGTTTAAGTGCGGGGCGTGTTCAGTCAGTTGCGCTTCGTTTGATCTGTGACAGAGAACAGGAGATTGATGCTTTTATTCCGAAGGAATACTGGTCACTGGACGCTGTTTTAAATGTCAGCGGTGAAAAGAAGCCGCTGACGGCCAAGTTCTATGGCAAGAAAAAGGAGAAGATTGAGATCCATTCTCAGAAAGAACTGGATGCGATCATGGATGCACTCAAGGATGCCGCGTATCAGATCGTGGACATTAAAACCGGTGAGCGAACAAGAAAAGCGCCTGTTCCGTTTACAACAAGTACTTTACAACAGGAGGCTTCCAAGCAGCTGAATTTCTCAACGCAGAAGACGATGCGCCTCGCACAGCAGCTGTATGAAGGTGTCGATATTCAGGGACTGGGAACCGTTGGTCTGATCACATACCTGAGAACAGATTCTATTCGTATCTCAGAAGAAGCTGACAGCAACGCGAGAAACTTCATTGCTGAGAATTATGGCCAGGAATATGTCGCCGCTGCACCTAAGACCGCAGAGTCTGGCAAGAAGATCCAGGATGCTCATGAAGCAATCCGTCCGACATATCTTGATCAGCTGCCGGTCAAGGTCAAGGAGTCCCTCAGCAGAGACCAGTTCCGTTTGTATCAGCTTATTTGGAATCGTTTTGTTGCCAGCCGTATGAAAGAGGCTGTCTACGAGACAACCAACATCAAGATAGAAGCGGCAGGATACTTGTTTACGGTATCAACTTCAAGACTTGCTTTTGAAGGTTTTATGTCTGTATATAAACCGGACGATGAAAAGGCTGAGAACAATGTGCTGGCTAGAAAGATCAATAAAGACAGTCAGCTGAGTTTCAAGGATTTTGACGCAAAACAGCATTTTACACAGCCGCCGGCACATTACACAGAGGCATCCCTTGTCAAGACAATGGAAGAACTCGGTATTGGCCGACCAAGTACGTATGCGCCAACAATTACAACCATCATTTCCCGAAGATATGTGGCAAAGGAGAACAAGAATCTCTATGTTACAGAATTAGGTGAAGTGGTTAATCGAATGATGGTACAGTCCTTCCCAAGTATTGTGGATGTGAACTTTACAGCCAATCTGGAGTATTTACTGGATAAAGTCGGTGAAGGCGTTGTGAATTACAAGACTGTTATCCGTAATTTCTATCCGGATCTGGATGAAGCAGTTCAGAAGGCTGAAAAAGAGTTGGAAGAGGTTAAGATTGAAGATGAAGTCTCAGATGTCCAGTGCGATCAGTGCGGTCGTATGATGGTCATCAAGTATGGTCCTCACGGTAAGTTCCTGGCATGTCCGGGATTCCCTGAATGCAGAAATACCAAGACGTACTTCGAGAAAATCGGCGTAAGCTGTCCGAAGTGCGGCAAGGATATCGTCATTAAGAAGACGAAGAAAGGTCGCCGTTATTATGGCTGTATGGGCAATCCTGAATGTGATTTTATGACCTGGCAGCGTCCGTCGGATAAGAAGTGTCCGGAATGCGGAAGTGTTCTTTTGCATAAAGGCAATAAGCTTGTATGTATGAATGAAACCTGCGGCTTTGTCATGGCCAATCCAAAGGAAGAAGACCAATAGTCCTTAAGTGATAGAAGAATCTGTCTGATAAGTCTGAAAAGATTTATGGACAGATTCTTTTTTTGGTTTTTCTTTGTAATGTGACAAAGTGTATTGTCTGTCTTTACCTAAATTTAACATTCAGTTTGCGGAAACGTCTGTGCTTATGTCGTTTTTCATCCTAATTGTAGGTATAATTTTCTTAATTAATAATAAAATTTGAAATTTTCCAACATTCCCCTTGTTATGTTGGAATTTTCATGATAGAATGAGAAAGTAATAATGGGCAATCTTAAAAGAAAGAAGGATTTGATATGAGCGTACAATTGTTAGATAAAACACGTAAAATAAATAAATTACTGCATAACAATAATTCACATATGGTTGTCTTTAACGACATATGCGAAGTGCTCAGTGAAATACTGGAATCCAACATTCTTGTGATCAGTCGTAAAGGCAAAGTACTCGGTATTAAGAATCGACCGGATATTGCAGAACTGCATGAACTGATTGTGGATGCTGTAGGCGGACATATTGATGAAATGCTGAACGAGAGATTATTAAGTGTCCTTTCTACAAAGGAGAATGTCAATTTGCTGACACTTGGCTTTGAGAGCGACGACATCAACACCTATCAGGCTATTATTACCCCGATAGATATTGCAGCTGAGCGTTTGGGTACATTGTTTATTTATCGCAAGGATAAGCCATATGAAATTGATGACATTATATTGAGCGAATATGGCACCACCGTCGTTGGTCTTGAAATGCTTCGTTCCGTCAACGAGGAGAATGCAGAAGAGACAAGAAAGGTTCAGATCGTCAAGTCAGCTATCAGTACACTGTCATTCTCAGAATTAGAGGCTATCACACATATTTTTGAAGAACTGGATGGTAATGAAGGAATTCTTGTTGCCAGTAAGATTGCAGACCGGGTAGGTATTACACGATCCGTTATTGTGAATGCACTTCGTAAGTTCGAAAGCGCCGGGGTAATCGAATCCCGTTCTTCCGGTATGAAGGGAACATACATTAAGGTTTTGAATGACGTGGTTTTTGATGAATTAAAGAAATTATAGGCTTGAGTTGATCGGGTTTAACAGATTTAATTGTAAGAATTACACGAATCAGAAGGAATTTTATGAAAAGGCTTGCCATTGGCAGGCCTTTATGTTATAATGCTATTCGGTAAAAAAAGACACGCAGATTGATTTCGGGAATGGTGCCCACAGGGTTGAACCCGGAGAGGACGTCTGCGGAAGAGCAAAACCATGGAGGTATTAAAATGAGCGTTATTTCAATGAAACAGTTACTGGAAGCCGGTGTTCATTTCGGACATCAGACAAGAAGATGGAACCCTAAAATGGCTCCTTATATCTACACAGAGAGAAATGGTATCTATATCATCGATCTTCAGAAGTCTGTAGGTATGGTTGATGATGCTTACAATGCAATCAAAGATATCGTTGCAGATGGTGGCACAATCCTTTTTGTTGGTACTAAGAAACAGGCACAGGATGCAATCAAAGCAGAAGCAGAACGTTGTGGTATGTACTATGTTAACCAGAGATGGTTAGGTGGTATGCTGACTAACTTCAAGACAATCGAAAGCAGAATCGCAAGACTCAAAGCAATCGAGAAGATGTCTGAAGACGGTACATTCGAAGTTCTTCCTAAGAAGGAAGTTATCGAACTGAAGAAAGAATGGGAGAAGCTTGAGAAGAACCTTGGCGGTATCAAGGATATGAAGAGAATCCCAGATGCAATCTTCATCGTAGATCCTAAGAAGGAAAGAATCTGTGTACAGGAAGCACACATCCTTGGTATTCCACTGATCGGTATCGCAGATACAAACTGTGACCCAGAAGAACTGGATTACGTTATCCCAGGTAACGATGATGCTATCAGAGCAGTTAAACTGATCGTTTCCAAGATGGCAGATGCTGTTATCGAAGCAAAACAGGGTGCAGATGCTGAAACAACTGAAGCAGAAGCAGCTGAAGCTGATGCAGAATAATTATAGAGACTGATTTGTTCGTTGAATAAATAGTTCAGGCTGTCTCGGGGCCGGATAAGCTTTGAGACAGCTTTTTAAACTAAATGATATTATTTTTATATATTATATGAATAACGGAGGAATAGAATCATGGCAATTACCGCAGCAATGGTAAAAGAATTAAGAGAAATGACAGGCGCAGGAATGATGGACTGCAAGAAAGCACTGAACGAAGTAGACGGCGATATGGACAAAGCTGTAGAATTCCTTAGAGAAAAAGGTCTTGCAGCAGCAGCTAAGAAAGCATCCAGAATCGCAGCAGAAGGTATCGTAGCAACACTTGTTTCCGATGACAAGAAATCCGCTGCTATCGTTGAAGTTAATGCTGAAACAGACTTCGTTGCTAAGAATGAAGTATTCCAGTCATACGTTGCACGTGTAGCTGCACAGGTACTGGCTTCCAACAACACAACAATGGAAGCATTCATGGCTGAACCATGGATCGATGATGCTTCTTTCACAGTAGAACAGGAACTTTCCCAGATGGTTGCTAAGATTGGTGAGAAACTGAGCATCAGAAGATTTGAGAAAGTGACAAACGAAAACGGTGTTATCGCTTCTTACATCCACGCAGGCGGTAAGATTGGCGTTCTGGTTAACATGGATACAACAGCATCCGCTGAAGCAGTTGAAGAATGCGGCAAGAATGTTTGTATGCAGGTTGCAGCTCTTAAGCCTCAGTTCACAAACCGTAACGAAGTAAGTGCAGAGCATATCGCACACGAGAAAGAAATCCTTCTTGCTCAGATCATGAACGATCCTAAGGAATCTCAGAAACCAGCTAAGGTTATCGATGGTATCGTAACAGGTCGTATCAACAAAGAATTAAAGGAAATCTGCCTTCTTGATCAGGTTTATGTTAAAGCTGAAGACGGTAAACAGTCCGTTGGCAAATATGTTGAATCTGTAGCTAAAGAAGTTGGTGCACCTATCGCTGTTAAATCTTTCGTACGTTTCGAGACAGGTGAAGGTATGGAAAAACGTGAAGACGATTTTGCAGCTGAGGTTGCTAAACAGGCTGGAATGTAATCTATTCAGCAACTTTACAGAAAAATGTTCTGCTAAACTCAATAAAATCAAGGCTTCTAGCAATTTTATTACTAAAACATGTGTGTTGCGTAAGTATTATAAAGTATCATAATTTATCACCATTTATCACAGTATTTTGCGTCAATCTTGCGTAGGGTTTTGCGTCAGATGACAATCTAGTTCCCTTCGGCTAAGTTTACGCAAAATAACGATTATGGAATGACTTATATACACATATAAGAGACTCTATTATTTAGAGTCTCTTTTTTAGTAAAGAATGAGACGATATACAAAAAGATCGAGTATGAGGCTAACCATTTAGTTGATTAGCCGACCTCTTACGCCACCGTGCGTACCGTTCGGTACACGGCGGTTCTCTAGTTTTCACAAACTGTTAGATAATAGTCAAGCATGGATGTATATCCAAGCTTGGCTATTATTTTATTTGAAAAGATTTGGTTCAGTACCTTGGAAAATATGCGGTGTATCCGTAAAATACCAAAATCTTGTGGCGGTGATGATAAATATAATAATCTGATTATTGTGCATACAGGGATGGAAAGGCTGATAAAAAGTACAGGACAAAAAAGAAAATCAATCGTGTTCTAAACAAATATAAACTGGAATGTAATCAAAGACGGAAAGTAAATACCATAAGAAAAAATGCAGGATTAGAGGAAATAGACGTAAAAGCACTTGATAAGGAACTGTAAGTTACGATGTTAAAAAGTAGAAGTTACTGATGATGGAACGCCGGATGAGGGGAAACTCTCATGTCCGGTGTGAAGTGGGGGAAAATCTGGCGAT
>ENA-OPZZ01002164-OPZZ01002164.1-human-gut-metagenome-genome-assembly--contig:-NODE-2164-length-10318-cov-3.632421_pt1 | contig 10318 bp, 7 predicted proteins | sample MGYA00242487_ERZ504511 | MGnify/ENA primary metagenome ERZ504511 (study PRJEB26092, sample SAMD00036241) | human gut metagenome | host: Homo sapiens | study: EMG produced TPA metagenomics assembly of... | reverse complement strand
ATGATATTGGAACGCTATATGTCAGATACATGGGAAAGCCCTTATGTTTTCCCTATCATTACTTCTGAAGATCCAGAACTAGCTTATCGGCAATATCAGAACGGGCTGAATTACCATAATCAAAAGTTGAAACTGCTGGGAAAACAGATTGGTGAAAAGTTACCTCTTTCCTCATACCTTGCCCGCCACAGCTGGGCTACCGCAGCACGTAACCATAACGTACCACTTTCGGTCATCAGCGCAGGGATGGGGCACACCTCTGAGAGGACAACCCTTATCTATCTGGATTCTTTGGATAACACGATAATAGACAATGCTAATAATCGAATTTTGAAGAAATTGAATTTTATGGTTTCTACGTAAGAAACATAGAAATACAGTGCAAATATAAGCATTATAAGTAAAATGGAAAAGCAATAAGAACAATTTAAATCTTAATTTTACCCCCCCTGGTATATATCTAATTGATTATCAATATATTATGAGATAATTTAATATGATTCTAAATAACATCCTGATTCATTTGTAAAATGAAAGGATCTTATTCCTATTGTTTGCTTAAGTATATATTCGAGTTACAAACCGATTAAACCGAGCAAAAAATCATTTTTTTGTTCGGTTTATTAGTCTGTTTATCAAGCAAAAGAACAGCATCTCCATCTCTTACGTAGAAACGTAAAAAATACAGGGTTACGGTCTTCCATTTACTGTAGTCAGGAATGGTCCGAGATCCGAATTTTCATATTGAAAATATGCGGATAACCTTGATTGCTGTACTTCTTTATCTTAAAATCTAAGGTAAAAGTGCAGGAATGGGAAGTATGTCCTTTTTTTAACTAAAATAAACATAACACTCATTGAACTCCCTAACATGTAACGCCAAACATTGGTTCGCTCTAAAAGTATTTTATAACAAAGTTTTTGAAATAGAGGAATCCTTGGAAAAAGAACAAATAAAATCCTATATACCTTGTGAAGAGGTGTTGATTGTTCGGAATGGAATAAAAAAACTATCCGTAAACCTGTTATCAATTCACTAATGTTTTTTCAATCCACAATATTAGAGGCTGTGAATGTACAGGAGCGATTCAAAGACAAAGTGATTTTGTATACAAGAAACAAGGACGGGAGAAAGAGGCCTCTTGCCATTCCTGAACGTGAAATGAATATTTTTATGCTGGTTTCCTCGTCCGGGGAGCAAGGTATGGAATATTTTGGTGCGGATGAACCTAAATTTCATTGTGGGGAACATGTAAAGGTGATTGACGGGAAATTCAAAGGTGCAGAAGGGTATATTTGCCGTATACGGAAAAACAGCCGTCTGGTTGTTGTCATAGAAGGTGTCTGTGCAGTGGTTACTTCCTATATACCAAAATGTTTTTAGCAAAAATACCATAAAACATGATTTGAAATACTGAACATTTTTACATATGAACTATTTTCTCTATTTCATATTGGGGGGATGGATGGTCGCTGTAACTCTTGGAATGATTGTCATCCCTAAAATCTTGTTAATATCTTACAAGAAGCGTTTGTTTGATGAGCCGGACAAGCGGAAGGTACATACTCTACCTGTTCCGCGTTTGGGAGGCTTGTCTTTTTTTCCAGTCATATTGATTTCCCTCTGTTTAATCATGGGAATACGCTATCATTTAGGTTTTCCGCTTGAAAATCTAGATGCAAATCAAGTCCTTTGCGAGTTTCCTTTTTTTTGCCGTGGGGAGCATGATGCTTTATTTGGTTGGTATAACGGATGATTTAATCAGTTTAAGCTATCGCCATAAATTTTTGGTGCAAATTCTAAGCGGCTTGTTGCTTGTCTGTCCGGGAGAATGGATCAATTCTCTCGGAGGATTGTTCGGGATTTATGAGATCCCAATCTTTCTGGGGATTCCTCTTACCCTGTTTGTTGTAGTATACATTACTAATGCGATAAATTTGATAGATGGTATCGATGGTCTGGCCTCCGGATTATGCTGCATTTCGTTAGTTGTATTGGGTACGGTTTGTGCCGTACGAGAAGAATACATTTATTCTTTACTCGCATTTACGACATTTGGTGTGTTGATACCATTTTGGTTTTATAATGTTTTCGGTAATGCACAACGGGGGCATAAGCTCTTCATGGGGGATGCGGGAAGCTTGACTTTAGGTTATATTATCAGTTTGCTGGTCATTCACCTGAGTATGGCAGATACGAAAAATGGAGAAAGAATGAATACGGACATGATTCTGGCTTTTTCCACTTTGATAGTGCCTCTGTTTGATGTGGTCCGTGTGGTCGTACACCGTTTACGTGAAAAGAAGAACCCGTTCCTGCCAGATCAGAACCATTTTCATCATAAACTGCTTCGTACCGGAATACGTGTTCGTACCGTCATGGTGACCATCTTATGTGTATCCTTGTTTTTTCATATTTTTTCTCTTTATCGTTATTTTCAGTAAAGTTATATTCTGTACTATCTCCACTTAAATACACCCCATGTGCTCTGTATCGAGCAAGCACTGTTTGATTTCCTGTAATTCTCGTATCACGATCAAAAGCCTTCCATGTTTTTCCATTGTCTATACTATATTCTAAAACTTCTGTTTTTCCAACAAAGGAATCTTCATCATCATTCATCGCAAGTGTTTTTGAAGAAATATTTTCACCTTTTAAAATATCAATCGTAAACACTTGATTTGATCCTGATATTTTAACTTGGATATCATTATCAGCAGTAATACTTTCGATTTGTTTTTTAGATAAAACTATTTTATGTTCTAATGAGGTTTCCCAAGTATTTCCCCCATCCAGACTATATTGGACTTGGAAATCATAATCATCATATTTTGAATTCATAACGATCTTACCCGCATTTTCTCCATCAAAAGAGAATGAAGCTAAATCGACTTTGTCACTGCCTAGGAGTTCACGGGCAATTTCTCTACATGCTCCTGATTGTAACACTTCATCATCTGTCGCATTTAAAGCTTTATTCAAAGCTTCTGTTTTTAACATATCAACTTCTAGTGCATCTTCTCTATTCAAATAAGGATTAATCACTCTTAATAAATCTGTCATAGCCATTGGATAGTATGTATATGTTGAAATCACTCTTTTAGCGAATTCTAGCCAATTTGCACTTGTTACTTTATCACCTTTTTGTTTATAAAGATTAAGTATTGCTTCAAAACTATCTAAATTGATATCTAAAACTTCTAGTGCTTTATTATAAACTTCTTCTTTTTGTGTTCCACTTTCATAAGAATTAGCAATTAAGTTATAATAAAGCGATTTTTGATAAGCTTCATAGTTATTTAAAGCAGCTTGTCCTAATAATTGATATCCACCGTTATTTCCTACATCCGATTTCACTCCATTACCTAGATCAACCTTTAATCCCATATGTGGTCGTGTAAATGATTTATTATTCCAATTTAATAATAAACGTGTTCCATTTCCACCATACCATTTTGACGAACTTTGTCCCCAACCAAAAATATTGTTTCCAATACTCCAGATACCTTTACCATCACTATTTTGTGAATAAGTAAAATAAGATTCATGAGCTGGTTGATAGATACCTACTGTTGGTATTCCATAAACACGATTTAAGTTTTGTCCTAATCTTGAAATATTCCAACAAATACCTCCAGCTTCCATAACCATCCATGTTCTTGATGTCTTTGTTCCATCACTATTTAATCCATAAGGAATGTTATATTTACTTAATTGATACTTCGTATCATATGTTTCTTTATTGTTTGCATCATAAAGTTTATCTTGAGCATAGTTTGGTGAAACATAATGCATATAATTATAAGGGTTTAGAGCTTTATTGAGATCCGTTCCATGACGTGATTGCGAGTAATGTCTTAACCAATCGATTTCATCATTACTAATAGAATCATTCATTACCATTCGAATAAGTTCCATGTTGTATGTACTAAATTCATCTTTTCTAGCAAACAGACCTGAATCGTATAAGTTTTTTATAATTTCATATCTTTTTAAAGCATCATAAGAATTCGGTTGCATATTGAAACTCAACGGTGAACCGTTTCTATCTGTACTATAAGCAATTGCTAAGGCAATCATCATCTTTTTATAAACATCACCTTGTGTTTGATCATTAAGATCATCTTTGTGCTTACTATATAATTCTTTTAATAGACTAACACATTTTAAAGAATCTCCTACATTTCCAGTTTCAATAAATAGTTGTAAGTTTTCTTGGTCATTAAAAATCCATTTAATAGCTTCTTTAGCTTCACCAGTATCATCATCTTTGATACTGTTTTGTAAATTCCAATAACCCATGCGATTAACAAATTCTCTTTTTAATACTGTATCGAAATGATTATTATAGTTTTCTTCTACTGTATTTTTAGAAAGAATTTCATCATAGTAAGATACCTTTTTAATATCATCAAAAAGTTCTGATGAAAGATCATAGTTTTCTTTTACAATTCGCGAATCTGCATAAACAGCATGATCTACTGCATTTGAGCCATTTTTATCTGCATATAATCTTAAATATTTATAATCTTTAATATTTAAATCTACATCTAAGGCATTGTCTTTTGAAGTTACTGGATTTGATTTATAAAGTTCATCCCAATTTGTTCCATCCTTTGAAGCAGAAATTCTAAACCAAACTTCTCCTAGACCATTTTTAGAAGCATCGACTCCCATTTTAGAAACAAATCGGGTATATGTACCTGAAAAACCAGAAACATCATAGGTAAGTTGTGAAGAAGCATGCGCTCCCATACCTTTACTGAAATAGACCCTTGTTCCATCAACAAGTAAACTGATTTGCCCATTTTCAATATTCTTGTCTTTTTTGATTTCTCCCCATCCTGCATAAGACCAATTATTTTCTGTAATATAATCTAAATCAGAAAGATATTTATAGTCTTCACTTTGGTGAGCAGCCATAACAACAATATTTTCTTCATCTTTTGAAGAATCCTGAGCACTGTTATCTTCATCTTTACCAGTGTTTTCATCCATCACTAAGCTTTCATTCGTCGTTTCTTGAGTTTCTTGTCCACCATTTTCTATTGCATAGGAAGAAACGGGACATACTATTTGAAACAACACAAACAAAACTAAAATACTACTTATTGCTTTCTTTGATTTTTTTCTCATACATTCATCTCCTTTACCGAAAGCAAATAAACTTATAAACTTGAGTTTATCTCTCCCATAAATCTAAAAAAATACTCTTTGTCGATTTCATTGTCTGTTGCTTTACATAAAGGCTTCATTAACATTAATATAAAAAGGTAAAGATCATCTCAAACCCAACTTTTCTCTAATTCAACTAAATTCTTTTCGACTTAGGTGAGTTCTCTATATTTTTAATAGTCCTTCTTTATTCAACAATTATTTATCATTTATTCAATTAACAAGACAATGATTTGTTATTGTTTCACTTTCTATACACACCCCTCCTCATTATCTCCTATCTATCAAAATAGCATATCTTTATGATTTTAACAACAACATTTATATTTCTGTTAAGATTCAGCAATTATGTCACCGTAAAATCCCGCAAAAATGTCACCATTATTTTCTTTCTATAATTTATCCTCTATCATGTTATATGAAGGAGGTTTTTTTATTGGACAAAAAAGAAGCTATTGATTTATTGTCTAAAAAATTAAATGATGATCATAATTTATCTTATGACAAATTAGCTATTATTACTGGCCATTCTAAGCGTCAGCTTATTCGTCCTTTAAAAGAAAAAGGTATAGATTCTACATTGAACCACAGTGATAAAGGTTTGGCAGCCAACAATCGTGCATCCGACAATGAAATTGATTACATTGTCAATTTTAAAAAACCATACCCTAATATCACTATAGCACAATTTAGAGATATTTATCTTGTAGATGTGATTTTCAATCCATCTAAAGAAGCTGATGGCCTACAATATAACCTTAAAGTAAGAATCATTTCATTCTTTCAACGTCTTTACAAACAATTCAATTGGTCATCTCCTTCACACATCACTTCACAGTGGTGCACTAGATTAAGCTTCTCGAATAGCACTAGTGCACATGAGGTAGGACTTTCACCTACAGGATTTCTATATTCCTTGACACATTTCAAGTTTATAGCTAACTATCTTGAGCAACCATTTGTAAATAGAAAATATCATGCCCCTATAAACATGGCATATAAGCAACTGCCTGTCGCACAAAATGATGATGTTGATACATCATCAGACTTAGATATTTCCGAAATTGATTTCTAATGTATAAAGAAACGTGGGGCAAATTTGCCCCACATCATTTGTTAGGTTTTATTTCAAGCCATGATATTTGAAACTGCTTTTCAAAATCTTGTGGTTTTAATATATGTAGTAAAAACAGACCTCTTCTGTTTCATGAGATCTGTTTCTACTAAGTTTTATCTATTGAATGATTTCTATTGTAGTAATCAATTCAATAAATATTATTTTTCTTCTTTTCTTCTTATTTTAGAAGTTAAATAAATAATAATTCCACCACATGTTATTGCTAAAGTAGCCCATAGAATTAATTGAGTATCATCACCTGTTGTAGGTTTTGTAACAACTTCAGTTTTTTCAACTTTAATTGTTGATTCACCATTAACACTGACATCTTTTCCATTAGATCCTAATCCTTCTACTTTAACAGTATTTTTACATATCCTCTATCTTCATCTGCTTTTTTTATTACATATTTAGTAGTGAATATTTTTTCTTCTCCTGGCTTTAAGTTATCAATAGTCCATTTATCTCCTGTTAATTCATCAATAACTTTGATTCCCGAAACAGTAACATTACCATTGTTGATAACTTTAATTTCATAAGTTACAGTATTACCTACTTTATATGTACCTTCTTTAGCTTTTTTTTCAACTAAAACACTTGAAATTGCAGCTTCTACATTTTCTTCTTGTTTACCAGGAACGACTTCTGGAGTAATTTTATCTAAGATATCATCACTTGTTGCGGTTGCTGTATTAACAACTGAACCTGCTAGAACATCTTTTTCAGTTACTTTATAAGATGTTTTGAATACTTTACTAGTTTCTCCAGGAGTTAATTCTTTAATAGTCCATTTATCTCCTGTTAATTTATCACTAACATTAACATTGTATAAAGTAACATTTCCGTCATTTGTTACAGTGATTTCATATTTAATTTCTTCACCATATTTATAAGATTTACCGTCTTTTGGATTGCTTACTGTTTTCTTATTAACAATCATATGAGCATTAATTTCTTCTGGAGTAATTGTTGATGAACCAGTTTCTTCTATATCATTCCCTTTTGGATCTTGACCTTTAGCACTAGCAACATTTACAATTTCATCATCTAATATGTTATCTTCAGTAATAACATACTTAGCAGTTAATTCTTTTTCTTCTCCTGGTTTTAAAGTATCAATTGTCCAAGTATCACCAGTTAAATCATCTCTAACATTGATGTCGTTGATTGATACATTACCGTTGTTAATAACTTTAATGTTATAAACAACTGTTTCACCTAATTTGTAAGAACCTTCTTGAGCTTCTTTAATAACTACAAAACTTGGTTTAGAAGTTTCAACAGCTTCTTCCCTTATTCCAGGATCAACTTTTGTTTCTAAGTTGTCCTTATCAGGACTTTCTCCTTTAGCTGTTGCTTTGTTTTTTACAGTACCTGCTAAAACATCTTTCTCAGTTACAGTATAAGATGTTCTAAAAGTTTCGCTTGTTTGCCCAGGCGCTAATTCCTTTACAGTCCATTTATCTCCTGTTAATTCATCATTTACTTCTATATTTTTAACAGTTAGATTACCGCTATTTGTAACTGAAATTTCATATTCAATTTTTTCACCTAGAGCGTACACATTCCCGTCTTTTGGTGTACTTACAGTACGTTTATTTACTGTTAATTTAGAATTTTTAGTTTCAATAGCTACCTTATCAGTATTTTCAAATTTCTTACCATTTTCAAAAGAAACACTTACTTTATTTGTATATACAGTACCTTTTAGTATGTCTGCTTCAGTAACTGTATGTTGAGCTGTAGTGGTTACAGTTTTTCCAGGTTCGACATTTTCAAACCTTGTATTACCAGTAATAGTAACCCCTTCTTGCTCTTCAATAATCATATTTTTATTTTGACCATAAATATTAGTAGCTTCAATAGTAAATTCAACGACTTCTCCCAACCTATAAGTTTTCGAATTGTCATGTGATTTTTTAATAACTTTGTTAGAATCAATTGGTTTGTTTTTAGTTCCATCAGTAACCTTTAAAATTCCAGGAACCAACTCAATTGTATAGTTTTCTTTTTTAGCATTACCTTTAGGAGTTACTGCTGTAATTGTGTTGCTCGATTCACCAACAAATGTTTGCTCACCAGTAACTCTAATATCAAATTCTTCTCCTTTAACAAATCCACCGTCAGATACAGAATATCCAGAATCACTAATTGGGTTCCCATCATATTCTTTTTCTGCGCTGTTTGCTGTTAATTTAACTTTTTTAGGGGTAATTTTATATGAAAGTGGCTTTTCACCTTGATATATACCTTTACCTTTGATAGATACTGTTACATCACCTACATTTGTTAAATCTTGACTATAAACAACATCATAATCAACACCTTCAACTAAATCTTTTCCTGTAACATTATCTTTAATAGTTGGAGTCCACTTTTGTTCTTGACCATTATAAACTTTGTCAACTGGTTGATTACATGTAAAACGGTCATCTAATGATATATCAATTTTTGATTCATGAACTGCTTGAATTTCAATATCTTCTTCAACTACAATTTGAGAAATTTGATTTTCTTCAATAGCGTTTCCTGCTTTAATAACAGTACCATCTCTTAATTTTACGTCTTTATTTACAACATAATTTTTAAAATTGTACCCTTCATTTGGAGTATCTTTAACTCCTTCTGGGCTACCATTGATATCAACAATTTCTTCATTTTTACTTAATGTTCCATGCCCATCTGTTGTATAAGTAACTTTAGGCTTAGCGTTAATAAAATTTAAATTAGGAATTTCTTCATATTCGCTCCATGTATTTCCATTGTCTAATGAATAACTCCAAATTTTGATATGATTAATTCCATTGATTGCATATTTAGATTTAAATTTCACATGGTAGCCATTTTCTGGTGTAGTTTTAAAACCATTGCCGTAAACTTCTTTGACATCAATTTCAAATTCATCCTTATCTGTTGGCATAGGAATTTGAACATTATCGGTAGCACTACCTTCGCCATTTAAAGTTAAATTAACATTAGCAGTATTGTCACCTGTAATACTGAATTGAACATTTTTTGAATCTTTATTTTTATCAAAATTTATACTTCTTTTATTGATTTTAATAGCTTGCTGATTTACAATAGTTGGCTTGCTCATCGCGTATGTTAAACAACCAGAACAGTTTACATCAATAATATTAGTAGCTTTTATAAGCAAATCAACCGATCCAATTTTTCCTCCAAAATTTACAGTTCTAACAAAATAAGTAGTATATTGATTTAAATTTTGAGCGTATTCAGGTTTCCATTGGTTTGTATTGTAACTTGGGCTACCATAACCTCCTTTAAACATATCGAAATTATGTTTACTTGATTCAATGATTCCCTTATTCATTTGCTTAGTAACACGACCTTGAACTAACTTTAAAGTAGTGATATCCGTATTAGTTCCATTTTTCTTAATTCTAATTGTTCCATTACTATTGTTCGGTGTGAAAACTGCTCTGTCCCCATTAGTATCCTTAACCTCTAAATACATCTTCCAATCTGCATCATTGAACTGTAATGTTCGTCTGCTAAACGTTCCATCTTTTGTTTTGACATCAACTACAATATTGTTAATATTTGTTTGGGGTGATAGTGCCCACTCATTTTTTAAATACTTGATCATAGCTAACATTTGCATCACCCCAATCATAAGCACACCATAAATCTGATAACAACAATATTGCTCCATATTTATTTAATTGTGCATTTTTTTTCCATTACTCGTCGTAAATTTATTAGTATTAATAAAATGCGGCGAAGTACGAATGCGTGAAGCATCTGATGTTGTGTCATTAACGTGAAAATTAGGTGATTTATTGACATCAATTGTATCATAGTTATATTTCGTTTCAAAACTTTCAATATTACTAGTTTCACCTAAGTGCACTAGTTTTATTAGTATTAGCCGAAATAGTTGTAATCAATCCTAACACTAAAACACAACAAATAACAAGTTTTAAGATTTTCTTCATTGTATATTTTTCCTCCCTTTCCATATTCTAAGCTAAGTCAGACCAGTAGAGACTACTATATATTTG
>ENA-OPZZ01002163-OPZZ01002163.1-human-gut-metagenome-genome-assembly--contig:-NODE-2163-length-10321-cov-5.697763_pt1 | contig 10321 bp, 8 predicted proteins | sample MGYA00242487_ERZ504511 | MGnify/ENA primary metagenome ERZ504511 (study PRJEB26092, sample SAMD00036241) | human gut metagenome | host: Homo sapiens | study: EMG produced TPA metagenomics assembly of... | reverse complement strand
CAGCAAGAGGCGTCCTGTATATATCCCGAAATGGGAAAAGAGTGTGACTTGGGTGCAGGATATTACCGATCTTTATCCGGCATTGGAGAGAGAGGCATACGTGGGAATTTATATTGATACATGGACTGCCGAGGGGTATGTGGCCAGTATGGAATTGGATGTGAAGGAGAGTAAGATCACTTGCGACGTGATGCCGGAGCGCCGTGTGAAGCCTTTGATGAATACGGTGTATTATATCGGACAGACTTATCCGGATATTTTCTCACGCAAAGATGTGGTGATGGATTTTGATATGCCGAAAGCTGCCAAGAATGTTCGTTTGAAGTATATTGTAACAGGTCACGGAGGACATAGTGGCGGAGATGAGTTTGTGGAGAAACGGAACATCGTGTCTGTTGATGGCAAGGAGGTGTTGAATTTCATTCCTTGGCGTGATGACTGTGCTTCTTTCCGCCGTTTTAATCCGGCCACGGGAGTATGGCTGATACCACGAGTTGCCGCATATATAGGTGATAAGGGGTATACGACAAAAGAGATTGAAGAGCCTTTGGCTTCTTCGGATTTGTCCCGTTCCAATTGGTGTCCGGGTAGCGATGTGATGCCTGAGGAGGCTGTTATTGGTGACTTGTCGGCCGGTAAACATTCTTTTAAGGTAAGTATCCCTGAGGCACAACAGGTAGATGGCAATAAATTGAATCATTGGCTGGTTTCAGCTTATTTGGTTTGGGAGGAATAACTTTTCCCGATTATTAATAGCTGCTGGAGCGGTTTGAATCTTTCCGAATATGAATGGTGAATTTCTTTCGGAAGGATTCAAAGCCTCTTTGCGGTAAATGGACATTATTTGTTTTTTCTTTTCATGCTGCGGATGATTTCTTTGTCCTCCGTGCTTACCCGATAAGATTCTATGATTTTTTGTAGTGCCTTATTGTAAGTAAAGTCATCTAAATGATTTTCCTTCAGATAGTTCATCGTTTTTTGAGGAAACTTGACATAACATACGGATAAAGCCCATGCTACAGCCATCTTCACATAATATCCTTCGTGACTGATCCGGTCCATCCATTGCAATACGTTGTCTATATACTCTTCGTCAATATAATGAGCCATTGCCATTACTACTCCGAAACGTATTTCATATTCTTTGTCGGATTTCATCCGGTCTTCCAAAAATAGCCAGACCCTTTTCTTGTTCTTGTCCACAAACCGTTGTTTGCCGTAAAAGTCAAAGGTGTCACAAACAGACCAACTGTTGATGATGGCAACAAACCGGGCAACCAGTGAAAGATATGCTTCCGTGTCTTTCATTTTCAGATTACTTATTACCATACCTTGTAGCATACGTTCCTCCATATAATAAGTATCCGCAGTCTGTAGATAACTCTCCCAGTCATCTTTGGCAATTTGTGCTCCTAACCGCCTTAGGGCAGGGATGCGGATACCCAATACATTTTCTATTCCCGGATGCAGCGATTCGGTAAACTTTTTATTTCCATTTTCTGCCAGTTGCAGCAAATTTTCTTTTATGGTCAATCCATTGATACGATATTCGTCCATTTTGTTTTTGTAAGATAGGGTTAGATTTTCAGTCCCATGATATAATCGTTCATATAATATCCGTTGCCTATATGGAAATCTCCTTCTGCAACTTTTTCCATTCCCAAATGTTGGTAGAATTGTAAAGCCTTATTGTTACGGTTTACATTCAAATGCATTTCGCAAGGTCCGGGATGGATTTCTTTAATTGCTTTGACGGCCTGCTCAAATAGTGCTTTGCCCAACCGGCAACCTTGAAAAAGGGGAAGTACATAGATTTTCTGCAGATGAAATAAATGTTCTCCTTCGGGCTGTATGGAAACATATCCGGCAGCTTCTCCATCTTTGTAAGCTATGTAATAGATGTGCCCTTCCTCTTCCATTTGTTTACGCAGGTTTTTCGGAGAGTACATCCAGTCCATCATGTAATCCAATTGTTCTTTTGAAAGAATTTCCCGGTAGGTAGCCGGAAACACGATCTGAGCCATCTCGTTAATCAACTGAATATCATTGGTCGTTGCCTTTTTTATGGTAAACATGATCTTTATATCTTTTTAGTGTTATAACGAGAGGCAAAGATAAACTTTTTGTCTAAAAAAAAGGGGCTTCCTTTCTTTTTCTTGTTTAAATATTAATTTATGCAAAATAGTAGAACTATGTAATACAAGGTACTTGTATAATACATATATTTGTGCCAAACAAAGTATTATAGATTATGAATGTAGACAATGTACGATCTCAGATGCGCAAAGGAATGCTGGAATACTGCATTTTATTGTTGTTGCACAAAGAGCCGTCATATGCTTCGGATATCATTCAAAAATTGAAAGAAGCCCGGCTCATTGTAGTAGAAGGGACGCTTTATCCGCTGCTTACCCGGCTGAAAAACGATGACCTGCTCTCATACGAATGGGTAGAGTCCACTCAGGGACCACCTCGTAAATATTATAGTCTCACTCCTCAGGGTGAAACATTCCTTAGCGGACTGGAGGCTGCCTGGGAGGAGCTGGCGAATACAGTGAATCATTTAAAAAACAATTAAAAACAGGATACAATGAAAAAGACTTTAACCATAAATTTAGGAGGTACCGTTTATCATATAGACGAAGACGCTTACCATTTGTTGGATAACTATTTAACTAACCTGCGTATTCACTTCTGTCGTGAGGAGGGAGCGGAAGAAATTGTACATGATATAGAATTACGTATCTCTGAGCTGTTTACCGACCGTTTGAATGAAGGTAAACAGGTTATTACCATTGAAGATGTGGAAGAAATCATAGCCCGGATGGGTAAACCCGAAGATCTTTCCGATGAAGAAAGTGGAGAAGCATCGGGTTCGGAAAAACAAAAAGGAACCACTATGCGCCGCTTGTTTCGTGATCCGGACAATAAGGTACTAGGTGGAGTGGCTTCCGGACTGGCTGCTTATATGGGATGGGATGTTACTTGGGTACGTATCATTCTATTGGTTCTTGGTTTCTTTGTTCATGGGGTGATATTGGCTTATATCATAGCGTGGATTATTATTCCTATGGCGCGTACCGCTCCCGAGAAACTCGCCATGAAGGGGGCTGCTATTAATATGGAGAATATAGGCAAGACTGTAACAGACGGATTTGAAAAAGTGAATGATTATGTACGCTCAGACCGTCCTAGGAGTATCTTGCAAAAGATAGGGGAGGGGATTGTGTCTGTGGCAGGGTTCCTTATCAAGTTCCTGCTTGTTTTCATTGCTATTTGCTGTGCGCCTGTATTGTTTGTATTATTGATTGTCTTTTTTGCATTGCTGATGGCGGCTACGGGACTGATTGCTGCATTGCCGGCTGTGCTTTATGAGGTGCTGCCTGCGGTTAATTGGGCTACGGTGGGTAGCTCTCCGGGGTTGACTGTCGCTATGTCCGTAGCAGGTATTCTGGTTATCGGTATTCCTATTATAGGACTGATACACATGCTGATGCGTCATTTTGGAGGTTGGCAACCCATGTCCATTGTAACCAAAATTATATTTATCGTATTGTGGCTCATCGCGTTGGGAGTGGGTGTTTTCTTTGTACTGAATGATCCAAATATTGCTTCAATGATATCGTATAGTTTATAAAATACACTATCTTTGCAGATGGAAAGTTGGGAATCAAGAGGTGTCTTGTTCTCAACTCTCCGTTTTTTGTAAGGAATATCAAACATATATAAATACTATGACTAAGAAGATTTTATTGCTGGGTTCTGGCGAATTAGGTAAGGAATTCGTCATTGCGGCAAAACGTAAAGGGCAGTATGTTATTGCTTGCGACTCTTATGCAGGTGCTCCGGCCATGCAGGTGGCTGATGAATTTGAAGTGTTCAGTATGCTTGACGGTGATGCGTTGGATGCTGTAGTAGCCAAACACAAGCCGGATATAATTGTGCCTGAAATTGAAGCTATCCGTACCGAACGTCTGTATCATTTGGAACAGGAAGGTATTCAAGTAGTGCCGAGTGCCCGTGCAGTGAATTTCACGATGAACCGCAAGGCCATTCGTGATTTGGCAGCTAAGGAATTAGGATTAAAGACAGCCAAGTATTTCTATGCCAAGTCTTTGGAAGAATTGCAGGAGGCCGCAAAAGAGATTGGTTTTCCCTGTGTGGTGAAACCTTTGATGTCTTCATCCGGCAAAGGCCAGTCTTTGGTCAAGAGCGCGGATGAGTTGGAACAGGCATGGCATTATGGGTGTGAAGGCAGTCGTGGAGATATTAAAGAATTGATCATTGAGGAATTTATTCAGTTCGATAGTGAGATTACTTTGCTCACCGTCACTCAGAAAAACGGTCCTACTTTGTTCTGTCCGCCTATCGGACATGTACAGAAAGGGGGAGATTATAGGGAAAGTTTCCAGCCGGCGCACATTGATCCCGAACATTTGAAGGAGGCACAGCGTATGGCCGATAAAGTGACGGCGGCTTTGACCGGTGCGGGAATCTGGGGAGTTGAATTTTTCTTGAGTCATGAAAACGGAGTTTATTTCTCCGAACTTTCTCCCCGTCCGCATGATACCGGAATGGTGACTTTGGCAGGTACTCAGAATTTAAATGAGTTTGAGTTGCATCTGCGTGCGGTGTTAGGGCTTCCTATCCCTGAAATTACACAAGAACGCATAGGGGCCAGTGCAGTGATTCTTTCTCCAATTGCCAGCAAGGAAACTCCCCGTTATCGTGGTGAAGAGGAAGTTTGTAAGGAGACAAATACTTATCTCCGTATTTTTGGTAAACCTTATACAAAATTGAACCGCCGTATGGGAGTTGTGGTTTGTTATGCTCCTAATGGCAGTGACTTGGACGCTTTGCGTGACAAGTGCAAGGCTGCTGCTGCAAAGGTAGAGGTGTATTAATATCTTGTATTGATGGATATAAAATAAAGGTCCGGGCTTTTCCAAGTCCGGACCTTTTGTTGTTCCAAAGGTGTGCTTCCCTGAAACAAGGTTTTATAGTTTTTCTTTTTAAAAGAAGGGCGTAGGGAGCTTTTTTCTGTAAGGAGTGTGTGGTCTTGTAATCAGATTCATCCTTAAAATATTTTATTCGGATTCCTAAACCTTTCCTGACGTATGGTTAAGGGTTTTCTTCCTGCCTGTTTTATCTCCGCAAGCCTTTGGAGTTATCTCCATAAGCTTTGGAGTTAACTCCATAGCCTTGGGAGATAACTCCAAAGGCTATGGAGATAGAATATATCCGTATAAAAAGGTTTAATCTGAAGATAGAAAAGGCTTATACAATAGGGAGGATATGAGCATTCGTTTAATTCCGTTAGCGGGTTATTGCTTTTTTCATCCCTTCCGGTCCTTTGGACTTCATGAGGCGGAAAGATTGGTTTAGTCATTCTTTCTTTTCTTGGTCCGGATTTGTAATGACTTCTTCGTCTTCCGGATAACTCCTGTTATCTTCTTCTTCCTCGTCAATGAAAAGTTCCGGTTGTTGAGGGCCTTTGTGTCTGAACAATATAGCTGCGGCTATTCCGGCCGCTGCGCCCCCCAAGTGTCCCTCCCAAGAAGTGGTGGAGGAAGCGAACTGCGGGAACATGTTCCATACCAGGCTGCCATATAGAAAGGTGACAAGCAATGACAGGGCTACTAAAGGAACGTGTTTGCGGAGAATGCCACTGAAGAACAGAAAGAAGGCGAGTGAATAAATTATACTGCTGGCACCTATATGCCATCCAGGCTTGCCTATTATAAATGTAAGTATTCCACTGACTATCCAGATGAAAAAAAGTATACCAATGCCCAAATCACGATAAAAGTAGAGCAGACACCATAATAAAAAAAGAAGAGGGAAAGTGTTCGCAAATAAATGTTCCCAATCGGCGTGTATCAACGGAGAAGTGAGAATCCCCATTATTCCTTTGGTTTCTTTGGGATATATGCCCCAGGTGATAAAATCCCAATTCATGACACTTTCCATTGTACGCAGGGTGTACAGAATGAAAAGAAGTAATAACGGAAGAGCAAAAGCCAATAGAATTTTTTGAATTTCAAGTTTCATTTTGTCATAATTATGCTGATTTCTGTGCAATACTACGGATATTTGAGCGAAAAATGAAAAATATTTTGCTATTTAATTTTGCTTTATCCATTTAATTACTAATTTTGAGCGTTGCATACAAAAATAATATGTGACACAAATTGATATGGAAATTTGATTTATAACCTTAAAATAACAACTATGAGTTACTTACGATTTGACAAGACTCTTATGACGAACCTCGGGGAATCATTACCGAAAGAAATTCTCCGCACAAACCGTTCAGGGGCTTACCATTGTACAACCATTGTTGATTGCAATACGAGAAAATATCATGGATTGCTTGTCATTCCGGTGCCTGAGCTGGATGATGAAAACCATGTATTGTTATCGTCGTTGGATGAAACAGTGATACAACACGGCGCTGAATTTAACCTGGGGCTTCATAAGTATCAGGGTGACAATTACAGCCCCAGGGGACACAAGTATATCCGGGAATTCGAGTGTGAGAAAGTTCCTACCACTATATACCGGGTAGGTGGTGTGATTCTGAAGAAGGAAAAGCTTTTCGTTCATCATGAAAATAGAATTTTAATCCGTTATACTTTGCTGGAGGCACATTCGGCCACTACGTTGCGTTTGCGTCCGTTTCTGGCTTTCCGCAGCGTCCGTCAGTATACTCATGAGAACGCACAAGCCAGCCGTGACTATCAGGAGGTGGACAATGGGATCAAGACATGCATGTATCCGGGCTATCCCGAATTATATATGCAATTGAACAAGAAGAACGAATTCCACTATCAGCCGGATTGGTATCGGGGAATTGAGTATCCCAAAGAGCAGGAGAGAGGATATGATTTTAATGAAGATTTGTATGTTCCGGGTTATTTTGAAGTGGACATAAAGAAAGGTGAAAGCATTGTCTTTTCAGGAGGTGTTTCCGAGGCCGGTACCCGTACATTAAAGAGAACCTTTGAAGAGGAGGTGGAAGAACGTACTCCGCGTGATAATTTCCAGCACTGTCTGATAAATGCTGCCCATCAGTTCTTAAATAAACAGGGAGATGAGTTTTATATTCTGGCAGGATATCCGTGGTTTAAATGCCGTGCGCGCGATATGTTTATTTCCCTGCCGGGACTGACATTGGCGATTGATGAAGTGGCTAAGTTTGAAATGGTGATGGAAACGGCCCGCAAGGCAATTCATGACTTTATTAATGATGAGCCTGATGATGTTAAAGTGTACGAAATGGAGCATCCTGATGTTTTGCTTTGGGCGGTGTGGTGTATCCAGCAATATGCCAAGATGGTGTCGCGTGACCAATGCCGTGAGAAATATGGTACATTGTTGCAGGACATTATGGAATACCTTCGCCGGGAGAATCATCCGAACCTTTTCTTGCATTCAAACGGTCTGCTATATGCCAACGGAACGGAAAAGGCTATCACATGGATGAATTCTACCGCAAACGGACGTCCTGTGATTCCTCGTACAGGCTATATCGTAGAAATTAATGCTTTGTGGTATAATGCCTTACGTTTTACAAGTGAACTGTTGGGCGAAGGTGGAAACAATAATTTGGCTGAAACGTTAAATGTATTGGCAGAAAAGACGGGAAAGGCTTTCGTGGATACTTTCTTGAATGAGTATGGTTATTTACTGGATTATGTGGATGGCAATATGATGGACTGGAGCGTGCGTCCGAACATGATATTTACTGTAGCATTCGACTATTCTCCGCTTGATGCCCGTCAGAAGAAAGGGGTGTTGGACATTGTGACCAAAGAACTGCTTACTCCGAAAGGGCTCCGTTCGCTCAGCCCGAAGAGTGGCGGTTACAACCCGAACTATGTGGGTCCTCAGATGCAGCGTGATTATGCTTATCATCAAGGTACCGCATGGCCTTGGCTGGCTGGCTTCTATTTTGAAGCTTACCTTCGTATTTATAAGATGAGTGGCATAGGATTTGTGGAGCGTCAGCTGATAGGCTACGAAGACGAAATGACTTCTCATTGTATTGGCTCTATACCTGAACTGTTTGATGGTAACCCGCCTTTCAAAGGTCGTGGAGCTGTATCATTCGCTATGAATGTGGCAGAGATATTACGAGTATTATATTTATTGAGTAAATACAATTATTGAAAGGAGGGACCTGTATGAAAGTATTAATGTTTGGATGGGAATTTCCTCCCAAAATATATGGTGGTCTTGCTGTAGCATCTTACGGTATAACAAAAGGTCTGAGTCTGCAAGGTGATATGGAAACAACCTTCTGTTTGCCCAAACCTTGTGGCGACGAAGAAAAGTTTCTGAACATTATAGGCATGAACCAAGTGCCCATTGTGTGGCGTGATGTGGATTATGATTACTTAAAGTCACGTCTTTCGACTTCGACTCCGGAACAGTATTATGCTTTCCGTGATCATATCTATTCTGATTTCTCATATATGCACGTCAATGATCTGGGGTGTATGGAGTTTGCCGGTGGCTATCCGGGAAACCTTCATGATGAGATCAATAACTTTTCTATTATTGCCGGTGTGGTTGCGCGCCAGCAAGAATTTGATATTATCCATGCGCACGACTGGCTGACTTATCCGGCTGGTGTGCATGCCAAGCTGGTAAGTGGCAAACCTTTGTGCATCCATGTGCATGCTACTGATTTCGACCGTAGTCGCGGCAATGTCAATCCGACAGTGTATGCCATTGAGAAGAATGGTATGGACAATGCCGACCACATCATGTGTGTGAGCGAACTGACCCGTCAGACTGTGATCCATAAGTATTTTCAGGACCCGAAGAAGGTGTCTACTGTGCATAATGCCGTTTCTCCTTTGTCACAAGAGATACAGGATATTGTTCCTCAAAAGAATCCGAGCGAAAAGGTCGTTACTTTCCTGGGACGTATTACCATGCAGAAAGGACCGGAATACTTTGTAGAGGCTGCAGCAATGGTATTGCACCGTACGCGCAATGTCCGTTTCGTAATGGCCGGTAGTGGTGATATGATGGATCAGATGATTCGTCTGGTAGCCGAACGCGGTATTGCGGACCGTTTCCATTTCCCCGGTTTTATGAAGGGAAAGCAGGTGTACGAAGTGCTGAAAGCCAGTGATGTATACATTATGCCTTCTGTATCTGAGCCATTCGGTATCTCTCCGTTGGAGGCTATGCAATGTAGTGTACCTTCCATTATATCCAAGCAATCCGGCTGTGCCGAAATTTTGGATAAATGTATTAAAACGGACTACTGGGATATTCACGCTATGGCGGATGCCATTTATTCTATCTGTACTTACCCGGCTATGTACGAGTACCTGAAAGAAGAGGGTAAGAAAGAAGTGGATGAGATTAAATGGGAGAACGTGGGATATAAAGTTCGCGGTATCTATGATGAGGTTATTAAAAATTATGGTAAACAATAAAATGATATAGACTATGAGAACGATCTGTCTTTTATTTCGAAATACATCAGATTATACACTTGAAACGCTACCGTTTTTTTCGATATCGGCACCGATCATTATTACTATGATGACTATGCAAATGAAACCGGTATGAATGAGGTTGCCGAACGATCTTATATACCTGCTCTCGGCACGTTGATCGAGATGGTGAAAAACTCGGGAGGAGCTTTCAAAGTGGCGCTTTCTATTTCCGGTGTGGCATTGGAGCAACTTGAAATTCATGCTCCGGCGGTGATTGACTTGCTGCATCAGTTGAATGATACCGGTTGTTGTGAGTTCCTTTGCGAACCTTATTCACACGGCTTGTCATCTTTGGCTAACGAAGACTGCTTCCGTGAAGAAGTGCTTCGCCAGCGTGATAAAATGAAACAGATGTTTGGCAAAGAACCGAAGGTGTTCCGCAATTCCAGCTTGATTTATTCGGATGAAATAGGTGGACTGGTAGCTTCTATGGGCTTTAAGGGAATGCTGACGGAAGGTGCAAAACATGTATTGGGATGGAAGAGCCCGCACTATGTATATCACTGCAATCAGGCTCCAAGTCTCAAATTGCTGTTGAGAGACTTTAAACTTTCTGATGATATAGGATTGCGTTTCTCCAATTCGGAATGGCCGGAATATCCATTATTTGCTGATAAGTATATTAACTGGATTGATGCGTTGCCACAAGAAGAGCAAGTGATTAATATCTTTATGGAATTAAGTGCATTGGGTATGGCTCAGCCGCTTTCTTCCAATATCCTGGAATTCCTGAAAGCATTGCCCGAATGTGCTAAATCAAAGGGTATCACGTTCTCTACTCCAACAGAGATTGTATCTAAATT
>ENA-OPZZ01002162-OPZZ01002162.1-human-gut-metagenome-genome-assembly--contig:-NODE-2162-length-10329-cov-2.725936_pt1 | contig 10329 bp, 13 predicted proteins | sample MGYA00242487_ERZ504511 | MGnify/ENA primary metagenome ERZ504511 (study PRJEB26092, sample SAMD00036241) | human gut metagenome | host: Homo sapiens | study: EMG produced TPA metagenomics assembly of... | reverse complement strand
GTACATTTCAGTGCTGTTAATGCCCGATTGCCGAGGTTCGCTTTTTTACACTGATCTATAGCATTTGAGCGGTTAATTACCGCTTCATTTGCTTTCATGACAGTAGAAAACTTGATTTCAATTCTTTGGTGGCCAACCTCGTCATATCGGTCGTGGAACTGATTATGCGATTTTGTGAAGCTGTAAAGAGCCTCTATCATCAGTTCTGCTACTGTCCCAAATCTGCGTGTGCGCAAAGCAAAAATTCCATCCCGAAATTCTTTAATTTCATCATTCATTTTGATCATTCTCCCTATTTCTAAAAGTAGTTGGTAGGGCTCTATTTCAAGAGCATCTGCGATTTTTTGTATATTTCTAATGATATGCTTCTGCGAAAACATTCGATTGCACTGATATATGTTCTGTGCATACCACATTTTTCGGCAAATGCTTCTTGGGATAAGCCAAATTCTCTGCCGATAAGCCTTAACATTCGATCCGAAAACTTTAATTATGTCCATACTTGTAAACCTCCAATTTATATGCTACAATAATGATACAATAAGTCTACATACAATAAGTCACTACATTTTGTTTGCAATAAGGAGATAGCAAATGAAACTACGGAACTTTTTATATCTGAACACGAAGGTAATTGAGGATTATATCGCTGCGATTGACGGATATACCTATGATGAAGAGTCACAAGCAATCGCAACCAGTAGCGAAAACGCTTTGACAGGGAAAAAGTGCCCTCGGCATTGCTTCAGGAAGTGGTTCCCACACAGGTAAGCAGTCTGAAGAAATCAAAAGATCTGTACATATCAGTGATGCGGCGAAGTTCGAAAAGGTTCATAAATATTTGCGGTCAGATGAAGAAGATGGGCTGAAGTACTTTGAATTTTTGACCGATACAGACTATAGTGGCCTATATCGGGATGATTTTCTGGAAGTCTTGGTTACTGCTCGCTTTTCTAAGATGAAAGAGTTGACCGATAGTGTAATGAAAATTGCAGAGTTGGCTGCGGTTTTTGAGACTATTACAAATCAGCAGATTTTGGACAAAAAGACAACCGAATCTGTACAAGGTTTTTCGGCGTTAGGGCAGATTAAATCCGGTAAAGAAATTACCTGTGTGTTTGAATTTGCAGACGGAAAGCATCCAATAGTTGCGTATTTGGATGAAAGTTACTTTAGATGTAGCCAAGATAATTTTGTTGGACAATCCTATTTGCTATGTAAAATTGTTCGTAAAATACCTAAGGGGCAAAGTATCAAGTTGGATGAAATTTTCGACGATTTCAAGAAGCTACCTCTTAACAGAGCTCAGCGAAGGAATATGCCGAAGAATATGGATAACCCCGCAGAGCTTCGTGATGTTATTAAAGGGCCTGCGCTCGTTGTTCTTCCCATCGCTGTATATCAGTGAGAGTGCATTAAATCTGTGGCAACACCATGGCAACAAAAAATCAGATAGCCCCTACTATCTGAATAATGAAAATAATGCCGATACCCTGAACTAAATCTCATAAGCAAATCTGTTTAGAAAACTTCTGACAGGATTGAATGGGAATAAGTTCAGAAGCCTAGAAAAGCCTGATTTTACTAGGTTTTTGAGGGGTTAAGGCCTTCTGTTCCAACGATTTTTCAACATTTTTTCATGATTCATAAAAAGAGAGCTAACTGATCTTGATTCGTCAGTTAGCTCTCTTTCTGCTGATAGTATCTTTTACGGTATATAGGCTCTGCATATTTGTAAGCGTCAAATATAATATGAGATAAAAAGAACGAGAGCAGCCAATACTTTGTCTGCTCTCATTCTTTGCTTCTGGAAGCAATAAAAATTTTGAGACTACAATTTAAGCAGGGCGCTCAAATTCGTCAGAGCAGACTGCATGGAAAAGTACAGCAAGAAATTCAGCGGAACGCAAGCGCCTGTCAAGGTGTCTATGGGAAAGAGATTCCAACAAGGGGAGATTGTGCTTCCAGGCAATAGTAGATACAGTTCGAATATTTCGTTCCACCGCCTTCCAGTTCGTCCCATACTTCCTGGCGACATCGGGATACAGCCACTTTGTCACCAACAAAAGCCTGTCTTGCTGTTCCACGCACAAAGATACTGCATAAGCGGTATGGAGAAATCCTTTGTAATTAGCGGATATTCCAAGCTGGTATAATAGATCACAAATGGCTGAGGAGGCAACCATCGTATCATCTCCTTATATGGTTTCTAAAGACTTTATTAAATATTTCAATCCCTTTTAAGTGGAGATTAGAACATCATCCTTGTCAAGAATATTGAGTGCTGATTTTTGCCCGGGGTAGATGATCTGGGCGTGCTTGTACCAACGCCAATCCAGGCGTTGTCCGCAATGGTCACAAAAGTTCTGGCCTTCACGTTCCAAAGTGGCCATACACGCGGGACAGACAGGAAATGTGGTCAATCCGGCCGGGGATGTAAAAGCCATTGCTTGAGAAACCAGGAGCGGTTTGTTGCGCAGCAGCAACTTTGTAGTCGATTCAGGCGGAATATCAGACATTCCGAATATGTCAGGCGAGTCTCGGAAAAGAAAACCAGGGTCACGCTCAATGAATTCAAAAAACGGGATATCGGATTGAATGTAGACAGCTAGATAGGTAATAAAAACGCTGGGATCTGGTTCCTGCTTCATAGAGCGTCCCAGATAAGAAAGAACCAAATCTTGTTCCACAAGTGCATCCCAGCAGCGATGCGCCAAGCGTATCACGCTCTTGTACACAGTTTCAGGCTTTTTATGAAGCAGTCTGGCAACATCGGGGTAAATATGTTTCGTTGCTTTAATATCGGACATGGAGATATGCTGTTCAAATAAGAGGTCATTGGTAATGTTTAGAGCAAGAACGAGTGGACGAATATTCGGACGAGTTGTACCAAAAATATTGCGCAGGAAAATTTCTGTGTTTGCCATAAAAGAACCACCTTTCATAAGATAGTTCCATAATATGACAAGATCAGACAGATAGACGACATGGGATAAAACAGGACAAAACTTCCTTGTTTTTCCACACCGCGGTGCCAATAATCCCTATTGGAAAAAGCAAAAGCGGGCTTACCAATGGCAATCCCGCTTTCACAAGATATATTCTATTTCTTTGTAATACAACATTCTGGGGGAATATTTTCCGGGAGCAGCTTTGCGGCCCAGTTCTTGTCGGTAACTGCCAGTCCGGGTGCCTTGGAAAACACATGAACCAAATATCGGTATGGATCAAGGTTATTCTCCCTGGCCGTTTCAATCAGACTGTAAACAATGGCGCTGCTCTGAGCACCGCCCTCCGTATTGGCGAACAGCCAGTTCTTCCGCCCCATCACAAAGGGTTTAATGCTCCGCTCCGCCCGGTTGTTGCTTATTTCCAGACGCCCGTCCTCTAAAAAGCGTTTCAGATATGGCCACTGCTCCCGCAGATAGTACAGCGCCTTTCCCAAAGAGGACTTGGGCGGGGCGGTCTTCGTTTCCGCCCATGCCAACAAAGCGTCCATCACCGGCTTGGACCGGGCCAGACGCTGGATATAACGTTCTTCCGGCGGCAGATCCGCTAGTTCCTTTTCAATGGCGAAAAGAATATTACAGTATTGCAGTCCCTCCAACGCCGTGCAGCCAACCTGCTGCTCTTTTGGCAAGGCGTTCACCGCCTCGTCAAACTTTCGCCGCAGATGCGCCCAGCAGCCAACCACCCGGATGTTCTCCGGCAATCGGTGGTAGCAGGAATAACCATCCGCATGGAGCCAGCCTGTAAAGCCCTTGAGGAACGCTTCGGCATTCTCCGCCTTCCGGTTCTGCTGGTACTCATACAGAACTATGGGATGCTCGGCGTCTCCGCCAGTCCGGTACAGCCACATATAGCACTTGCTCCTGGCTGTCCGCCCTTCCAACTTCAGCACCTGCAAGGTTGTTTCATCCGCATGGAGAACCTCGCGCTGAAGCAACTGCCGGTGCAAGTGGTCATAGATGGGCCGCAGCCAGTCCTCCGCCACCCGCAGCACCCAGTTGCTCATCGTCTGCCGGGAGAGCATCACCCCAGCACGATTCCATTCCTGTTCCTGCCGGTACAGCGGAGCGTACATCACAAACTTCTGCACCATGATATGGGCCACAGCCTCCGGGGAGGTATAGCTGCCCGAAATCAGGGGAGGCTCTTTTGGGGCTTTCAGGATAGGTGTTTCCGTCCCTGTCTGCTTGCAGTTCTGGCAGGCGTATGTAAAATAAACATCTTCCCGGATCTTCACCTGGGCTGGGACCATTACCAGAGTACGGCGCACCTCGGTCCCAATCTCTGTCATGAGCGTACCGCATTCAGGACAGTTACGTTCAGACTCCGGGACGCGGTGCTCCACCACCTCAACAGGGATGTTCTCAGGCAGAACCTCCTCCACACGGGAGGATCGCTTCTGCCGGGTATGAGCGGCAACCCTGGTTTCCCTCGTGGCAGTCCTCCTGGTAGACAGCCATGCTTCCGTCTCATCAAACATGAAACTCAGCTGGCCAACCAACTCCTCCTTCGTCTGCTCGGAGGATGTCCCATAGACCTTCTTTTTGGCAAGACGCACCTGTTCCATCAGCCAGTCCAGCTTCTGGTTCAGTTCGTCTCGTTCCGCCTTTAGAGACTCATATTCCGCACGGGAAATGGTCATCATTTCTGTGCTGCTTGTGGTAATGTTCACTTCGTTTTTCATATCTTTATTATAACATAAAAACCCTTGAAATACCAGTTCTTTCAATGGTTTGCGAGAAAATAGCATCCAATTTTCAATGCTATACCATACTCAGGCCAGTCACTGCTTTGTGCGCTTTGGGCTGTTCGATCTTCAGCCCTTCCATCAGCCAGCGGTACTGCTGCGGCGTCAGCATCTTCACCTCAACTTCGGACCTCGGCCACTGGTACGCTCCCTGCTCCAGCCTCTTGTAGAGGAGGATGAAGCCATCCCGTTCCCAGTACAGCCCTTTTATTCGGTCCCGCTTTCGCCCGCAGAACAGAAACAGTGTGTTGGTGAATGGGTCCAGTTCAAACTGCTGCTGTACCATCGTGGCCAAACCATCGATCCCTTTGCGCAGATCTGTATATCCACAGGCGATGTAGACCTTGTCTGCTCCGGTAAAATCGTTCAGCATTGTCTCAGCAGCTCCACCAGAGTCCGCAGCAATTCCGGCCCCATTTCCTGATACAGATCAATGCTGCTACTCCCGATGTTGAGTGTAGCGGTACGTTCCGAATTATTTCGCAATGGTTGCGGTGCTGGCAGTTCTACAAATGTGCCCCCAGAACGTCCCTCGGCGTCTTTCCTACCTATACCGGACAGAACCTCTCTTTCCCATCGGTAATATGTTGTTGGCGTGATGCCCCGCTGGCGGCACCACTCCCGCACTGACAGCCCGCTGCTCCGGCAGTCCTGTATTGCCAATCCCCATTTCTGAACCTTTGCCTGGTGCTTCAGTTCATTGCTCGTCATCCGGATACACCGCCTAATAGTTAATAGTGCCGGAACGTCTCAAAACGTTCCACCACTATTCTCTCATGTCTGTCTACCCGTCACTTTACTTGACGCTTACGCATATTTGGCTATCTAAAGCGATGGTCAACCATTCAAACTTTTGATATCTCTGCATTCTTTCCATACCCTAACAGGTGGCAACAAAGTCTATGGTCTTTTGAATATTAGCTTTGGATGTATTTTTCAGTTACCTTACTGCGGAAGTTATCTCTAAAATTAAACACATAATAGGGCACTCCTGTTCTGAACGCAACACTTCGCGCATCCTCCACATCTTCCAGAGCACAAAAGGTTCGGCTCCGAGCAGTTTCCGTAGATGGATCATCAAATAGCTTCATGGTGCATCCAACGTAGTCATAGCCTCTATTCTGTGTCAGCAGAGCGGCGACGCTGCTGTCAACGCCGCCGCTCATAGCGATCAAGCTTTCACCTGCTGCAGTGAGCACAATGCTCACAATCCGGGAACAGGCTGTGGTCATAAGGAATGCCATTTTTATCGTAATAATCCTTGACCGCCTTTTTTATAGCCTCCTCCGCCAATACAGAGCAATGGAGTTTATGAGCCGGAAGTCCATCTAATGCTTCAGTAACGGCCTTGTTGGTCAGTGCAAGGGCATCGGTCAACGATTTGCCCTTAATCAGCTCTGTTGCCATAGAACTGGAAGCAATGGCGCTGCCGCAGCCGAATGTTTCAAACTTCACATCGGTAATGGTGTTATCCGCGATTTTCAGATAGATCTTCATAATGTCCCCGCAGACAGGATTACCAACCTCTCCAACACCGTCTGCATCGTCTATGATACCTACATTCCGAGGATTTCGGAAATGATCCATTACTTTATCACTATACAACGCCATAGACACACCTCTTATCTTTCAAATATGTGGGGCCGTTTACCATTGACCAAGTCTCTCCAGAAAGGAGAGATATTCCGCAGATAGTTTACCACATCTGTGACGGCAAGAATGATCTCATCGATATCTGCTTCTGTCATGTCCTCGCCGAGGCTGAGCCGCAGAGAACCATGGGCGACCTCGTGGGGTCTGCCGATCGCCAGCAGCACATGACTGGGATCAAGAGAGCCGCTTGTACAAGCGGAGCCGGAGGAAGCGCAGATACCCTTGTCATCCAGCAGAAGCAAGAGCGATTCACCTTCGATGCCCTCAAAACAGAAATTCACATTACCGGGCAGCCGATGTTTGTGATCGCCGTTCAGTTCGCTATAAGGAATCTGATCCAATCCATGGATCAGCCGCTCCCGCAGGACCGTTAGTTTTGCGCTGTGCTCGTCCATGGCCGCACAGGCTTCTTCCAGCGCCGCTGCCATGCCCATGATGGCAGGGATATTCTCTGTACCCGCGCGTTTTCCGCGCTCCTGCGCGCCGCCGTCCAGAAAATTCAGCGGCATCACGCCGCGGCGGATATACAGCGCCCCCACGCCCTTCGGTCCGTTGAACTTGTGGGCTGAAAGGCTCAGCATATCGACAGGCAGCGCATGGCAGTCAATGGGCACAGCACCCACAGCCTGCACCGCGTCGGTGTGGAAGAGGACGTTTCTCTCCCGGCACAGCCGGCCGATGTCGGCAATGGGCTGAATGGTGCCAATCTCGTTGTTGGCATACATGATGGTCACAAGACATGTGTCGTCCGTGATGGCCTCGGCCACCTGCTGGGGGGTGACGCGGCCGGTCTCATGGACATCCAGCAGGGTGACGGTGAAGCCCTCCTTCTCCAGCTTCTGGAGGGTGTGGAGGACGGCGTGGTGCTCAAAGGAAGTGGAAATGATGTGGGTCTTTCCCCGCGCCTTTCCCCGACGAGCGGCGGAGAGGATGGCCTGGTTGTCCGCCTCGCTGCCCCCAGAGGTAAAGTAGATCTCCTCCGGCCGGCAGTGGAGGCAGTCCGCCACGGTCTGCCGGGCCGCTGCCAAGGCTTCAGCGGCCTGCTGGCCCAGGGAGTACAGGGAGGAGGGATTGCCGTATGCTTCCCGCAGGTAGGGGAGCATGGCGTTCAGGGCGGTGCCGCTGAGCCTGGTGGTGGCGGCGTTGTCTGCGTATATCATGGAGCAACCTCCTTATTGCTTAATTCCTACTAAATTATTAGGTTGATTGAAGGATACCATGAATTACATATAAAGTCAATAGGAAAAACAAAAAAAGCATCGGATAAAAAAGCGCCCCCTGCATATCGCAGGGGGCGCGGACAGACACGTCAGTTCTCCTCCATTTTTTGTAGGTCGGCCAGGGAGACGCTGTCCAGGTATTCATCGACCACCTGGTCCAGCCCCTTCCACAGGGGGAGGGCCCGGCAGTGGCCGGCTTTTTCACAGCCGTTTTTCTCCCCCTTCAGACAAGAGACTGTGGCCCAGGCTGCCCTCGGCCAGACGGATGATCTCCCCGGCGGCGTATGCCTCGGGGGCGCGGCAAAGGCGGTAGCCGCCACCTTTACCCCGGATGGCGTCCACTAAGTTGGCCCGGCTGAGGGAGGCCAAAATATTTTCCAGGTATTTCACAGAAATTTCCTGCCGTTGGGCGATATCTTTCATGAGGAATGTACTCTCCCGGTGTTGTGGTCGGCTAAGTCCAGCATCACGCGAAGAGCATACCGTCCTTTGGTGGAGATCATCATACTCATATCCTTCTTTCTTCCGATGAATTACGATGCGGCCTTTTTCCACTCCGAATCCAGAGGGAAAAGGAGAGTAATTTTGTAGTTATTATACCCCAAAGCAGAGAAAAAGTGAATGGCTGTCTGTCAAAATTCAGAAATTTTTTGCAGGGATTTTTGCAGAAGACCTTTGGCGGAGACTTCTCGGGGCAAAAGAGTTGCCCAACGGTCCGGCCTGTGCTAAACTGACGCTATGTAAGAATCCAGGCAGAGGAGGGAACACGGTGGAAACGCGACAGAATACCCTGACCATCACCGGCCTGCGGACGGAGTTTCTCACCCCGGAGGGGCCCCTTGCCGCGGTGGACGGCGTTGACCTGGCCATCCCCCGGGGGAGTATCGTGGGGCTGGTGGGGGAGTCCGGCTGCGGCAAGTCTACCATCGGACGGCTGATCTTGGGCCTGCACCAGTCCACCAGCGGCGAGATCTTGTTCAACGGACAGGACATCTGCAAGATGAATAAGAAGCAGCTTCACGACCTGCGCAAGGATCTGCAGATCATCTTCCAGGACCCGTTCTCCTCCCTGAACCCCGGATGTCCATTGGGGAGATCATCGGGGAACCGCTGCGGATTCACGCAAAGGCCCAAAGCCGTGCGGAGCTGGATAAGGAGGTCTCCCGGCTGATGGACGTGGTGGCCTCTCCGCCCGGCTGTTCAACGCCTATCCCCACGAGCTGGACGGCGGCCGCCGCCAGCGGGTGGGCATCGCCCGGGCGCTGTCCCTGCAGCCCCAGTTCATCGTCTGCGACGAGCCGGTGTCCTCGCTGGACGTGTCCATCCAGGCCCAGGTCCTGAACCTGCTGAAGGATCTGCAGGCGGAGTTCCACCTGACCTATCTCTTTATCACCCATGACTTGTCGGTGGTGAAGTTCTTCTCCGATAAGATCGCGGTGATGTACCTGGGCCAGTTGGTGGAGACAGCGGATTCCGCGGAGCTGTTCCGCCAGCCACTGCATCCCTATTCCCAGGCTCTGCTGTCTGCCATTCCCATCCCCAGCAGCCGGCAGAAAATGCAGCGGGTGAAGCTCATCGGCGAGCTTCAAAGCCCCATTGACCCGGAGCCGGGCTGCCGCTTTGCCAAACGCTGCCTGTACGCCCGGGAGGGCTGCACCGGCCGGGACCTGGCGCTGCGGGACTTCGGCAGCGGCCACTTCTGCGCCTGCTGCCGGGCCGGCGCCCTGGAAGAGCAAACCCCGTCCAAGTGACGGACAGAATCATAAGGAGGAATTTGACATGATTGACAAGACGAGATGGCTGGGGCTGGGCCCCTGGCATGAGGACAACGAGAGCGAGCTGATCGACTGGACGGCGCAGCCCCAGTACAAGGGCCTGGTCAAGGGCGATTACTATCACGCCGAGCTGCGGTACAGCGGCCGCTGGGGCGACCCCGGCCACAAGGGCGAGCTGGACGTGGTGTTTGACGACGACGGCAAGATCGCCTTCGCCGAGTTCAACGAGACTACCATGGGCAACTACTATGTCCGCCACTTCCAGAATGTCAGCAAGCGCCGCACGGAGTTCCAGTTCTTCCAGGACTTCCATGACAAGCGCCGCAGCGTGGCCTATGGGCGGGTGCTGGCCAACGGCTTCAAATATGTGGAGGACCAGATCCTGGAAAAGCAGGACCTGGACGCTGACTATGACCTACTGACCGGTGCCTCCTTCTCCATGAAGAACATGATCGGCCTGAAGAACGACGTGTCCGCTCAGCGGAAGGACTCCAACCACAAGAAGCAGCGGTACTACGGCTACACCGAGGATTACGGCTACGGTATCACCGGCTGGCTCCAGGTGGTGGTGGAGGACGGCAAGATCGTCAGGTGCTTCTACGATGAGATCTTCGCCGATCACACCAAGGACATCGTCTACGACGACCTGAAGCAGTTCTACCGTCAGTCCAAGTATTTCTCCACTACCTATGAGGACCCGTTCCCCTCCGGCTGGGACCGCCACGCCTGGCTGGTGTGCTTCAAGGACCAGTCCGGATGCCATCAACAAGAAGGTCTGCGAAACACAGGATATGTTCGATATCACCGGACTGCCCTGCGTGGAGGGCCCGGACATGGGCGTGGTGTGGGACAAGCCACACAAGGACGATGTGGCTCTCGTCTCCAACAGCGACGCCACCGCCCGCTCCGTCACCCGGCCCCGCTC
>ENA-OPZZ01002161-OPZZ01002161.1-human-gut-metagenome-genome-assembly--contig:-NODE-2161-length-10342-cov-3.899364_pt1 | contig 10342 bp, 9 predicted proteins | sample MGYA00242487_ERZ504511 | MGnify/ENA primary metagenome ERZ504511 (study PRJEB26092, sample SAMD00036241) | human gut metagenome | host: Homo sapiens | study: EMG produced TPA metagenomics assembly of... | reverse complement strand
CTTTTTGCGTTTTGATGAAAATTTGAAAAGTTGTGTTTTTTAGTCATGGCGTAGATATACTGGCCTATGTCTTTGTTTTCCAGCCAGACCTCCGGTTGTGTCCATAATTTAGCGAACACATCCTGAATGATATCTTCTGCGTCCTCTTCAGATTTGAGCAAGTTTATAGCGAAATATTTAACAGCGGAATAGTGCGTGGTAAATATAATTTCGAATTGGCGGGCTAGATGAATAGGGTCTTGGTTTTGGCTCATAGGTTTATCAGGTCTGTTGGTATGAGACAAATGTATGTAAATAATTCAACAATACTAAGAAGCCAAGATTAGTATGCGAAAAAGGAAACTAAAAAAACGACTTCAAGTTCTGTGTTTTTATGAACTCTTAACTGTGAAAAGGAAAAAAATAGTGACGCTATCCAGTAGGGATGGCGTCACTATTCGAGTGAGATGGTGACGGTATACCAATGTGATACCGTCACTATTTTTAGATATGTATTTTACCAGTTTCTTTTCACTGTGCGGTAACCGTAGCCGATAATTACAAGAAAACAGATGAACGGAAGAATAAATGAAACATTGACAGCCGGTAACCACGCTATTTGTTCCAAATCAATGATGCTTGCCTGTAGCGGTGGAAGAACAGAACCTCCCAGGATAGCCATAATAAGGCCGGCAGCTCCGAACTTCGCATCATCTCCCATACCTTTCAAGGCAATACCGTAGATGGTAGGGAACATCAATGACATACAAGCCGATACTGCTACCAGACAATACATTCCGAAGATATTTTGAAGGAAGATTACACCTAAAGTGAAAATACCTCCAAAGATAGCAAGAATCATCAGCAATTTACCCGCATTGAGATAGCGCAGAATGAACGTACAGATAAAACGGCTAATACAGAATATCACCATTGCTATGATATTATATTGTTGAGATAGTACTTCCGCACTTTTCTCGTCCATACCTTGTGACATGAACAAGCGTGTTCCATACTGAATGATGAAAGTCCAGCACATAATTTGTGCACCTACATAGAAAAATTGGGCAATCACACCTTCACGATAACGCGTTTGGGTGAAAATACGTTTCAGTGTAGGGAAGAAGTCTATTCTATGATTCTGATCTCCATTCTTAGGCATCTTGACGAATCGTATCAGAAGCAACATGGCTACGATAATCAGTCCGATAATGAGATAAGGAGCAATCAGGACGCTAAGGTCGCTTTCTTTGATTGCTTGAAATTCGCTGTCGTTAAGCAATGCGCGGTCTTCGGTACACATCGGATGCAATTTCGCTTGAATGAACTGCATGGCTACATACATTCCGAGAAGTGACCCCATCGGGTTGAAAGACTGTGCAAGGTTCAATCGCCGGGTAGCTGTTTCTTCCGTTCCCATGGAAAGAATATACGGATTACAGCTTGTTTCGAGGAAAGATAATCCGCAGGTCAGAATAAAATAAGCAATCAGAAACGGATAGTACTCACCCGTCATTTTGGCGGGGAAGAATAAGAAGGCTCCGAAAGCATACATACCCAGTCCTAACAAAACACCTGCTTTGTAGGAATATTTGCGGATGAAGATGGCAGCCGGGAAAGCCATTGCAAAGTAGCCTCCATAGAAGGCAACCTGTACCAATGCCCCATCGGTGGCACTCATCCGGAAGATTTTAGAGAATGCCTTTACCATCGGATTGGTAATGTCATTGGCAAATCCCCATAACGCAAAACAGAAGGTAATGAGAATAAAAGGTATAAGATAACTGATGCCATCTTTCGAAATGATGGACTGCTTGGTGTGTTTCATGGTTGTTTCTGGTATTTTTTTAAGTATTATACAAATGGAACATTCTTTCCATCGGTTTCCATTTCTCGGCGGAACTCATTCCGGGTGCGGCTTGTTGGAAGATAGCCATATATTCTTCCCACTCCTGTTGGCGGGGAAGGGTGTTCAGGCGTTCCATTGCCGTGTCCCAGTCAAAATCAAGGGGAGTTTCGACGATCATAAACAGTCGGGTTCCCAGGATATAAATTTCCATTTCCAGGATGCCAACTTCCCGGATACCGGCAAGAATTTCCGGCCATGCTTCCGCCTGGCTATGTCTTTTCCGATATTCGGCGATTAGTTCCGGAGAATCGCGTAAATCAAGGGTTTGGCAATATCGTTTGACGGGAACGTCATAAGATTGAACCTGATAACCGGTTTTAGATGTTTCCATATACTTTTATTTTTTAGGATAATATACTTGTGGTGTAACGCTGCGAGTGACAATTTCCCGCAATTCACGAAGATCGGCAATTTCTCCTTTAGCCATTGCCTGCGTCAGGATGTTTCCCATTGCAGTGGCTTCCACCGGACCTGCATAAACAGGAATACCGAGTTCGTCAGCTGTCAGTTGGTTGAGCAACTTATTTTGTGATCCTCCTCCGATGATATTTAACTGACGGATTGGAGCGGGGAGGCAACGGTTGAGCTGTTCCACAGCCAGCCGATATCTGAAAGCTAATGACTGGAGCACACATCGTACAGTCTCTGCCTTGTTTTGGGGAATTTGCAAAGCATGATTCCGGCAATAATGAATAAGCGCGTTCTCCATATTTTCCGGATTCATGAATATGGTGTCGTCTACAGGGATGATTGTATCAATCTCGGCTTCGGCTGCTTGCGGGATGATTATATCATAATCTTGTTCCTCGCCACACGCTTTCCACTCGCTCATCAAGCGTTGCAGAATCCATAATCCTGTTATATTCTGGAGGAAACGGATTTTGCCGTCTACACCTCCTTCATTGGTGAATTGAGCTTTTCTTGCTTCTTCCGTTAATATGGGTTCGTCCACTTCAACTCCCAGTAACGACCAAGTGCCGGAACTAAGGAAAGCGATAGGACTTTCTGCAGCAGGAACAGCAGCTACGGCACTGGCTGTATCATGTGAACCTACGGCAATAACGTCTACGGCACCCAGTCCGGTTTCGCGTGCAATATCCTCTTTCAGAGTGCCTCTGATTGTTCCGGGAAGAATGATTTTACCGAACAGATGTTCGGGAAGACCTAAGCTATGTATGGTATCGAATGACCAGTTGCGTGATTTGGCGTTGAGTAATTCAGAGGTGGAGGCGATACAATATTCATTATTGGCTACCCCTGTCAGGAAATAACTGAAGAGATCGGGCATGAATAAAAGTTGCCGGGCAACTTCCAACTGTGCATCTTGATTTTGCTTCATGCTGTAAAGTTGAAACAGCGTATTGATAGGCATCACCTGAATACCGGTTTCGGCATAATGTCGATGTTCATCCATGCACTTGAATACTTCTGCCGGCATTCCCTCTGTTCTTGCATCCCGGTAACAGACTGGATTTCCTAATAGGTTTCCATGTTTGTCAATCAGTCCGAAATCCACTCCCCAAGTGTCAATACCAATACCTTTTACGGCATATCCTTTTTGTGCAGCCAGTTTTAGTCCGGTTTTCATATCTTCGAACAGAGCCGGGAAGTCCCAGTAAATATGATTGCCTAGTTTGACCTGCCGGTTGGAGAAGCGGTATATCTCTTCCAATTCCAGCCTGCCGTTAAGAAGAAAGCCGGCGATGATTCGCCCGCTGCCGCCTCCGAAGTCTGCTGCTAAATAAGTATGTTTGATGGTATCTTTCATGGTAATATGCCTGGATATTAGTTGGTTTTCTTTCCTAATACGTAGATTTCCAGGTCTTCAATTTCTGCCGGTGTGAGCACTGAATAATCACCGCCGGATTGAACAATGATGCGACAAGCCATTTCGAAAAAAGTAGCCCGTTCATATACTTGGTCGAAGTCTTTTCCGCACACCACTTGTCCGTGGTTGGTCAGTAAAACCGAGTTATGCTTTTGCATGGCTTCTACCACGGCTTTCGCCAGTTCCGGTGAGCCGGGACGATAATACGGAATCACAGGTATTTCTGAACCTACATGGCAAGGAATTTCTGCTGTTACGTTGAAATTTGCCGGCTTGTTCTTCATGCAGGAGACAGCGGTGGCATATTCCGATTGGAAATGGAGAACGACATTGACGTCCAGACGTTCACGGAGAATACCCAAATGGAATGTACTTTCCATAGAAGGTTTTACACCATTGGCAGGAATGCCGCTGGCAATATGGCAGATTGAAACCTTTTCTTTGCCAAGTGTGGGAACCCAGGAACCCGTACCGGAAATCAATGCTTCTTCGCCGATTCTCCAGGAAAGGTTACCGCTGCTGCAAAGCATTAACTTTGCATCCCCGTAACGATGTGCTTGTGCAATGAACTGTTCAATATGTTCGTTAGTAATCATAGTCTTACTTATTTAAGTCGCTGTAGGGGGCGGGGCTATCCCGACATTTGTTATGTGTCGGGTGGAGGACCCCGTCCCTACGAACGGCAAAGTTAAAATATTTATTTATACAGGACGAAAAAAACTTGTTTATTTATAAATAGGACCATAAGTTGCACAAGCTCTGTAATCTGATCCTTCTTTGTCCATGCCGAAAGCATTCCAGGCAGCCGGGCGGAACATCTGATCTTCTTCTACATTGTGCATGCATACCGGGATGCGGAGCATGGAAGCAAGAGTGATTAAGTCCTGGCCGATGTGTCCATAGCTGATGGCGCCATGATTGGCTCCCCAGTTATTCATGACTGAATATACGTCTTTGAAAGCCGGTTTATCACACAAACGGGGCACAAACCAGGTGGTAGGCCATGTCGGGTCTGTACGCATATTGAGTTTCTGATGGATTTCCGGATCAATTTCCACTGTCCAACCTTCTGCGATTTGCAGGACAGGGCCTAAGCCTTTAATCAGGTTGAGGCGCATCATGGTAACAGGCATTCCGCCTTTTGACAGGAAGTTGGACGAGAAGCCACCCCCACGGAAGTAGTCACGGTCTGCCGGATACCAGGTCGTTGCTTTGAGACAGTTCTCTACATCAGCGTCCGTCAGGTTCCATGGTTCTTTCATAACCGGATTGCCTGCTGCGTCTAATGATTGGCCGGAACCGTCGAGAGTCGTTGCACCGGAATTGATAAGATGGATGATACCGTTTGCTGCCAATCCGCTCAACTCTTTGCCGGTTACACGTTTCACGGCTTCAGGACTCCAGTAAGTACGTACGTCGGAGAATATTTGTGCACGGTTGGTCAATAGATGTCCGAACAACATGGCTACACCGTTGCAGGCATCATTTTCGGTAGCTACCACAAATGCTTCACGGATACCATTCCAGTCAAAAGAGGTATTGAGTAAAGCTTCCGGATAGTCACCGTTAGGATAGAAGTCTGTCCATTGGCGTTGTCCCTGGAAACCGGCTGCAATGGCATTGTGTCCCAAAGCCTCTTCCTTGAATCCCATTTCTTTCAATTTGGGATTTCCGGTCATCAAGTCGCGCATGATAATCGTCATCTTTACAATGAATTCCCAATCAGCATCTTTCTGTTCACGGGTTTTACGTTTTTCAGGACGGTTCTTGAAGTCTTCACCTTCGTTTGTCTTGCAATTTTTTTCAGTCCAGGCCATGGCTTTGGCGTATTCTTCGTGGTCATAGATGCCTTCGTCCATTCGACGGATGATTTCTGTGAGGTCTATTGACTCATTACGCATTCCCAAATACTCTTGGAAGAAATCAGGATTAACGATAGAACCGGCGATACCCATAGATACACTACCCATTGACAGGTAAGATTTGCCTCTCATCGTAGCTACTGCCTGTGCAGCGCGTGCAAAACGAAGAATCTTTTCCGATACATCTTCAGGGATTGTATTATCGTCCAGATCTTGAACGTCGCGTCCGTAGATACCGAATGCGGGAAGGCCTTTTTGTGCGTGTCCGGCAAGTACGGCAGCAAGGTATACAGCTCCCGGACGTTCTGTGCCGTTGAATCCCCAGACAGCTTTCGGATAATGCGGGTTCATATCCATCGTTTCAGCACCATAGCACCAGCAAGAAGTGACGGTAATGGTAGAGCCGACCCCTTCTCTTTCAAACTTTTCCGCACAAGCGGCACTTTCGGCTACGCGTCCGATCGTGCTATCGGCTATAACACATTCTACCGGACTGCCATCACCGTTTTTCAGGTTGCTGCTGATTAACTCGGCTACTGCTTTTGCTAAATTCATTGTTTTCTCTTCAAGGCTTTCGCGAACGCCACCTTGGCGACCATCAATTGTGGGACGAATCCCGATTTTCGGATACTTTTTCATGGTTTCTATCTATTAAAGGATTAATTAATATCTGTGCTGAACTGTGCTGATATATTCGCAAAAAAAATTAAAGTGACTTTCGAAGCCTTACTTCCGTTGGTAAGAACTTCTGAACCGGTACATTATTAAGAACGAAATTGGCCGCTTCGTTTCCCATCATTTCCCAATCAATACTCAATGAGGTTATTCCTTCGTCAATCACTTCGTAGGAAGGAATATCATTATACGCTAACAGACCGAAATCTTTTCCGCATTTCAGCCCTTCCAATCTTCCTTGTTTCACCACTTTTACTACATCTTGTTGCTTGATGGCGATATAGGCAACTCCCTTACGTACGATCAGATTCTCAATATCCTCCTGTATTTCACAGAGGAATCCTTGCTCCTGACAGAAACGGGTAAAATAGACCTTACTGCTTTGGGGATGTTTCAGGCTTTTGGGAAACAAAAAAACGAGCTGATGATAGTTCTTCAATCTTTCCTTGAGCAGATTCAATGCCTGATAGAAAAATTCATCAAAATCCTGGCAGATATATGAATACTTTTCTTTTTCGAATTTGCCGAAATCAAGGAGTAGTAATCTTGAAGGATTAATTTTATTAAGAACAGTGCTGAATTTCTCGTTATCGAAATTCATCACGATGTATTTGTTGTATTTCCCGATGGATTCCCGGAGGATCGTATTGAACAACCGTTCGTTGTATTGATGAAATAATAAGTCTACCTTATAGTTGATAGGCAGATGTCTGACGAAACTGTTATATAAGGCTTCTTTGAAAGGAGTATATTGGTCGAGCAGCAATAAGACATTGGTCACCTGGCTCGTCACATAATAGCCCTTGCCGGGAGTGGAGTCGATCAAGCCTCGTTCGCGTAAATCAAGGAAAGCCTTGAAAACGGTGTCGCGTGATACTCCGTATTGAGCACTCAACTGATTGATGGAAGGCAAAGAATCTCCTTCAAGAAATTCTTTTCTGGAAATCGCCTGGCTAAGTGCGTCCGCTAGTTGCGTAACCTTGCTTGCCTGTTGTCCGAATGTTGCCTTTTTATCAATTCGTTTCATATTCGAAAAATAAATAACACTATGCTGAACTATGCTGATGCAAAGAAAGGCATTTTATTCTGAACGGAATAAATAATTTGATATGTTTTATAGCAGAAAACAATAAAAAAATCCCCTCCGGCGGACCGGAGAGGATTTATAGCTTTTCCTGATTTCTTGTTCGGAATCTGCTGAAATTTATTCAGCAGCAGCTTCTGTTGCAGGAGCTTCTTCAGCCGGAGCTGCGGCAGCTTCTTCTGCAGGTGCTTCAGCAGCAGCTTTTTCAGCAGCTTCAGCAGCTTTCTTTTCAGCGAGTGCTTTTGCTTTCACTTCGTTGATTTTCTTTTCTGCTTCCAGACGTGCTTTAGCTTCAGCTTTCTTAGCTTCGTCTTGTTTAGCTTTCAAAGTAGCCAACCTGACTGTTTGTTGTTTTTCCAAGCTTCGAATTTAGCTTCTGCTTCTGCTTCTCCGAATGCGCCTTTTGCTACACCGCCCAGAAGATGTTTCTTCATGTAAACTCCTTCACGAGAAAGAATGTTACGTACAGTGTCACTTGGTTGTGCACCTTTCAGTACCCATGCCAATGCAGCGTCGAAATTCAAATCTACTGTAGCAGGATTGGTGTTAGGGTTGTAAGTACCAATCTTCTCAATAAATTTACCATCACGTGGTGCTCTGCTGTCTGCAATTACAATTGAATAGAACGCGTAACTTTTACGTCCGTGTCTCTGTCAATCTGATTCTAGTTGCCATTTTAATAATTGTTTTAATTAATGATTTGAATTATGCTACTAACTCGTAATAGCGGGCGCAAAGATACGGCTTTTCTTTTGATTGACAAATATTTCTGTTCTTTTTCTTTATGAATACCGTTTCGGATAACGGAATAAGATAGCGAGCAGGGCGCAAGCTCCCATTGTAAACGGATAATAAAGATTGCCGATGATACTGATAGGAGAGATATTGGCTAATCCGGCAGCAATCAGCATTTGTGCCCCGTATGGGATAATTCCCTGTATCAGACAGGAGAAAGTGTCGAGGATACTTGCAGTCTTTCGCCGGTCAAGGTGGAATTTCTGCGCAATGTCTTTGGCTATCGGTCCTGTTGTAATGATGGCTATTGTGTTGTTGGCGGTACATAAGTTGGCGATACTTACTAAAGCGGCAATACTTAGTTCCGCTCCCCGCTTTCCGTTGACGTGGAGGGTTAGTTTCCGGATAATAAAGTCAATACCACCATTGTAGCGGATTGTTTCAAGCATTCCTCCGGCCAGTAAAGTAATGATTATCAGTTCGCCCATGCCCGTAATGCCTGTTCCCATAGCTCCGAACCAGTCGAACACATCAATACTTCCGGTAGTAATACCGATAATACCACTTGTCAGGATACCTATGATTAATACGAGCATAACGTTCATTCCGGCAACGGCTGTTCCCAATACTATTATATAAGGTATAACTTTTATCCATTCGATAGTCTGTACTTGGGTGGGAGCAGTGATGGACAATCCGTGGAAAACATAAATACCCAGCACGATAATAGCTGCCGGGACGACAATCAGGGAATTTACCCTGAACTTATCACGCATCACACATTCCTGAGTTTTTGTTGAGGCGATTGTAGTGTCGGAGATAAACGATAAATTATCTCCGAAAAAAGACCCTCCGACAACAACTGCCACCATGAATGGGAGAGCAATCTCTGTCTTTCGGCTAGTCCTACGGCAACAGGAGTGAGGGCAACGATTGTTCCTACACTGGTTCCTATGGATAGGGAGATGAAGCAGGCGGCTATAAATATTCCTGCTAACAGCAGATTGTCGGGAAGAATATGCAGAGTCAGGTTGACGGTGGCATCAATAGCACCCATTTGTTTGGCACTTTGCGCAAAGGCACCGGCGAGAATGAATATCCATATCATCAGGAGGATATTCTTATTGGCAGCTCCTACGGAGAATTGGTAAATCCGCTGGTCCAGTGTCAAGCCGCGCGTGATAGCAATCGCGTAGCAGGAAGAAACAAGAAAAGCGACAGTGATAGGTACCTTGTAGAAGTCGTTGACGAGAATGGAAGTTACCAGATAGAGGCAGAGGAACACGAACAACGGACTTAATGCCCACCAGCTACCGGAACGGTCGTTATGTATTTTTTTCTTCGGTCATAAATGAGATTAGTAATATTTGTTTGAGCTGCAAAGATAGTAAGGAAACACATAAGTAGTATAAAAGGGCTCAGATTTTCATCTTTTCTTTTTCCGTTTGAGCCTTCCTTTTCGGTTTCGGAAATTTAAAGTTGGGCGCTTTTCTTTGTTTCCTCTATTTTCGTACCGTTGATAATATAACTAATGTAGAATAGAATGACAACGACTAATTATTCAATGTGTATGCTTTTTATCTGCCTGTTTGCGTCGTGCGGAACAGGAGAAAAGAGGACTGATGAATCAATACGGATAAAAGTGGCAGAAGTAGAAATGTCGGTTCCTTCCTCGGAACGTGAGTTTTCGTTTATTTCGAAACCATTCAAGGAGACGGAACTATCTTTTCGGGTAGGCGGTCCTATTGACCGTTTTGAGGTATATGCCGGTAACTATTATCAGCGTGGGGATATCATTGCTGAAATAGACTCTCGTGATTTCCGTATCCGTAAAGAACGTGCAGAGGCTATCTATAATCAGGCAAAAGCGGAATTTGAACGGATAAGAGTGTTGTATGAGAAAAATAATTTATCTGCCAGCGCTTATGAAAAAGCACGTGCGGATTATACTTCTGCTAAGACTGCTTTTGAGACAGCGACAAATGAGTTACATGATACGCAGTTGATTGCACCTTTTGACGGATATGTCGGGGAAGTGTATATCGAGAAATATCAGGATGTGAAAGCGACTCAACCTGTCATCTCCTTTATTGATATTACTCAATTAAAGATAGAAGCTTATGTCACACAGGATATTGCACTTCAGGCCGGAGAAATCAAAGAAGTAAGTGTGCGCTTTGATATAGGTTCTGATGTTGTATATCCGGCGAAAGTGGTAGAAATTTCCAAAAGTACTACCCGGAATAACCTGTCTTTCCTGATGACGGCAT
>ENA-OPZZ01002160-OPZZ01002160.1-human-gut-metagenome-genome-assembly--contig:-NODE-2160-length-10348-cov-2.454554_pt1 | contig 10348 bp, 24 predicted proteins | sample MGYA00242487_ERZ504511 | MGnify/ENA primary metagenome ERZ504511 (study PRJEB26092, sample SAMD00036241) | human gut metagenome | host: Homo sapiens | study: EMG produced TPA metagenomics assembly of... | reverse complement strand
ATTCGGCGGAGCGAATGTCAAGTTAGGAAACTGACGGCAAGTCACTGTACAGAACAGATATGGTCTACAAAATGTAGAAACAACGTGTGAAAGTCCACAGGACACACACGGAGATGTGTACAGTCACCGCTTGTCGTACTGAAGTTAAAAGTGCGAAAAGGAGGCGACTTTTTTTATGGCAAGTCAAGTAATGAGAATTACTCTCAAGGCGTATGATCACGAGTTAGTAGATTCAAGCGCAAAGAAAATCATCGAGACTGTAAAGAAGAATGGATCACAGGTGAGCGGACCGGTACCTCTTCCAACAAAGAAGGAAGTAGTTACAATTCTTAGAGCTACTCACAAGTACAAGGATTCTCGTGAACAGTTCGAGCAGAGAACTCATAAGAGACTTATCGATATCATCAATCCAACACAGAAGACAACAGAGTCTTTATCAAGGATTGAAATGCCAGCTGGTGTTTACATTGATATCAAAATGAAGCAGAAATAAGCTTCAACAATTAATTAGTATATCCCCGAATGGTTTATATAGAAGATACAGTGCGAAAGCATAACGATCTAGTAGGCTGCTCTAGGATGAACGGTTCCGCTACTTGTTCCGGCTAATTCTTCGCGGGCTGGGTTGACAGGCAAGAGGCGTTCCGCTGTAGAAAACAGGAGGTAAAGAAATGAAGAAAGCGATTTTAGCAACAAAAATCGGTATGACACAGATCTTCAATGCAGATGGTGTATTAGTACCTGTAACTGTATTAGAGGCTGGTCCATGTGTTGTAACACAGATCAAAACTGTTGAGAATGACGGTTACAACGCAGTTCAGGTTGGTTTCGGCGACAAGAAAGAGAAAGTCGTTGAGAAGGATGCCAACGGTAAAAAGAGCGTAGCACACAGACATGGTGTTAACAAGGCTCAGATGGGACACTTCAAAAAAGCAGGTGTTTCAGGAAAGAGATTCGTTCGCGAGTTCAAATTCGAAAACGCAGATGAGTACAATTTAGCAGATGAGATCAAGGCTGACATCTTCGCAGAGGGTGACAAGGTTGATGTAACTGCTATTTCAAAAGGTAAAGGTTTCCAGGGTGCTATCAAGAGATTAGGTCAGCACAGAGGACCGATGGCTCATGGTTCTAAATTCCATCGTCATCAGGGTTCTAACGGTGCTTGTTCTTCACCAAGTAAGGTATTCAAGGGAAAAGGAATGCCTGGACACATGGGTAGCGTAAAGGTTACAACTCAGAATCTTGAGGTTGTAAGAGTTGACGCAGATAAGAACTTACTGTTAATCAAGGGCGCAGTTCCAGGAGCTAAGAAAGCTCTCATTACAGTAAAAGAGACTACAAAATCTGGTAAATAGTGCAAAGTAAGAAAGGAGGAACTTTACGATGGCTAACGTAGCTGTATATAACATGGAAGGCAAAGAAGTCGACAAGATCGAGTTAAATGATTCCATTTTCGGCGTAGAAATTAATGAGCATTTAGTTCATATGGCTGTTCTTCAGCAGCTTGCAAATAAACGTCAGGGAACTCAGAAAGCTAAGACACGTTCTGAAGTTCGCGGTGGCGGAAGAAAACCATGGAGACAGAAGGGAACAGGACATGCACGTCAGGGTTCTACAAGATCTCCACAGTGGACAGGCGGTGGAGTTGTATTCGCTCCTACTCCTAGAGATTACTCATTCAAGCTCAACAAGAAAGAGAAGAGAGCAGCTCTTAAGTCTGCACTTACATCAAGAGTTGTTGAGAACAAGTTCGTTGTAGTAGATGAGCTTAAGCTTGATGAGATTAAGACAAAGAAATTCGTAGAAGTATTAAAGAACCTCAATGTTGAGAAGGCACTCGTTGTATTAAATGATATGGACGAGAAGGTTATCGCTTCTGCAGCAAACATCCCGACAGTTAAGACAACTCAGACAAATGAGCTTAACGTATTCGATGTATTAAAATATGACACAGTAGTAGTTACAAAGGCTGCTGTAGCAACAATCGAGGAGGTATATGCATAATGGCAAACGTACAGTACTATGATGTAATCCTCAAACCAGTAGTAACTGAGAAGAGTATGAATGCAATGGCTGAGAAGAAATACACATTCCTTGTTCACCCGGATGCAAACAAGACTATGATCAAAGAAGCAGTAGAGAGAATGTTCGAAGGAACAAAGGTTGCCAAAGTTAACACAATGAACTGCGAAGGCAAGAACAAGCGTCGTGGAATGGTAACAGGAAAGACTGCTAAGACAAAGAAGGCTATCGTACAGCTTACAGCAGACAGCAAAGATATCGAGATCTTCGCAGGACTGTAGACCGAAAGCAACTTCAAAATGATATGCGTCAGAAAAGACGCGATAATGAAAACATATCGAAAGGAGAAACAAAATGGGAATTAAGACATATAACCCATATACACCTTCCAGAAGACATATGACTGGTTCCGATTTCTCAGAGATCACAAAGACAACTCCTGAGAAGTCACTTGTTACTTCTTTAAAGAAGAACGCTGGTCGTAACAATCAGGGTAAAATCACAGTTAGACACCAGGGTGGTGGAAACAGAAGAAAATACAGAGTAATCGATTTCAAGAGAAATAAGAAAGACGGTATTCCAGCAACTGTAATTGGTATCGAGTACGATCCAAACAGAACAGCAAACATCGCTCTGATCTGCTATGCAGATGGTGAGAAATCATATATTCTTGCTCCAGCAGGACTTACAGACGGAATGAAGGTTATGAGCGGTGCTCAGGCTGAGGTCAGAGTTGGAAACTGCTTACCACTTGAGAATATCCCAGTTGGTACACAGATTCACAACATCGAGCTTCTTCCTGGAAAGGGCGGACAGCTTGTTCGTTCGGCAGGACTTAGCGCACAGCTTATGGCTAAAGAAGGCAAATATGCAACACTCGTCTTCCTTCAGGAGAGATGAGAATGGTTCCAATTCAGTGCCGTGCTACAATCGGTGTAATTGGAAACGGAGATCACAACCTCGTAAATATTGGTAAAGCCGGACGTAAGCGTCACATGGGTGTTCGTCCAACAGTTCGTGGATCTGTTATGAACCCTAACGACCATCCACACGGTGGTGGAGAAGGTAAGGCACCTGTAGGACGTCCAGGACCATGTACTCCATGGGGCAAACCTGCACTTGGCTTAAAGACCAGAAAGAAGAACAAACAGTCTAACAAGATGATCGTTCGTAGAAGAGACGGTCGTGCAATCAAATAATTAGGAGGTTGAATAAATGGCACGTCATTAAAAAAAGGACCATTTGCTGATGAAAGCTTACTTAAAAAAGTAGATGCTATGAACGCTTCTGGTGACAAGTCTGTAATCAAGACATGGTCACGTCGTTCAACAATCTTCCCTTCATTCGTTGGACACACAATCGCTGTTCATGATGGAAGAAAGCATGTCCTGTATATGTTACAGAGGATATGGTTGGACATAAACTTGGTGAGTTCGTTGCAACAAGAACATACAGAGGACATGGAAAAGACGAGAAGAAAATCAGGCGTAAGATAAGATTTATTGAAAGGAGGTTTCATCCATGGCAAAGGGACATAGATCCAAAATCAAGAGAGAGAGAAATGAAGTTAGAGATACAAGACCTTCAGCAAAGTTATCTTATGCTAGAGTGTCTGTACAGAAAGCTTGTTTCGTTTTAGATGCTATTCGTGGAAAGAGTGTTAACGAAGCACTTGCAATCGTAACATACAATCCTAGATATGCTTCAAGCTTAGTAAAGAAATTATTAGAGTCAGCAATCGCTAACGCAGAAAATAATTATCCGGAAAAGAACTATAAGGCAGAGAACCTTTACGTTGCAGAGTGTTTTGCAAATAAAGGACCAACAATGAAGAGAATTCATCCTAGAGCACAGGGTAGAGCTTACAGAATCGAGAAGAGAATGAGCCACATTACAATCGTGCTTGATGAAAGATAGGAGGCAATCATGGGACAGAAGGTTAATCCTCATGGCTTAAGAGTTGGCGTTATCAAGGACTGGGATTCCAAATGGTATGCAGAGGGTGATTTCGCTGATTACTTAGTAGAAGATTATAATATCAGAACATTTTTAAAGAAAAAATTATACGCAGCTGGTGTTTCAAAGATTGAGATCGAGAGAGCTTCAGACCGCGTTAAGGTTATCATTTATACAGCTAAGCCGGGTGTTGTAATCGGTAAGGGCGGAGCTGAGATCGAGAAGATCAAGGCTGAGGTTCAGAAGCTTACAGACAAGAAATTAGTTGTTGATATCAAAGAAGTAAAGAGACCGGACAAGGATGCACAGCTTGTTGCTGAGAACATCGCTTTACAGCTTGAGAACCGTGTTTCATTCCGTAGAGCAATGAAGTCTTGCATGGGAAGAGCTATGAAGGCCGGCGTTAAAGGAATTAAGACAACATGTTCAGGTCGTCTTGGCGGAGCAGATATGGCTCGTACAGAGACATACAATGATGGAACTACTCCACTCCAGACAATCAGAGCAGATATCGATTATGGATTCGCTGAGGCAGATACAACTTACGGCAAGGTTGGCGTTAAGGTTTGGATCTACAAAGGCGAGGTACTTCCTACAAAAGCAAACAAGGAAGGAGGAGCTAAGTAATTATGTTAATGCCTAAGAGAGTAAAACATCGTAAACAGTTCCGTGGTTCCATGGCAGGAAAAGCTACAAGAGGAAACAAGATCACAAATGGTGAGTACGGTATTGTAGCACTTGAGCCATGCTGGATCAAAGCAAATCAGAATTGAGGCTGCCCGTGTAGCTATGACTCGTTACATCAAGCGTGGTGGTAAAGTTTGGATAAAGAATTTTCCCAGAGAAACCTGTAACACATAAGCCTATGGGTGTTCGAATGGGTAAAGGAAAGGGTGCCCTTGAGTATTGGGTAGCTGTAGTAAAACCAGGTAGAGTATTATTTGAAATCTCCGGAGTACCGGAAGACGTAGCTAAAGAAGCTTTACGTCTTGCTACACACAAATTACCTTGCAAGTGTAAAGTAGTTTCTCGTGCAGATTTAGAAGGCGGTGAGTCAAATGAAAACTAGTGCATACGTTAAAGAGTTACAGGCACAGAGCGTAGAGCAGTTACAGGCACAGCTCGTTGATGCTAAAAAAGGAACTCTTCAATCTGAGATTCCAGAATGCAACTAACCAGTTAGATAACACAGCAAGAATCAAAGAGGTTCGTAAGAACATAGCTAGAATTCAGACTGTTATCACTGCAAAGGCTGCAGAATAGTTTATCCTATCAGAAAGGAGATTTTAGACCGTGGAAGAAAGAAATCTTAGAAAAACACGTGTTGGTGTTGTTGTAAGCGATAAGATGGATAAGACAATCGTTGTAGCTGTAAGAGATAACGTAAGACATCCTCTTTACAACAAGATCGTTAAGAAGACTTATAAATTAAAAGCTCATGACGAGAAAAACGATGCAAAGATCGGTGATACAGTCAGAGTTATGGAAACAAGACCTTTATCTAAAGATAAGAGATGGAGACTTGTAGAAATCATGGAAAGAGCAAAATAATAAAAGGAGGCTACAAGCATGGTACAGCAGGAAAGCAGACTCAAGGTTGCTGATAACACTGGCGCTAAAGAGTTACTTGTTATCCGCGTTATGGGTGGATCTACCAGAAGATATGCGAACATCGGTGATGTAATCGTTGCTTCTGTTAAAGATGCAACACCAGGCGGTGTTGTTAAAAAAGGCGATGTAGTTAAAGCCGTAGTAGTTCGTTCAGTAAAAGGTGCTCGTCGTAAAGACGGATCTTATATAAAGTTTGATGAGAACGCAGCAGTTATCATCAAAGATGACAAAACTCCAAAAGGAACACGTATATTTGGACCAGTAGCTCGTGAGCTTCGTGAGAAACAGTTCATGAAGATTGTTTCTCTGGCTCCGGAAGTATTATAGGAGGAACGTCAATGGCAACTATGAAAATCAAAAAAGGCGACCTTGTTAAGGTTATCGCTGGAAAAGATATCAACAATGAGGGCAAGGTAATTGCCGTAAACGCAAAGAACAATACACTTCTTGTTGAGGGAATCAACATGGTTACTAAGCATACAAAACCAAGTATGTCAAATCAGCAGGGCGGTATCGTTCATCAGGAGGCTCCAATTGATGCTTCCAACGTAATGCTCATCCATGACGGAAAGCCTACTCGTGTAGGATTCAAGATGGATGGAGACAAGAAAGTTCGCTTTGCTAAATCAACAGGCAAGGTTATCGACTAATTGGAGAGAGGAGGATTAAGACATTGAGTAGACTTAGAGAACAGTACGAAAATGAGATCAAGGACGCAATGATCAAAAAGTTCGGATACAAAAACGCAATGGAAATTCCAAAGCTTGACAAGATCGTAGTTAACATGGGTGTTGGTGAAGCTAAGGAAAACGCTAAGGTTCTTGAGGCAGCCGTTAAGGATATGGAAGCCATCACAGGACAGAAAGCAGTTACAACTAAAGCAAAGAATGCTATAGCTAACTTTAAAATCAGAGAAGGAATGCCAATCGGATGTAAGGTTACATTACGTGGTGAGAAGATGTACGAGTTTGCAGATCGTCTCATCAACTTAGCATTACCTCGTGTACGTGACTTCAGAGGTGTTAACCCTAACGCATTTGATGGCCGTGGAAACTATGCCCTTGGAATTAAAGAGCAGATCATCTTCCCTGAGATCGAGTATGATAAGGTAGATAAGGTTCGTGGTATGGACATTATCTTCGTTACTACTGCTAAGACAGACGAAGAGGCACGTGAGTTACTGGCACAGTTCAATATGCCATTCGCTAAATAATCGGAGGAATTCTAATGGCTAAGACAAGTATGAAAATCAAACAGCAGCGTGCACCAAAGTTCTCTACAAGAGCTTATACACGTTGTAGAATTTGTGGACGTCCACATTCAGTTTTAAAGAAATACGGAATCTGCAGAATCTGCTTCCGTGAACTGGCTTACAAGGGAGAGATCCCAGGCGTTAAAAAAGCTAGCTGGTAAGCCTGAAAGCAACTTAGTGAACACAAGCGCATATGCGCTGTGTGAGCTTAGTGCGAAGAGAACTTCCTTTCAGCAACAGCTGTTTTTATAAATAACTATATTAACAAACATATTTAAGGAGGATATCGTTCATTATGATGATGACAAGTGATCCAATAGCAGATATGCTTACAAGAATTCGTAACGCAAATACTGCAAAACATGATACAGTAGACATCCCAGCTTCTAAGATTAAAGTAGCAATCGCTGGAATCCTTGTAGATGAGGGATTCATCGAGAAATACGACATCGTTGAGGATGGAAAAATTCAAGACAATCCATGTTACATTAAAATATGGTGCTGATAAGAACGAGAAGGTTATTACAGGCATCAAGAGAATTTCTAAGCCGGGTCTTCGTGTATACGCAGGCAAGGATGAGATTCCTTCAGTACTTGGTGGACTTGGAATCGCTATTCTTTCAACTAACCAGGGTATCGTAACTGATAAAGAGGCTAGAAAGCTTCAGGTTGGTGGCGAAGTTTTAGCATTCGTTTGGTAGCCCCTAAAGATCTTAATTTATATTAAGTATATTTCATCACGTATCCATATTCGATGCATCCATGATGTATAGTAGGGATACAGCAAGTAACATCTTAAAGTATAACCTGACCACAAGGTCAGAAATACTAAATAACTATTAACCTAATATCAAAATATAGGAGGTACGGGCATGTCACGTATAGGAAGAATGCCAATCGCAGTTCCTGCTGGAGTAACAGTTGAAATTGCAGAAAATAATCATGTGACTGTAAAAGGTCCAAAGGGTACTCTTGAGAGAACTCTTCCATCAGAGATGGATATCAAATTAGAGGGTGAAGAAGTAGTAGTTACAAGACCTAATGATTTGAAGAAAAATGAAAATCCTTACATGGATTAACAAGAACACTTATCCACAACATGGTTGTTGGTGTAACTGAGGGTTATACAAAGACTCTTGAGGTTAAACGGTGTTGGTTAACAGAGCTTCTAAAGGCTGGAAAGAAAACTTACTCTTAACTTAGGATATTCTCATCCGGTTGAGATGGAGGATCCGGAAGGACTTGAGTCAGAGGTTCAGGATAACAAGATCATCATTAAGGGTATCGATAAAGAAAAAGTTGGCCAGTACGCAGCTGAGATCAGAGATAAGAGAAGACCGGAGCCATATAAGGGCAAGGGAATCAAATATGCTGATGAAGTTATCAGACGTAAAGTTGGTAAGACTGGTAAAAAATAATTAAAGGAGTGGACAAGTAATGGTTAGTAAGAAATCAAGAACAGAAGTTCGTGTAAAGAAACATAACAGAATGCGTAATCATCTTGCTGGTACAGCACAGCGTCCTCGTTTAGCTGTATTCAGAAGTAATAATCATATGTATGCTCAGATTATTGACGATACAGTTGGAAATACACTCGTTTCTGCATCAACACTTGACAAGGATATCAAGGCAGAGCTCGAGAAGACTAATAACGTAGATGCAGCAGCAAAGCTTGGTACTGTAATCGCAAAGAAAGCATTAGATAAAGGTATTTCAACTGTTGTCTTCGATAGAGGCGGTTTTATTTACGCAGGAAAAGTTAAAGCATTAGCTGAAGCAGCAAGAGAAGCTGGCTTAGATTTTTAGGAGGAGACAAACATGAAACGTGAAATCATTGACGCTAGTCAATTAGAATTAGTTGACCAGGTAGTTGACATCAAGCGTGTAACAAAGGTTGTTAAGGGTGGACGTAACATGCGATTCACAGCTCTCGTTGTTGTTGGTGACAAGAACGGCCATGTAGGTGCAGGTCTTGGAAAAGCAGCAGAAATTCCTGAAGCTATCCGTAAGGGTAAAGAGGACGCCATCAAGAGCATGGTAAATGTTAAGTTAGACGAGAACAATTCTATTACACATGATGTAACAGGAAAATATACAGGTGCTTCCGTATTATTAAAGAAGTCTCCTGAAGGTACTGGTATCATCGCTGGTGGTCCTGCACGTTCAGTATGCGAGATCGCTGGTATCCAGAATATCCGTACAAAGTCTTTAGGATCAAACAACAAGCAGAACGTAGTACTTGCTACTATCGAGGCTCTTAAGCAGTTAAGAAGCCCTGAGGATGTTGCAAAGCTTCGTGGTAAATCTGTAGAAGAAATCTTAGGTTAGGAGGAACGCTAAAATGGCAGATAGAGTTAAAGTTACATTAATCAAATCTACAATCGGTGCTGTTCCTAAGAACAAGAAGACTATTGAGGCTCTTGGTCTTACTAAGTTAGGCAAAACTGTAGAGTTACCAAACAATGCAGCTACACAGGGAGCTGTTCGCAAAGTAGCACCATACGTAAAAGTAGAAGAAGTTTAAGAATAAAATAAGGAGGTACCGTGATGGATTTATCTAATTTAAAAGCGGCTGAGGGTTCAGTTCATAGTGATAATTTCAGAAGAGGCCGTGGACATGGTTCAGGAAACGGTAAGACAGCCGGAAAGGGCCACAAAGGACAGAAGGCTCGTTCAGGAGCTACAAGACCTGGTTTCGAAGGTGGTCAGATGCCATTATATAGAAGATTGCCTAAGAGAGGTTTCAAGAATAGAAACACTCTTACAATCGTACCTATAAATCTTTCAGCTCTTGAGAGATTCGATAACGATGCAGTAGTTTCAGTTGAGACATTAATCGAGGCTGGAATCGTTAAGAATCCTAGAGATGGCGTAAAGATTCTTGGAAATGGAGAACTTACTAAGAAGCTTACAGTTCAGGCTAACGCTTTCAGTGCTAGTGCAAAAGAGAAAATCGAAGCTCTTGGTGGAAAAGCAGAGGTGATCTAATGCTTAAAACACTCCGTAATGCGTTTAAAATAAAGGATGTCCGTAATAGAATCCTTTTTACATTCATGATGCTTATTGTCATCAGAATCGGAAGCGAGCTTCCGATTCCTGGTGTCAAGGGCTCCGTATTTCAGAGTTGGTTAAACAGTAAATCAGCAGATGGTTTAGGCTTTGTTGATGCTATAACAGGTGGATCATTCTCACAGATGTCAGTATTTGCGCTGAATATTACACCATACATTACATCTTCAATCATTATGCAGTTGCTTACAATTGCTATACCTAAGCTTGAAGAGATGCAACGCGATGGCGAGGATGGCAGAAAGAAAATTGTTGAGATAACACGTTATCTTACAATAGCATTAGGCCTTCTTGAGTCAGTCATGATGGTAATTGGTTTTTACAGACAAAATTACCTTACAGAAAAGACACCATTGACTGTTATTATGGTCGTTACTTCACTTACAGCAGGTTCAGCTGTACTTATGTGGATTGGAGAGCGTATTACAGAAAAGGGTG
>ENA-OPZZ01002159-OPZZ01002159.1-human-gut-metagenome-genome-assembly--contig:-NODE-2159-length-10349-cov-3.316866_pt1 | contig 10349 bp, 12 predicted proteins | sample MGYA00242487_ERZ504511 | MGnify/ENA primary metagenome ERZ504511 (study PRJEB26092, sample SAMD00036241) | human gut metagenome | host: Homo sapiens | study: EMG produced TPA metagenomics assembly of... | reverse complement strand
TGAGGGACAGAAGAAAGTCTGCCAAGTGAAAATAATCCAATCGAATCCGTCTCGTCAATTCAAAAATCAAATCTATTACAAATCATTGTGGAAAATCCAGAACAATTATCAGAGAAATGTGTAAAAAAGAGGAACTTTGCCTCAGTGCGTAAACTAAATACAGGAAAAGGGAATTTTGCAGAAAAGAAAGAAAATGAAGTGACCGGAAAACTCTTTTTTGAAAAATATCTGCTGGAACATTTTGCGGATATTACGCAAACGAAGGAGGAACGTGCATTGGACTATGAGTTGGAATATCTGATTGGAGGGTATGAAAATGATCAGAAGAATCTAGAAGCCGTTGTAAAGAAAATATTGCCAATTCGACTTGGAATCAATTATGCATATCTGCTTACGGATGAGGTAAAGAAAGCGGAGGCGGAAGTTCTGGCGCTGTCTTTATGTACGCTCCTTACTGTTCCGGGAATTACAGAGGTCGTAAAGCATGCAATCCTGTTGGCATGGGCGTATGGTGAGGGGCTTGCAGATCTTCGGACTCTTGTAGCGGGCAGGAAAGTGCCGCTTGTAAAAAGTAAGGAGACTTGGAAACTGAAGCTGTCAGAACTTTTGAATATCGGAGAGCAGGGAATACAAGATGTGGATCAGGATACAGGAGAAGGGCTGACATACCGGGATTATTTAAAAGGATTATTGATTCTGCAAGATAAAGAGACATTATCTATGCGGGCTTTGGATTTAATAGAACAGAATCTGGACCTAAAGGCAGATAACTGTGTGATGCGTATAGAGATTGAAAGCAAATGTAAACTGCGGCGTGGCGTACAATATGAATTTTCAACATATTTTGGATATCAATAAAAGAAAAGGGGTGAATGAAGATGTCCTTTCGATTCAATAATACTCACAAAAGAAACTATAAAAATGATCAAAAACAAAAAGAAAGGAGAAAGACTCTTTTTTGACACATCTCTCCCAAATAAATGTCATCTCTTTATCGAAAAGGGCATCTTCATTCACCTCTGAAGGAAGTGTCACGGTGGAGGCTGCGTTGGTGGTGCCAATATTCTTTTTTGCAGTGTTGAGCCTTGTGTATTTGCTGGAAATTATGAATGTCCAGACTGTGATGAGATCTGCACTCCATTGTGCAGCAAAAGAAATCGCGGAGGAAGCATATGTTAATCCGCTTGTAATACGAGGGAAGCTGGAAAAACATATTGTAGAACATGTGGGAGAAACATGGCTGGATCACAGTGTTATTTCTGGCGGTTCGGATGGAATAGACTGTAGGAAGTCAATGGCATGGGGAAGTACAGGAATTATGGATCTGTCATTGATATATAAGGTTGAAGTTCCTATTTTAATGTTTCGTATCCCTGCAATTGTACAGGAAGAATCTATGCGGGTGAAAGGGTGGAATGGCTATGCCGGAAATGGATTTGGAAATCAAAGTGATGAGACTGTCTATATTACAGATACCGGAATTGTATATCATAAAGATGCAGATTGCACGTATTTGGAATTGTCTATAAAGTCGGTTGCCATATCAGATGTGGAACAATTGAGAAATGAAAGTGGAGGAAAATATTATCCATGTGAATCGTGTATGAGAAAAACATTTGGAAAGCAAATGGTATACATCACAGATACGGGTAATCGATATCATGGATCACTTTCGTGCAGCAGACTAAAACGAACGGTATATGCAGTGCCTTTATCCGAAGTTTTTGGAAGAGGAGGGTGTAAAAGATGTGTAAAATAGAGGATTTTATTATGCTTTTGTTTTTGCTTTGGTGTAGTATAAGTGATCTTCGCACAAAGAAAATACCGACGGTGCTGCTGATCATTATGAGTCTTACCGTAATTATGATTCGTTTGATTTTTATAAGACAGGAAATAGCTGGTATGGCAGGAGGTGCATTGATGGGAGCGATATTCTGGCTCATCAGTAAATATACAAACCAAGCGATTGGATATGGAGATAGTTGGCTTCTTGGAAATATGGGGATATATCTGGGAGGTATCAGTATGTTGGAAGTTGCGACAACTGCATTTTTTCTTACAGGACTTGTCTCACTTGCAGGCATTGTAATCAAACAGTGGAAGAAGAATGTCACAGTTCCGTTTGTCCCGTTTTTGACCGCAGCGTATTTGGGGGTGATCATGCTGTGAAGAAGAACCAAAATGGCAGTTTTACAATAGAGGCATCTTTTGTTGTGCCGATTATTTTAATGGTGTTTATGGCAAGCGTATATATCATATTTTATTTTCATGACAAGAATATTCTGTCGGGGGCTGCATATGAGACAGCTGTGGTAGGAAGTGAAAGAAAGAGTTATAAAAAAGAGGAGTTAGAGGCATATTTTAGAAGAAGAATAAAAGGGAAGCTGATTGTTTTTTCTAATGTGAAAGAAAACATAGAAGTGGAAAAAGAAGAGATTACGGTCACGTGCAGTGCGAAAAAGAGGCGGATGAAGATAAACGTTAGTGCATCGGTGAAACAGACAGAACCGGAAACGTATATTCGAAATGTGCGAAAAATAAAAAAATAGAAGAAAAGATAGGAGATACCAAGTGAAAGCGTGTTATAAGAATGATTTAAAGAAGGCATATTTAATTTTGGAAGGAGTGGAGAGCGAGGCGGAAGATTATCAGATTTATATGCTGAAGGAAAACACAATTCCCGGACTTTTGAAGACAGATATTCGGTATGTAGATAATATCAGTCAGTATTATTACGATATCAGCGGGAAGGTATCCTTAAAGGCAATTCATGAAAAGGCAAACTTAAGCTATGAGGAGATGAAAAATCTTGTGTATGCATTACTTCGTACGATTAAAACAATTCGTAAATTTATGTTGGAGGCAAACTGCATATTGCTGGATCCGGAATATATTTATTGCGAGAAAGAGGAATTTTATTTCTGTTATTTTCCGAGGTGTGAGTGTGAATTGAAAGAAGAGTTTCACAGACTGACAGAATACTTTGTAAGTGAGGTGAACTATAGGGAGAAAGAAGGGGTTCATTTTGCCTACAGTATTCATAAGGCATCAATGGAAGAAAATTATAGTATTGAACGTATTATGAACGAGTTGGTGGAAGCAGTTCAGGAGGAGAAAAAAGAAGAAAGAATGATTCCGGCTGTGAATTATGAAGAGCGTATGGAAGAACAGGGAATACCGGAGATTCATGAGAAAAAAGATTTTTGGGAACCGGTAAAACGGCTTTTGGACAAAAAGAAAAAAGGAAAATGGGGATATTGGGACGAAATCCATATTGAACAGGATGACTTGTAATTCAGGTACAAACTTTCTATAATTAGGATATATTTATTTTATAGAAAGGAAATTTTTATGGGAAATCAGAAAAAAGCAGTTTGTACAATTGGAATTGCTGCAGTAAATGTCATTGTTTTTTTACTTCTTTCTTTCGGAGGGAGAACAGAAGATGGGATGTATATGTTGGAACATGGAGCAATGTATGTCCCGTATGTAGTGGAATATAAGGAATATTACCGGTTGTTTACGTGTATATTTTTACATTTTGGTTTTTCACATCTGATGAATAACATGCTTACACTTGTGGTGGTCGGATGGAATGTAGAGATGTTTGTCGGAAAAGCAAGATTTCTTACGATATATCTTTTGAGCGGGTTGGGAGGAAATCTATTGTCCATGGCAGCAGATATATGGAGACAGGATTATAGCGTATCAGCAGGGGCGTCCGGTGCAATTTTTGGACTGACCGGAGCCTTGCTGTGTCTTGCGATTTTAAATCATGGAAGAGTTGGAAATATCACAAAACAGGGTATGATCGTGATGATTCTTATCAGCTTATATACCGGTTTTACAAGCGGGGGCGTTGACAACCTGGCCCATGTGGGAGGATTGCTGACAGGAATTCTCGTTACAGCACTGCTTTGTTGGAAGCGTAATCCGAAACGTTGATCCTTTTTGTGGAGCAGAGTCAACCTCAATTGTTCCGCCATGGGCTTGTATGATACTTTCGGAAATCGAAAGCCCAAGGCCGGTACCGTTTTTCTTATATGTAGTAAATGGTTCGAAGATGGAACTTAGATGCTCTTTGGAGATACCGCATCCGTTGTCTTGAACCTGGATGATGATGGAATCTTTGGACTGCTCGGCCGTCATGGAGATGGTTCCGTCAGGGGAAGCTGCATCGGCAGCATTTCTCAAAAGATTTAAAAATACTTCTTGTAATTTTGTTTTATCTCCTGTAATCTGATTAATAGAAGAATCTATTTTGGAAAAATATTCCAATTTTGTATCCGCGACAGATGCGGCGAAAGAAAGGGAGATATATTCCCAAAATGGACGGAAAGAGAACGTTGAAAAATTAAGGGCACCGGCATGATTGAATCGGGAAAGATCATCTAAGAGTACTGACATAAATTCTACATCCTGCATCAGCTCGTGCCAATGGTCAAATGTTCTCGCCTCAGGATGTCTGGACTCTATGAGCTGAAGGGTACTATATATAATTGTAAGTGGGTTTCGAAGTTCATGTGAAATTTTACTTATGACTAATTGTTCGTCTTTATTTAGTTGCATAGATTGCACCGCCTTTCATATGAAAGTGTAGCATTGGTATGACGGTTATTCAAACAAATCTCGTCGACAAAATACGACAATAACAGACATTTAAAAGGGATTAATAAAAGAAAGAAGGAAGAAAAAATGAGAGATGAAAATTGTATTTTTTGTAAAATTGCAGCAGGAGAGATTCCATCTGCAACATTGTATGAGGATGATGACTTTAGAGTCATTCTGGACATTGAGCCAGCTTCGAAAGGACATAGCGTTGATTCTTCCGAAGGAGCATTATGCAAATTTATACGAATTGGATGATGAGATTGCAGCGAAAGTACTTGTGCTTGCAAAAAAGATTGTGACGAAACTGAGCGATATTTTAGGATGCGAGGGCTATAATATCGTGCAGAACAATGGGGCAGCAGCCGGACAAAGTGTATTTCACTATCATATGCATTTGATTCCTAGATACAAAGACGACACAGTTGACATTAAGTGGAAACTGGGTACTTTGACAGAGGAAGATAAAGAGTACATTTTAAAGAAAATGAACGAGAAGTAATAAAAACGGGAGATATTTATTGTGGAATCAAAATCGACAAAAGATAAAAAATTCGACAGTATCTATCGGGCGTATAAAGATTCAATCTTTAAAGTGGCTATGCATTATGCAAAATGTGAAGATTTGGCAAATGAAATTACACAAAAGACATTTTTCCAACTATATATTTACTTTGAAAATGTAAATTTAGATAATGTTTATCCGTGGTTGGTAACAACCGCTAGAAATTTTACGTTTAATTACAATCGAGATAAAAAGCGTGAGATATTAGGAGAAGTATTTGAGGTACTAAAGGAGACAAAAGACAAATTTTGCAATATAAACAATATGGAAGAATACTATTTGAGAACAGAGCAAAAGAGAAGGGCAGAGGAGTTGGAAGATAGCATTTTTGAATGTTTATATAAAGACCACAGAATATGGTATGATGCAGTTACACAAGTGTATTGTTTTGGAAAATCGCAACAAGAGGCAGCAGAACAATTAGGAATTGCAGTTGAAGTATTGAATAGCAGACTATATAGAGCCAGACAATGGATACGAAAGAATTACGAAAATGAATACAGAGAGGTTGTCAGTTGGTTCTGAGAAAGCAAATGGTGTCGTAACGACACCATTTGCTGATTTGTTCCAATAATTTAGTGGACAGCTTCTTGAATTAAGTTAATAATTGTATTGATAGAATCTTGCTGTGAAGAATGCTTCATAGCGTCTATGTAAGTGTTTCTGTGTTGATACAATTTGTGAATGGAATCTAAAAGTGTGTCTTTGTTTAATTCCTCTTCCTCTAAAACGATACTGAAACCTTGACGTTCAAAAGAACGTGCATTCAAAATCTGATCTCCGCGGCTTGCGTTTGCAGAGAGCGGAATTAAAAGATTTGGCTTATGCAGTGCAAGAAGTTCGCAAATTGCATTAGCACCAGCTCTTGAAATCACAACATCCGTGAGTGCGAACAAGTCTTTCAATTGATTTTGAATGTATTCGAACTGAACATATCCTTTTAAAGATTTCAAAGAATCATCCATCTTTCCTTTTCCGCAAAGGTGAATGACATGAAAATCTTTTAATAATTCAGGAAGAACAGAACGTACAGCATTGTTGACAGCGACAGAACCAAGGCTGCCTCCAATAATTAAGATAACAGGTTTGTCATCGGTCAGTCCGCAAAATTCAAGTGCGGCAGATCTGCTCCCTTCTAACAGTTCCTGACGAATCGGTGAACCGGTAAGCACTGCCTTCTCCTTTGGAAGATGTTCTAAGGTTTCCGGAAAGTTGCAGCATACTTTTGTTGCGGACGGAATCGAAATCTTGTTCGCAAGTCCCGGAGTCATATCCGATTCATGAATGATGGTTGGCACGTGACGACGTTTCCCTGCCATGACAACCGGAACGGAGACGAAACCGCCTTTGGAAAAGATAACATCTGGCTTCAGTTCTTTAATCAATTTATTTGCTTCGCGAAATCCTTTTAGAACCCGAAAAGGGTCTGTAAAATTCTGCACACTGAAGTAACGGCGAAGTTTACCAGAGGAAATCCCGTGATAAGGAATCTCAAATTGTTTAATTAAATCTTTTTCAATACCCGTATAAGAACCGATATAATGGATATCATATCCCAGTTCTTTTAGACGGGGCAGTAAAGCAATATTAGGTGTAACATGACCGGCAGTACCACCACCGGTAAGAATAATACGTTTCATAACATTCCTCCGAAGTTTTTTCTATAAAATAATATTAAACAGTATTTTGGCAAAGGTCAAGAGGAATGGAGAAAAGAACGTAAGTAGTGGAGTGAACAGTAAGGAATTTGTTGACAGTTGCATAAGGAGACATTATGGATGAGGAAATGAAACGATTTTTGCAGGAAGAACTGAAAAAAGAGGCGGATCAGATTATGCGAGAGGTGGAGGCTGATCCGGAAGTGGCAGATCTGACAGCGCCTTCTGAGATTGATCAGAAGTTGTATGAACAGATTAAGCAGTATAAAGAAGAACATTACGCCCCGGAAGAGACATTGTCGGGAGAACAACAGGAGTTAATTCGCCTTGGAAAAATTTACAAAAGAAAACAAAAGAGGCGCAAGTATGTGGTGTTGGCCGCAGCAGTTGTGTCAGCGTTTGCGGTGGGGATTACAAGCTTTGGAGGACCGGAGCGGATATTTCATAAATTTAATTGGAACATAGGAAATAGAGAACAGACGAATTTTGACTCTGATGATGAGGATATTGTAGCCGCAAAAGTAAGTGAAGAGGAAGAAGCGTATCAGAAGATAAAAGATGAGTTTGGGTTTGATCCAGTGAGGATGTACTATTTGCCAGAGAATATGAGATTTCAAGAAGCAACTATTTTGAAAGAAATACAAAATATATATTTGACATACAGTGATGGAGAAAAAGCAAGTATTTCTTATCATATAAATACAAATTATAATACAAGTTCAGTTGGAACGGATGTGGAAGATGATGTTGTTAAGGAACAGGACTTAGAGGTTGGTAATGTGTGTGTACATATTAAACAGTATCAGATGCAAAACAGTAGATATAGAAAAATCAGAGCAACTTTTGAATATAATGAAATACAGTATTTTGTTACGGGAAATGGTCTGAAAGAGGAAGAATTTAATGAAATTATAAAAATTTAAACTTTTTTTGAAAAATAGCGTTAGTTTTTTCCGACTTATGTGTATATATAGTATAGACATAAAAAAGGAGAGAAAAAATGAAGAAGAAAATGTTAATGATTATCAGTGCACTTGTATTTGGGATAACAGGAATGTTTGCAAATGGAATGGAATTGTCAGCACAGGAGACAAGCAATGTAGAAAAGGACTATTCCTATCTATTAACAGGAGACGCTATTATTGGACAGATGGAGCAAAACTCTAAGGGAGCCTACCTATCAAGTGGAACCTCTGTTATTAAAGATGCTGGGACAGGGAAAATAGCAGCGGGGGGAATTACACAAGCTGCACAAAAATGTAATGTGACAGTAAATGTTATTGTAGAAAGACTGACTAGTGGGAGTTGGGCAAGAGTAACATCGTGGACAGCGAAAGAGAGTAATGCATGGTCTGTTGGGACAGATAAAACCCTCAGTGTAGGACGCGGATATTACTATCGTGTGAGATGTCTACATAGTGCACATACAGATGCAAGTAGTTCAATGACAAGTAGTCTTTGGAGATAACCGTCATATAATTTAGCATCTCTCTGGGGGAACTGTCGCAGCCACTGCAAGCGTAATTATGAGGAAACTCATAAACTAACAAAAATTATAGAGAGAGCTTACATCAAGAACAAAACCACATAGCTCATAGAGCTAAAAATCTACGGATTTGCAGTGGCTGCGATAGTTCCCCCGGGTAAAAAAGGAATGGAATCATCCATTCCTTTTCTTTTTGAATTATAAGAAATTCCTTTGGAATCCTGTAATTCAAAAAATGCACTTCGTGCAAAGATGCGCAATCTTTTTTGCCTGATTTATAAAAAATATATAAGATAATTTTGAAATTTATTTTCCGGTAGCTTGTCTTAATGCCTGAGCAAGCTGGTCTGGGCAGGAAGTTGGACGTGGACCGCATTTGATACCTTCAATGCGGGCGATTGCATCGTCTACTTTCATACCTTCTACTAAACGGGCAACACCCTGTGTATTACCGGAGCATCCGCCAACAAATTCTACGGAGCGAATGGTGTCTCCGTCAAGTTCTAATTTTATCATACGGGAACAGACTCCCTTTGTTCTGTATTCCATGAAATTATCCTCCTCTGAATGTGATATTAGATTAATAGTGTTTCACATATTATAACAAATGGGATATGAAAAAACTAGAAGAAACAAAACTTTTTCTTTTACGTGCAAGTATGACCCCTCAAAGGAGTGTTTCTTCTACGGACTGACAGGAGTGGACAGCAACCAATTTGTGAATATTTTCAAAAAAACTGTGAAAAGTGCTTGATGTATGGGCAAAAATATTATAAAATACAAAACGTATGGAACGCAGAAAAGTTTAGAGTTTCATGCAAATATTTTTGGCAGTGAATGCTGCCTTATTGATTGAGTTAGAAGCTCAAATTTTATAAGTTGGTTACTTTATAACCGGTGTTGAGAACAACACATCAACTTGTGAAACGGTCAATAAGAGTATTAAAAGTAAAATATTTGCTATATAGACTCTAACATAAATATCTGGAATGTGAAGAAGGACAGTCTCGGACTGTATTGTTCGCATGAAAGTGATAAAGAAGTAGACGCAAGCAAGAATGATGTAAATTCCTGCCTGCGTTTTTTGTATGTAAAATTACGCGTGGTAAGGAATTGTAGTAACCTGATAGAAAAGAGGAACGATAAGATGGAAAAAGAATTACAGCAGAGAGCTCCGATATATGAGGCATTGGAACGATTTCGAAGAATGCGTATTGTTCCGTTTGATGTTCCGGGGCATAAGCATGGAAGAGGCAATCCTGAACTGGTGGAACTGCTTGGAGAAAAATGTGTTGGAATTGACGTGAATTCTATGAAACCGCTCGATAATCTGTGCCATCCGGTATCGGTCATCAAAGAGGCGGAGGAACTGGCAGCAGATGCATTTGGAGCAAAACACGCATTTTTAATGGTTGGCGGAACAACTTCTTCCGTTCAGGCAATGGTGTTGTCTTGCTGCAAAAAAGGCGACAAGATCATACTTCCGCGAAACGTACATCGAAGTGTTATCAATGCTCTTGTTCTTTGTGGAGCGCATCCGGTATATGTGAATCCGGATGTAGATAAAGAATTGGGAATTTCGCTTGGAATGAAAGTGTCACAGGTAGAGCAGGCGATTCGGGAAAATCCTGATGCAGTGGCAGTATTTGTAAATAATCCGACATATTATGGAATTTGTTCGGATCTTAAGACGATTGTAAAACTTGCGCATGAGCAGGATATGAAGGTTCTTGTGGATGAGGCGCATGGGACGCATTTTTACTTTGGAGAGAATTTGCCAATCTCGGCGATGGCAGCCGGGGCAGATATGGCATCTGTCAGTATGCACAAATCTGGTGGCAGCCTGACACAGAGTTCATTTCTACTTATTGGTGAAGGAGTAAAAGAAGGGCATGTAAGGCAGATCATTATCAACAACTCGGATTGTAAAATCCTGCTTGACCAAAGGAAATATATGAACAAGTTCGACCAGATACAGGCGTTGCTCGGACTGACGGAAAAGGAGAAGTCGCAGATACTCTCCATCAACATG
>ENA-OPZZ01002153-OPZZ01002153.1-human-gut-metagenome-genome-assembly--contig:-NODE-2153-length-10373-cov-2.262151_pt1 | contig 10373 bp, 12 predicted proteins | sample MGYA00242487_ERZ504511 | MGnify/ENA primary metagenome ERZ504511 (study PRJEB26092, sample SAMD00036241) | human gut metagenome | host: Homo sapiens | study: EMG produced TPA metagenomics assembly of... | reverse complement strand
CTTCTTTACGGATACTTTTGATCTCACGGTTAACCGTAGCCGGACTGGCATGGCTCATATTCATATTTCATTCCTGTGATATCCTTCGGGACATCCACAAGCACCTGGGCCGGGTCTTCCGCTTTTTGCAATATAAAATGCTCTTCTTAACGTATCTGCAAGATCTTCGATATTCTTTACGATGAAACTGTATTTTGTTACAGGCATTACGATACCTGCGATATCAACCTCCTGGAAAGAATCTCTTCCCAGGAGTGGTCTTCCTACGTTTGCAGTAATGGCTACCATCGGTACGGAATCCATGTATGCAGTCGCAATTCCTGTTACCAGGTTAGTTGCTCCCGGACCGGATGTTGCCAGGCAGACACCTACCTTTCCGGTCGCTCTTGCATAACCGTCAGCAGCATGGGATGCACCCTGCTCGTGGGAGGTCAGTACATGTGTGATCTCATCTTTGTATTCATATAAGGCATCGTAAACATTCAGGATCGCGCCGCCCGGATATCCAAATACGGTATCAACGCCCTGTTCCTTCAGACATTCTACGATGATCTCTGCACCTGTAAGCTGCATATCTTTCGTTCCTCCTTATTTTGCTTTCGGTACTTCCAGGATCGCACCACGGTTTCCGGATGTTACCATGGCAGCGTATCTTGCCAGATATCCGGTTGTCACCTTCGGCTCTCTTGGCTGCCATTTTTCTCTTCTGGCCTGCATCTCTTCATCTGAAACCTTGATCTCCAGTTTCAGCTCCGGAATATTGATACTGATGATATCGCCTTCCTCAACCAGTGCGATCGGGCCGCCTACTGCAGCCTCCGGTGATACGTGTCCGATAGCGGCTCCTCTGGATGCACCACTGAAACGTCCGTCGGTGATCAGGGCTACGGAAGAACCAAGTCCCATTCCCACGATAGCAGATGTAGGGTTCAGCATCTCTCTCATTCCAGGGCCACCCTTTGGTCCCTCGTAGCGGATAACCACAACATCTCCCTCTACGATCTTACCGCTCTTGATGGCAACAATTGCGTCATCCTCGCTGTCAAATACGCGTGCAGGACCTTCATGTACCAGCATCTCCGGTACAACTGCAGAACGTTTTACAACGCCGCCGTCCGGTGCAAGGTTTCCTTTCAGTACGGCAAGTCCGCCTGTCTTTGTATACGGATTGTCGATCGGGCGGATAACTTCCGGATTCAGGTTTACACAGTTTTTGATATTCTCACCTACTGGTTTTTCCGGTTACTGTCATGCACTCTGTATGGAGAAGTCCCAGCTGTTCAGCTCGTTCATAACCGCATAGACACCGCCGGCCTCGTTGAGGTCTTCCATATAAGTCGGGCCTGCCGGTGCAAGGTGGCAAAGGTTCGGGGTCTTCTCACTGATCTCATTTGCAAAGCTGATGTCAAAGTCCATTCCGATCTCATGTGCAATAGCCGGAAGATGAAGCATACTGTTTGTGGAGCATCCAAGTGCCATATCTACGGTAAGAGCATTTAAAACTGCCTCTTTTGTCATGATGTCTCTTGGGCGGATGTTCCTTCTGTACATTTCCATTACCTGCATTCCTGCATGTTTTGCAAGACGGATACGCTCGGAGTATACGGCCGGGATGGTACCGTTTCCTTTCAGTCCCATACCGAGAACCTCTGTCAGGCAGTTCATACTGTTTGCAGTGTACATACCGGAACATGATCCGCAGGTCGGGCAGGTTTTGTTTTCGAATTCTTCCAGATCATCTGCTGTGATGGTTCCTGCTGCATAGGAGCCTACTGCCTCAAACATGCTGGAAAGACTGGTTTTATGTCCTTTTACATGACCGGCAAGCATCGGACCGCCGCTTACGAATACAGTAGGAACGTTGATCCTTGCCGCTGCCATCAGAAGGCCAGGTACGTTTTTGTCACAGTTGGGAACCATGACCAGAGCATCGAACTGATGAGCCAGTGCCATGGCCTCTGTGGAATCTGCGATCAGGTCACGTGTTACAAGGGAATATTTCATTCCAACGTGTCCCATTGCGATTCCGTCACATACTGCGATCGCCGGAAATACAACCGGTGTGCCGCCAGCCATTGCAACGCCGAGTTTCACAGCATTTACAATTTTGTCAAGGTTCATATGTCCCGGTACGATCTCGTTATAAGAGCTTACGATTCCTACCAGTGGTTTGTCCATTTCTTCCTTTGTCATTCCAAGGGCATTGAACAGGGAACGATGTGGTGCCTGCTGTGTGCCTTTTCTTACGGTATCACTTCTCATTTTCAGGGTCTCTCCTTTTTATTTTTACGATATGATCCGGTATCTGCTTATTGTCTTCTTTTACCTGATATCGGTTCTTTTTGTTCTGTTTCGTTTTGTTCGTCTTTATTTATACGATGGCATCTGCGATCAGATCGCCCATCTCTTTGGTTCCGACAAGCTTGCATCCGTCAGACATGATATCTCCTGTTCTGTAACCATCTGTAAGAACCTTCTGTACTGCTGTTTCCACAGCATCTGCTTCTTTATCAAGATCCAGAGAATATCTCAGCATCATGGCAGCGGAAAGAATGGTTGCGATCGGGTTTGCCTTGTTCTGGCCTGCGATATCCGGTGCTGAACCATGGCTCGGCTCATAGAGACCAAGCTTTGTCTCATTTAAGCTTGCGGAGGAAAGCATTCCGATAGAACCGGTCACCATACTTGCCTCATCAGAGAGGATATCTCCAAACATGTTTTCTGTAAGGATAACATCAAACTGCTTCGGGTCACGTACCAGCTGCATTGCACAGTTATCAACCAGCATATGCTCCAGTGTTACATCCGGATAATTCTTTGCCACATCCTCCACTACACTTCTCCAGAGTCTGGAAGAATCCAGAACATTTGCTTTATCTACACTTGTAACCTTATTTCTTCTCTTACGTGCGATTTCAAATGCCTTAATTGCAATACGGCGGATCTCATTCTCATTATAAGAAAGAGTATCTACTGCTGTGCGGACTCCGTTCTCCTCAGTAGTCTTTCTTGCTCCGAAATAAAGACCTCCTGTAAGCTCTCTTACGATGATCATGTCAAAACCATCTCCGATGATCTCATCACGGAGCGGGCATGCATCACGAAGCTCATTGTAAAGATAAGCCGGACGAAGATTTGCAAACAGGTTCAGCGCCTTACGTATCGCAAGAAGACCTGCCTCCGGACGTTTGGATGGCTCAAGCTTATACCACGGGGATGTCTTGGCATCACCGCCAATGGAACCCATCAGTACTGCATCAGAAGCTTTTGCCTGGGCAATGGCTTCCTCTGTAAGAGGTACTCCGTGAGCATCAATGGATGCCCCTCCTAAAAGAACCTCTGTGTATGAAAATTTATGACTGTATTTCTCACATACTCTGTCTAAAACTTTTTTGGCCTCGGCAACAATCTCCGGACCGATTCCGTCTCCCGGAATCAGGGCAATCTTGTACTCCATTTTATTCACTCCTCCGATTTCCCCTGTGCTGTAAAATTTTTAACGCACTGGTGTGGATAATTGTTATTATCATAACGCACTTTTCGACGGATTTCAACCTATTAAATAGATAAAGTTATTTCCGGAATGCAAAAAATAAACAGCAATTCCCTGTTTTCTGCCGCCACAGAGACATACTTTCGCACACAGAAAAAAGGAAAAACTGCCCTACCATTCCGGTACAGCAGTCTTTCTTTTTTTATCATATTCTGTTTTTCCTGATGATCTTCTCAGAATTTCCCGCTGGAACCACCGAAGGTATCACCGGAAGATGAGGTATGGGTGCTGGAACCACCGTTATTATCCTCATTTTTCGGTTTTGCGGATTTTGATACCGTACTGTAGAGGTAAAAATTCATTACTTCTGGTCACATTCATACTGCCCTGCCGCACATAAGAAGCCGCCCGATCCTGTTTTCGCACAGTTTTCAGCTTTCTTCTCATATTTCCGGTCACCAGTAATCCTGCCACAGCCCCACAGCAAGAGCAATCAGCAGGTTTATCCCAACCGCAAAGGCTCATCCGGAAGGTTTTCCACATCGTATGGCTCTGCCTCATTTGCCTGTGTGATAAAATCGTCGCATTCCGTGGCAAACTTATGAAACGCTTCGTTATAATCACCGTCACTTAAATAAGGCTTCACCTGATCCATGATGTAGGACTGTCCGGCATCAGTAAACACTTCTATAGCATATCCGTGTGTTGCAATAGCCCAGTTACGGTCTCCCATGTCCAACAGGAATAAAATACCGTCACCATTTTCCCCCTGTCCATATCCACGGTCAATAAAATAATCCTCAGCATACGCCTGGGCTGTTTTTCCCTCAAGACTGTTAACGGTAACGATCACAACATCTACCTGTTCCCGCTCACTGATCTCATCCAGAGTACTGCTCAGGCTCTCCTTCTGCTCTGCATCCAGAAGTCCCGCCTGGTCATCCAGACGGCTTACGGTGCCTGCCCATACCGGAAAAGCGCATGCCAGACACAAAAGGATTGATATCAAAAATACGGATATTCTTTTTTTCATGGCATCCACCTCCCTACAAAACCCAGATCAGATACAGGATAATATAAGCAATCACACCCACGACCCCCGTTGTTCCCAGGAACCATCGTGCAAAAGCGTTCTTGTCTGTAGGCAGATTTCCCACAAATTTCCCTGTCTGACCATTCATGGCAAATATGTAATTATTGCCCTTCCACTTCGTCTGCAGGATCCATACGGGATATAACGCATATTTCGTTGTCCCGTTATGAAGCCGGATACTGGTATTCTCCGGTACCACACTGGCGTATCCTCTCACCGTATCCCGGAATGCAGCCTCTGTGCTGCGGCGGATACGCTCATTGGCACGTTCCTCACACTCACTCGCTGTCACATCATATTTATCTGCAAAATATCCGGCCAGATACGCAGTCTGAAAATCCACCGCTTCTTTGAAATCAAAAGGCTCTATAGACTCCATCAGATCATTTTCCCCCCCTCTCCCGGAATCCCCAGTTTGTTTTTTCCTGTTTCCAGGATCACTCCGTACCATTTTTGTTGTCTTTGTGACGGAGGACAGCGTTTCTGTCCTTCCACGGATACTCCGGCTCTGTGCCGTATTGGTCCATGCACCAGGCGAACAGTTCCTGTCGTGTCATTCTCTTTCCTCCTCCTGATCCGGTATCTGCGTTTTCCGGTATTCCTCTTCCAGTTCTTCTGCCAGGTATGCATCCAGAAGATCCCCCTTCCCAGAGCGGCGCGTTCTCTGGAAAGGGGGATCTCCTATCTCCTGTGATGTGCTTCCCGGTCTGTCCCGCAGAGCCCGGCATAGGCGGCGTACATCTGGGTGGTGGCGGGATCGGCATGGCCCATCATGGTCTGGACAGCCTTCACATCGGCCCCGCCGCCGATCAGATGGGCCGCAAAGGAATGGCGCAGGGTATGGGGCGTGATGTCCTCCTGGATCCCTGCCTTTTCCCCGTAATATTTCACGATCTTCCAGAAGCCCTGGCGGCTCATGAGGCCGCCGCTGCAGTTGATGAAAAGCCAGGGCGCGCCCCCGCCCTTTACAAGAGCCGGGCGGGCTGTTTCCAGATATCTTAAAAGGGCTTCCTTGGCCACGCGGCCGAAGGGTACGGCCCGCTCCTTATATTCGTCCCGGCAGGTAATGAAGCCCACAGCCATATTCACATCGGAAAGCTCCAGATGGATCAGCTCCGATACGCGGATCCCGGTGGCGTAAAGGAGCTCCAGCATGGCCTTATCCCGGATCTCCTTGGCAGAATCCCCCGACGGCTGGGCCAGCAGGCGGTCCACCTCCTCCACGGTCAGGATCACCGGAGCCTTTTTTTTCGATCCTGGGCGCATGGATGGATTCTGACGGATCCTTTCTGATCCGCCCGCGCTTGAATTCGTATCCGAAAAACGCCTTCATGGACGCCAGGTTCCTGGACACCGTAGACGCCGCCTTCCCTTCCTTTTCCAGCATCAGCACATAGGAATTCAGCGCTGTCCTTGTGACCCGGGACAGCTCCCGGATCCCCATTCCTTCCAGGAACGCCGCCATCTGCATTAAATCTCTCTGATAGGAAACGCGGGTATTTTCTGAAGCATGCTTTTCCGCCTCCAGATACTCCGCGAACCGTCTGATCTCTTCTTTCATCTCAATCTGCACGATCCCCCGTGATCTTCTCTCATACACGATCCTGCCCAAAACGGGCTGTTTTCCTCATTATAGTCTCACTTTTCCATAAAATCAAACACATTTTTACCCCTTTTCTCCCACTTTCCAGGCGGTTTCCATAAAAAGCCCAACATGTGGCGCTCCCCGGACAGCGGCCTTCCACATATTGTAAAAAGAATTTTCCACCGTTCATCCGGTGATCCAGGCAGTTATCCACGGATTCACAAAGCTTTCCGCCGCCGCTCCCAGGACCGCTGCCAGGACCAGCGCCAGGGCCGCAGGCGCGGTCATCTTCTTTTTCTCCTCCTCCATCCACCAGGCCGTCACATAAAATACAGCCATGTACGGCACAGCCTGGGGAAAGACCAGGGCCAGATACCGGAAGATCCCGGAAAGCCCGCTCCCCATGGTCAGGCTGCTGACGATCACCGCCGTGGAAAAACCCAGGTAGGCCGCCGTCCCCATAAAAAGAAACGGAGCCGCTGGCGTCATGGAGAACAGGATCAGGCAGAAGGCCTCCCCCAGCCGTTTTCTTAAAACCGTAAAAAACAGCCCCATGAAATCCAGCTTTAACAGCATGGCTGCCGTGACCATCCCACTCCCCGCATCCCTAAGCGCCTCCTTCCATCCGGAATCCGGCCAGTTGCAGAACAGCGTCCCGGCGGCGGCTCCCAGGAGCAGAAAAAAGGACAGCCAGAATCCTGGGCTGTCCTTCCTGTTTCCGAAATTTCCCATGGCATCCCCCCATACAGTACAGGCTTCTTTTGTTCCCACTATATGACGGCCATGTCCGGTCTATTCCATTTTTATCCGTTCACCGGATCCCTTCCCGCTGGGCATATGCCATGATGGCAGCCACCGTTTTTCCGTCGGTGAGCTTTCCTCCGTAGATCAGCTCCAGCAGGTCCTTTACCTCCCATTCCTCCACATCGATGCTTTCGTCTGCGTCCAGGTGCTGCTCTGTCTTTACCAGATCCCTGGCCACAAACAGGTCGATGGCCTCGTCGCAGAATGCCACGGTTGTGTTGATGGTCATGAGGTATTCCATGGTCTCCGCTTTAAACCCGGTCTCCTCCTCCAGCTCCTTCAGCAGCCTCCGGTCCTGCTTGGAGGACAGGTCCAGCCTCCCATAGAGATCTGGCCGGCGGCGGTAGGTCCGCAGGATGCCCTGCTTCCGCCGCCACTTCTCCACGTTGGCGTGGTGCCCGGACAGCAGGATTGGGGGCACCGCCCGGTCATGCCAGACTTCCGGCCGGGAATACTGGGGGGCCTCCAGCATCCCGTTCCAGTGGCTCTCATTCTCATAGCAGGAGGGTCGGACAGCACCCCGGGCACTAGGCGGCAGACTGCGTCGGCCACCGCCATCGCCGGGATCCTCCCCCGGTCATCACAAAGTTCCCCCAGGGAGATCTCTTCGTCCACGCATTCCTCAATAAAGCGCTCGTCGATGCCCTCGTAGTGGCCGCACACCAAAATCAGCCTGGAGTAGTCCTCCTTCAGCCGCCGGGCGTCCGCCTGGCAGAAGGTCCTTCCCGCGGGGGACATGTAAATGGTGTGGATTCGCTCCCCCGCCTCGTCGCAGATATGCTTCCAGCACTGGTACAGAGGGTCGGCCTGCATTACCGCTGCCCCTCCCCCCGCCATAGGGGTAGTCGTCCACCTGCCTCTGCTTATTCAGGGTGTAATCCCGGATCTGGTGGCACTCGATGCGGATGTAGCCCCGCTCCTGCCCCGGCCCAAAATGGACTCACACAGCATATCCCCCACCACATCAGGAAAGAGGGTCATAATATCAATATGGTACATAGTCGATGATGATTCCTCACTTTATACTTCGGACGCCGCTTTGCTCCGAACAGTTCTCTTTATTATAATACGTACTGAACAAAGTCACAAGCTTTGAACGCCAAGTCTTACAAGGCAAATTGGCTTTGTTCAAGTGCAAGGGTTTCGGGCAATACAGCCCAAAACCCTTGCACCTTTCATTGGATCACAAGGCGTTCCAACGGAAATACTCATTGTAACAATGTCTGAATTTCATAAAAACGGCCCCTCTGAGCCGTTTTATGAAATTGTGCGGCTGCCGCCGCGCGAATAAACCGATTTACGGTTTGTTCAGCAGACATTATTATACGGGATTTTTCCCTGTTTTTCAACCGCTCCTGGCAAAAAATGTCCCAAAACAGCGGCAGGCCCGGACGGCGCCCCATGAGGGATGCCGCCCGGGCCGCGGGCCTTTACTGCTGGCCGGTGGGCTGCTGATTGGAATATTTGGTGTACGCCTGTTGGATCTTATCACTCTGGGCCTGCTCTGGGCTGTACCAGCCCCGCTCCTGCGCTGTCTGAAACAGCTCCGTCTGGCTGTGGTGGCTCTGGTTGAACAGCCGCAGAAATTCGTCCCGCAGGGGGATATTCACACATTCTGAGGCAAAGCTGTCATAGTTCGCAGTCATTTTCTTCTCACTGCACAGAAAATCTGTGATACGCTCCTGGTCAGTCATGGGTGTCCCTCCTCACTTCAAATAACCCAGCAGGTCGGCATAGTTCTGGCGGTGCTGGTCCGCCAGCCCCTGGAATTGGTTTTTCAGCGCGCCATCCTGGCACTCCTGGACAGCGGCCATATACTTGCAGTGGAGCACCTTCTCAAAATCCAGCTGATCAGACAAGGCTTGGAGCTCCTTTGTGGTCAAAACGGACATAGTCTTTTCCTCCTTCTGGCCGTTGGGCCGGTCTTACCCCCCTAGTATGTCCCGTCCCGTTCCGGCTATGCGCCGGGACCACCGGGTTCCCCGCCCGGTCAAAGCGCCACACCAGCCAGCGCCGCCCCGCCCGTTCCTCCACCTGGGCCAGACAGAACAGCACCGGCAGCGGAAATTCCTTTGATCGGAAAAGGGGCTGCCAACAGGCGCGCCTCCCCCTCCTGCCCGCTGAAGAAGCCGGTCCGCCCCCGGAGAAGCGCCCGGAGAAGAGGATCCCTGCACAGCCGCGCCGGATCCGGCTCTGGCCTCCACGGCTCCCCTTCTTCTGATTGTTCTGTAAAGGGAAATACCAGCACAGTATTCCCGCCCGTTACCGGCCAGCAGCCCGCCTGTCCCAGCGTGGACCGGCTCAGAGTCCTGGACAGCGCCAGCCTTCCATTCTCCGGTGTCAAAGTCCCCAGGAGCAGGCTCCCGCCCCGCCCCCTGACCCACACCTTGTACAGCCCCCGCCCATCGTCCGGGCAGACTGCCCGCAGATGGACCCGGAGCCCCTCCTCCTCCAGAGAGAGCGTTCCGCCCCCCTCCATGTTCCAACACTCCCCCAAAGGCTGTCCCTCCCTTCAGTGCCGCTGTTCTATCCTATGCCCCCGGACGGGAAAACCTGTCTGCCACCCACCCTTCTGTCCGCAGGTTCCCTCTTCCGACTAAAAACTTTAAATAACCTATTGACAGCATAGGTATATTGTGCTATTATCCAACCAACCTAATAAGTAGGTGATTCACTTGAACTACGATTTTGAAGCCCTTGTCAGGGCAAACTTCCGGTTTGGACGAATGTGTGCTTTCCCAGCCCTGTAAATCTTGACAACAAACTGTGGAAAGGACCTGATTTCTATGCCGAACTATCACTTCGAGACCTTACAGCTCCATGTGGGGCAGGAGACCCCTGATCCCGCCACCGACGCCCGGGCGGTCCCCAATTTACGCCACCACCTCCTATGTATTCCGGAACTGTGAACACGCCGCCGCGCGCTTTGGCCTTTCGGGATGCCGGAAAACATCTACGGCCGCCTGACCAACTCCACCCAGGACGTGCTGGAGCGCCGGGTCGCCGCTCTGGAGGGCGGGACCGCCGCCCTGGCCCTGGCTTCCGGGGCCGCCGCCATCTCCTATACCCTGGAAGCCCTTGGACAGAACGGCGGACATTTTGTGGTGCAGAAAACCATCTACGGCGGCAGCTATAATCTGCTGGCCCACACTCTGCCAGGCTTCGGGATCACCGCCAGTTTTGTCAATATCCACGACCTGGCGGAGGTGGAGGCGGCCATCCAGGAAAACACCGCGGGATTTATGTGGAGACCCTGGGCAACCCCAAGCAGCGACATTCCTGACCTGGACGCCCTTTCGGAGCTGGCCCACCGGCACGGTCTCCCGCTGGTGGTGGACACACCTTCGGCACCCCTATCTGATCCGCCCCATCGAACACGGCGCGGACCTTGTGGTCCA
>ENA-OPZZ01002151-OPZZ01002151.1-human-gut-metagenome-genome-assembly--contig:-NODE-2151-length-10384-cov-10.565565_pt1 | contig 10384 bp, 10 predicted proteins | sample MGYA00242487_ERZ504511 | MGnify/ENA primary metagenome ERZ504511 (study PRJEB26092, sample SAMD00036241) | human gut metagenome | host: Homo sapiens | study: EMG produced TPA metagenomics assembly of... | reverse complement strand
TATATTAATTGCCGTTAAAACTAAAAAAGCATCAATAATCAACGCGATATAATAAACCTGCCTTACATATCAACTGCGCCAGAGGTAGGATTGAAAACGCTCTCCTGATTTTCCAATTCATTTTCTGGATAAATAAATAATTTATTTTTGTCACTATTATTTATGTAATCATCCTGTCAGGGAGAGGGATCTCAATTATCAATGCTTAATTACGTCATCATTTTGATGACATGAAACCGGAGCATTTTGCATGGAATTTTCGTTTTCACCCAAACTTCTTGTTGTTGCTGTCGCCGCCGCTCTTCCTCTCATGGCCAGCGCAGCAGATACCCCGTCAACTGCCACCGCACGCAAAGGCTTTGCCGGATACGATCACCCAAACCAGTATCCACAGAACGCTGCAATTTATTGAATTTGCACGATCATGTAGGCCGGATAAGGCGTTTACGCCGCATCCGGCAATCAACCGCAGGCGGCCACAAAATGGCCGCTTTTTTACTTACTCACCACCAGCAAATGTGCCTGCATAATGTCACTGGCCGGGCGACCGTGCGCCAGCAAATCAGCCATTGCTTTAAGATATGGCGGTAGATGGCGGAAATAACGCTGATACCCGGCACACAAATAATTCAGCCCCGGTTTGCCGCTGGCATCGAGCATGAAGCGGTGTTTCGGGCAGCCTCCCCAGCACGCTTTTAACACGTTACAACTGCGACACTGCGCCGGTAATTGCTTAAATTTATCTTCACCAAACACCTGCTGTTGCGGGGAATCGATCATTTCTGCAATTGTTTGCTGATGCATATTCCCCAGCCGATATTGCGGATAAACATAGTGATCGCAGGCGTAAACGTCGCCGTTGTGCTCAACAATCACCGAGCGCCCACAGGTTGGCTGATGATGGCAAACCGCACCCGGCGCACCGACAAAATTGGCAAACGCCCATTCGATATTCATCACGAAAATCTTGCCGACGTCGCGTTTGATCCAGTGGTCGAATATCGCCACCAGAAATTCACCAAATTTATCGGGGCGCACCGACCATTCCGTCAGTTCCCCCTGAATATCACCAGGCGCATGCAATTTCAGTCCATCGCGGGCAGCTGTTTCATCAGCCAGACGCTCGACCACCGGAATAAACTGGATGAATTCGACTCCCGCATCGCACAAAAAATCATAAACCTGCAACGGTTGCTGCGCGCTGGTGCGGTTGACGCAGACCAGCACGTTATAGTCGACATGATGTTTTTGCAGCAGCGTCAGGGCACGCATCACCAGCTTATGCGTTGGTCTGCCACCTTTGGTCACGCGATATTGATTGTGGATCTCAGCCGGACCGTCCAGCGATAACCCAACAAGAAAATGATTTTCTGCCAGAAATGCACACCATTTATCATCGAGCAGCACGCCGTTAGTCTGGAAGCTGTTACTTATCTTCCTGCCAGCACCGTATTTCGCCTGTAACTTTACGGCACGGCGGTAAAAATCCAGCCCGAGTAACGTTGGTTCGCCGCCCTGCCAGGGAGGTTCCCCACGGTTTTTCGCGGTTTTCAGGAACTTCAAATCCTGTAGGCAAGATGTCCAATTGCTGAAACGCATATTTTACTTCCATGATTTTGGAAATGCGATCGCCAATTGCAGCACGGAATGCTTCCTCGATTTCATGCTTGATGACAAAAATGACAGTCCGAAATCCGGCGCGATATGCGTCGTAAAGCGAATAATCAATAATGACTTCCCCATTCGGACCAACAGGGTCAATCTGCTTCATTCCTCCATATCGGCTGCCCATACCTGCAGCCATGACAACTAATACCGGTTTGTTCATTATCAAATCTCCCTTTTGTTTTTACAACCATCTATCGAAATCAAAAACATACGATGCAAGGAAGGAATCTCAGACTTTTGGTTTTTTAGTAGAAGTTTCAGCGATTCACACCACTGTCTTTCAGATATTTACAGCACTGATAAGTCCAATCTGACTGGATAATATCGAAGCCATGCTCGACCAGCCAGCCCCATCCCAAAGCCGGGTCTTTCATCATAGAAACATCGTCCGTGTGACCGGCAGAAAGGGGAACCTTGTAATTGTATAGGACAGCATTTCCCCACAAAGTACGTCCTTTTTTATGCATTGCCTCGATGTACTCTGGCTGGATAACCGGAGCTTTTTCGGTCGAGAACACAAGCTCTGCACCCATGTAGTTAATGTTCATGGACTCAATCAGCTCACTGGCCGTATCATTTTCCATGTAGATAGGCATGAACATATAATCCGGGGCAACTTCTTCAACGGTCCTTAAAACTTCTTTGGTAGGTGCATTTTTGAGCAAGATTTGCTCCTTCATGCCGTGCCGCTCAACCTGCTTGATAACATCAGGGATGAACGCACCACAACGATCCAGATTTAGGATGCAGCGATTTTTCATGTGTTCCAACACTTCATCGAATGTGTTCAACCCGTGTTCCGTCTCGTTGAAATCCACATTGATGAGTCGCAGCTTGCGGATTTCCTCTGCGGTCATCCGGGTCAGATCAATGTGACGGTCAAGTTGAAACGGTTCCTTTCCGGTGTGGAAGATGAAGATTTCGCCGTCAAGACTTTTGAATAAGTCCATCTCCAGAATGGCTGCACCGCCGTGCAGTGCGATATCAAAGGCCGGGATCGTGTTGCAAGGGATGTTCACGCCAGCAACACCCCGATGTGCTGCTACCTGAACGCGGTCACGATTATAAAGATGTAACGTATTATTCATGGCGATAGCCTCCTTATTTTTAGTATGGCACATATTTTGAAACGTGTCAATACAGCAAAACATAGAAGTTCTTTCTTGAATATTGTGAAAAAGTTCAATAGTTTTTTTCGAAATGCTCCATTATACTGTAAATATAGAGAAGGTGTCCAATTAGGAGGAAAATCATACTATGCCTACTATTAAAGATATCGCTAAAGAAGCGGGCGTTGCACAAGGCACCGTTTCAAATGTGCTGAACGGACGTGGCAATGTCAGCAGCGATAAAATAATTCTGGTTGAACAAGCATGTGCAAAACTGGGCTATACCATGAATCAACGAGCCAAAACACTCCGACAGGGCTCATCGAAGCTGCTGGCAGCAATCATACCCAATGTGCACGACAGACGATATACCGACTTCTTTTTAAGCTTTAAGAACTATGCGGAATCTAGTGGCTATTCCGTTCGACTCTATTTTTCAAACGATTTGCTTGCAGAGGAGGAACTTCAACTCCAAACTATCCGTTCCGAAATGACGGCGGGAATTGCTACGTTTTCGTCTTGTACAAAAGATGGCCGGAACATTTATGACGAAATCGGGATTCCAAAGCAGGATGTTGTCTTTGTGGAGCGAAATCCCTTTGATTCCCCTTTCTATATTGGATTCGATTACACCAAAGCCGGTTTAGAATTAGCAGAAAAGCTAACATCTAAAAAGTGCAGTCGCATCCTTCTCATCACTGAGACTTTGGATTATTCCAGCCAGAATGAATTTTACATGGCTTTTTCGGCTGCATTAAAAGCCAAAGACTGCGTTCTGCACCATGTCCAAACCGATTCGCTGCATTGTTATACCCATTTTTTGCAGGTTTTGAACGATCTTGAATCAGTTGATGCTGTGGTTCTGACTAATTATCACCTGGCAGAAAATTTCAGTAATGTCAGTAAGACATTCTATCCCCATCTTCATTCGCCAATTTATACCATTTCGCCGCTTTTTACAATTCCATCGGTTGGATGTAAAAAATATGAGTTGAACTACCGTCTGATGGGACGCTGTGCTGCAGAGCAGCTTATTAAGCGGAAAGAAAACAAACGATTCGAAACTCAACCAATGATTTTGCATAACGATGGGATGCGGAATTGGTTATCTAAAATTCCGGGTTCGACTTGCAAACGGCTGACGATCCTGACACTGGACAGCCCGACAGCTCGAATTATGGAGAACATGGCGCGTATTTATACGGATGCAACAGGAATCGAAATCAAAGTCGCCATCTGTTCTTATGATGGAATTCACGAGATTCTGAGCGATCTTGGAAACACAGATGCCTATGATGTCATCCGTCTGGATCACACATGGCTTTCATGGTTTGGTGAACATATTTTTGCACCCTTGAGTGAGTTAACATCTTCCAGCGCCGAGCAGTTGTTCGAGCCTTTTATCCCCGGCCTTGTTCCACAATATACAAGTGTGAATGGCGTTGCCTATGCCTTTCCTGAAACACCGAGCGCACAGTTACTGTTCTACCGTAAAGATTTGTTTGAGAACACCGTTCTGCAGCGTCTTTATAAGGAACAGTATAAGGAAGAGCTTGCGCCGCCGCAAGATTTCGAGCACTTTAACCGTATCGCAAGGTTCTTCACTAGACGTTTCAATGGACATTCCCCCACAACCTATGGCACAACATTGACACTTGGAAACAGTGGCGTTGCTGCAACCGAATATCTAACACGGTATTTCAGTCACTCGCACGATTTGTTCGATGCAAATGGAAATCTGCTCCTCAACACAGACATCGCTATTCAATCCATGAAGGAACTTATCGAAGCCAAGAATTATTCTCCCAAACGATATAATAGTTGGTGGCGAGAATCGGCACGTGAGTTTGCCGCTGGCGATACAGCAATGTCTATCGTTTTCAGCAATTATGCCTCAGAGATGATGGACAGTGATTCAGTTATTATCAATAAAATCGGTTACACATATCTTCCGGGGCAGAATTCTTTGCTGGGTGGCGGCTGTATTGGAGTATCCAAAAACAGCCAAAACAAAACGGAAGCATTTGATTTTATAAAATGGATTTGCAGCGAGGAGATTACGACTGCCATGACCCTTCTAGGCAGTGTTTCTCCTTGCGAAAAAACGTACAGCAACTATGAGGTCCTTGATACCTATCCTTGGCTTGGACTCTCTCACAAGTGTATTGCACAGTCAAAGATCAATCGTATTCCCCCGCAGAAAGCAACCTGCTTTGATGAGCGCAGATTTCTAAGCATCTTAGGCATGGCAGTCAATACGGTATACAATGACACAGCAACTCCACAAGATGCCTTAACCTATGCCATTCAAAGCTACAATCGCACTATGAAATAAAATACAGCCTCCGAGTTTAGGCATAGTGCCGATATCTCGGAGGCTGTATTTTTGTGATTAAACATCACCTTGAAGTGTCTCAAATTCGTCCCATGCAAAAGACCATGATGCAACAGAAGGAGTCAACGGCACAGTGATTCCAGTTTTTTCGGGAGAGGGTGGAACAAAATGACCTTCTACTCCTTTTACCGAAACACCGTTTTCATCCAACGTGACGATTGCATAGATTGGATCTGCATAGGGAACAACAAATTGCAAATTTGGGAACTTCGCTTCAATCTCAGAGCTGTAACGGTGCGTTGCGTACGCAGTTCCCGCCCAGTAGTTGGAGATACTGTTAAGGGTATAATACAAAATTCCATTTTCAAAATGCCTGATATCCCGATGAACATGACCGTTCATGCAGAACTGAATCCGCTTTCCTGCTGCTCTGCCTTCCCGAATAATCTTCTGCAGGTCGTCAACATTTCTGAGTCCGCGAGGGCAGGCATAGAGCGGCTGATGCGAAAAAATCACGATGGGTTCTGTCGCAGAAAGAACTTCTTCCCGAAGCCACACAAGCTGCTGTTCTCCAAGATACGGGAGGTCTGTGGTTTCAAAATATTTTCCAAAATTGTAATCCACAAGGTCGCCGTGTTCATCCCGATAAGAGTTGCCGTCCAGAACGATGAAGTGCCAGCCTTTGAGATGGAACGAGTAATAGGGCTTTTCCATCCCATACATTTCCAGAGCATCTGCCTTGGAGCAAAAATCACACTCATGATTTCCGAGGAGATGATACTTCGGTTTGGAAAACAAATTATATTTATTCAGAATCTCTAGTTTTGGTATTTCAGTCGGACATTCCATTGCATATTTGAGATTGATGGGCATTTTCTCCGGTGCACATAGACAGGTCGAAGTGTCCTTGGGATAAGAAAAATCACCCAGCTGAATGATAAAATCGACATCGGCCTTTTGTGCAGCATCCAGAAAAGCATCTATTCGCATCATGCCATCGTGCATAATGTCCAGATGCAAATCTGTCATTGCTGCGAAGGTCACAGGTTGTGTTTTCATATCAATTCTCCTCTATTTCGTTTCGGATTAACACACTTGTTCGGAATGAGTTAGTATTCTATTTGTGTGTACTTCTTTACGAATTTCTATGCAGAGAGACCACTGTAGCAGCTACTTTCTGCATCGCAAATATGCGCCCTGTTGTATACATTTTTCACCTCCCATGGTAAATTTCTTTATACTGATGCTATTCTATCACTTTTTTTGAAACGTGTCAAAATAATTATTGACGAATCCCAGTGCTTGTTCTATAATGGACATATGAAAGCTGTATTCGAGGAGGTATTAGTATGGATCAAATCCCTGAATTTTACCAACCGCACCATCATCGGAGAACTGCCATCCGAATCATCAAATCAAAGGCAGGGCACTACGGTCTACCAATATTTCACTTTGATGCCGACTTTTTCTTGGAAGCTGTTAACGACCCACATTTCTGCTATGAAACGGATAATGAATTCGTTGTCTATGTGGAACACACACAGTTAGCAGATGCTTGTCTTGCAACCTGCTCCTTTGATACCGAAAACAAGTATGAGGTAACTGCAATTCTCTGTGAAAAGCAGACTCTTTACTTCGAGAACAAAAACGGTATTATCACCTTTAATTTTGAGATCAGCGGTCTGACCGGGCCAACACGAACGCTATATGTACATTCTATTCTGCGTGATCCCGGTTTGACCCTGCGAATCGAGCAGAACCATATCGGACGACGTGCAGGAAAATACCGCGAAGGAGATTATCCGGCAACCGAAATTTTAGCAGCAAACCATTATATGTTTGCCATGCGCGAGATGTTGTATGCACTTGATCTCCCGCAGTATTTGAACCGGAATCGTCTGGGTTATCTCCTGATTTTGGGCTTTGAAACAAACAATGAGATTCATACAGATTACCCTCCACACTGGCATCTCATTTATCGCTGGCCCAATCATGCTGGTTCTCCTGCACCTCACATTTACCTTGCCCCCGATGGCAAGATGACAGAAAATGCGTGCTATGTAGACTGTGCTCATGGCACGCACCGTGACTATTCCGCAGGTGAATGGTGTCCCTTTGTTGACCCTTATGGACATGATGTATGTGCTATCCGGATAAATGCGGATGGAGGAATGTCTATAACCAAACCGATGTCCTCCATTTATACGATGAGTGCCTATACTCCAGATGTTGGTGTGACCATCTATAAGGATGATACACTCATTGGCACAATCCGAACGGAAAATGATACGGATCAAGGAATTTTCAATGTCACATGGAACAGTACTGGAAATCTCAACTTCCACGGTAGCTATTCCGAAACCATCGAGTACAATACCCTTACAGGTGCAATTCTTAAAATAAAACGATAATTGATACAAATCCCTCAATGCCACATACAGTTTTGGGGAATTGTTGAACAGATAGTTGTACGTCGTTAAGAGACTTTCTCTGAAAGAGGATGATTTGTCAAAACTGTTCTGTAGAATTGCTGCTATAAATTATTGATAGCCCGTCCATCCGAGCGGAGTCCTGTTTTTCAGGGCTCCGCTTTTTGATGTTGTGCAAGTTTGATCTTGAGAAATCCAATGATTTATCAATACCGGTTTTGAAACAAGCAATATATGTAGTAAAATTTCAGTATTTATATTCTATTGAAGGTTTTTGCCGCAACGTGTACTCTTTTTAGGGAAAGCACTTGTTGTTTTGAAGATGAGAGGTATGCTGTGGCAAAATCAAAAGGGAAAAGTCGTTCTACACAGGTGCGTTCAAAGCTTGCGATACAAGTTGGTGAACGAATCCGTAAAACTCGTAAACAAGAAGGACTTAGTATCGAAAACTTTGCACTTCGTTGCGACATTCACCCGTCCTATGTTGGTCATATAGAGCGAGGAATGCAGAATCCGACGCTTTCCACCTTGGAGCGCATCAGCCAGGGTTTGGGAATCAGCATGGAGGACCTTTTCAAGGACATAGATACACCGATCAATGTGGAGAACGCTGCAATACGACATCTATCTCAGGTCATAAGCGAGTTGTCCCCTGAGCAAACGCAACAGCTTCTGCAGATTGTTGATAGTGTCATGGCAATCAAAAACGAATATTTATAAGAAAACGCTCTCTTATCGAGGGCGTTTTCTTGTTGCAAAAAGTGACACCGTACAATAGTAAGCAACGGATTGCTACATATAAATAGCCTTTTTTCGAGCGATATAAACATCGAACTTTCGTTTATTTTGTGACATTCTACAGTTGTTATTTGAATTTATTTGATATTTATACAAAAAACCATTGAGTATATTGCAGCATGAGAAAAAATGCGGTATAATCGGCGCAATCTACACAGATCGAGTAGGATAATAAAAAAGAATGGGAGGCGTACACATGAGTTGTTTGGGTTCAAAGCATGAGTTACTGCAAGTTGCAGACCATGTAATCGCTCATTATTATCAGCGTGTTCCGTTTGTACGGAATCATCCGCAGGCGATAGACTTGGATATGCTTGTGATGGAACTGATGGGCGGTAGCATCAAGATGTTCCCACTATCTAAAGATGGCTCTATGTTAGGCATGACTGCACATGAGCGCCTTATAATCCGAATGGAACTAAAAGATGGCACAATCATTCGTGACACGTTGCGCCCCAAAGACATTGTGATAGATTCCTCGCTGGCAGGTTTCCACAACACCGGAGTGCGGAACTTTACTTTGGCACACGAAATCGGGCATCAGCTTTTGCACATTTATTATCCACTTCTGGCTCTTTCAGACCAGTTGGAAGAAGACTGTGCGGACATTATTGCAGAAGGTCTTTTGCTGCCAGAGTGCCTTGTGAGGGCCTCCATGGCATTCTTCCAGTTCCCTGACACGTTATCTCATATATCCAGATCGCAGTTAGATATGAACTACCCTAGTTTTAAGAAGATGGCGAGGCAACTAGGTGTGCAACGTCAGCTTCTTGCAAATCGTATGAAGTATTTGCATATCCTGACCAGCGATGTTCCGTATCGCCACACACTTTCGTTGATGGAGGCAGGGTGATAATGAAAGACAGACTTAAAGAACATATGGAAGGCTGGCGTTTCTGCGAAAAATGCGGCATGAAGCTTTATCAAAAGATAGATGGATGCAGCGGCACGATTCATCTGAAATGTCACCGCTGCAATACACTCCTCCGCATTGATTTATCATTCCGAAGAAAGAAGTGACCCTCTAAAAAAATCGGGTGCATCGCACCCTGAATATGGACTGTTCGCACCGAGCAACGGGCCGTCACCTCTGGGTGATGTATGAAACGTAGCACCAAATAGCCGGGCAACAGCTTGATTGAGTGATTTTCGCTTGAGAATCTCTCAGTCGGCTGTTGTCCGGCTATTTTTTATAGCTTCAGGAAGCCTGCTCCCGAAAAGGAGCAGGTTTTATGTTTGCCCTCTTTTCATGGCTGCCCCAAGCGGCGAAATATCCGTAGTGTCTCCAAATTTTCGACTTTTCACGTTTTATCGAAAATTTGGAGGTTACACATGAGTTTCAATAATGGCAATGAACGTCGCAAGCTGAACGCAAAGTGGGCGCATCTTCGTGTGCAGTACCGCGAAGCAGGAATGAGCGAAGATGCAATTCAGGCTATGTACGAGTTTGATTTGGGTGTTCTCAATAGCGAACGCGCCTACATCACCAACACACTGACAGTTTCTGACACCACCGATGATAGTACAGCCACGGAAACCAGCGACTTCAAGCAGTATGAAAAAGCCATTACCGTAACGGATACCTACCACGAAACGAAAACGCGCTTTGCATGGGTAGGCGAAGTTCAAGATGAGAGGTTACACACCGGACTAGAAAAACTTTCAGATGAAGATCTCAAACTGCTGACCTTATACGCTGTAAGTGGCTTTAACGAATATGAAATTGCTAAAGTATTTAGGCTTTCACAGCCTGCTATTCATAAGCGAATTGCAAAAATCACTTTATTTTTGAAGAAGTTTTGATTTTTGGTTATTTTTTGAGCCTTCTCGATGGCTCGTAAGTGTAAGGGCAATTCACCAGATGGCGAAAGCCGCTGAACGAAATGTCTGCACTCATGTTCTTTGAAAACTGAATAGCTCCTTCATCTGGTACTCCGATAATGATACTTCCGTAATTCGCGGCCCGGTCACAAAGCAGACGGGGTGGCTGAAATGCCAATGAAGCGGTACAAGTCCGCTGCCAGATGTTTATGCCCCACTCGCAG
>ENA-OPZZ01002149-OPZZ01002149.1-human-gut-metagenome-genome-assembly--contig:-NODE-2149-length-10397-cov-4.960078_pt1 | contig 10397 bp, 8 predicted proteins | sample MGYA00242487_ERZ504511 | MGnify/ENA primary metagenome ERZ504511 (study PRJEB26092, sample SAMD00036241) | human gut metagenome | host: Homo sapiens | study: EMG produced TPA metagenomics assembly of... | reverse complement strand
TTCATACGAACAAAGCCCTGGTACAGATAGTATCGATTGGCTGATGTTAGAGAATACATGGATCTCCCTCCTTTCTTTCGTAATCGCGCAACATTTTAATAACACCACCGGGTGTGGCCCGTTTGACCGAAATGGTGGTTCCACTGTTAAAGGTGATTGTGATCCCGGCAAGACTAAACTCTTCTTCCGACAACATGGCGGGTGCTATTTGAGTGAACGCAGGAGAGGTAGTGCTCAGTGGGGACGGCTCAACGCCGCCATAATAATCACGGACCACATCTGCCTTGGCTTGTTTAACGCTATAGCCCCGTCTGGACATCCAGGAACTCATACCTCCAAAAGTGGTATGCTGATCGCGGCAAACATCGGCTAAAGAACAATTGTAGTCTACTTTCAAACTTCAAGGAAATGTTTCCAAGTTTTTCCAAATCGATTTTCTGCTAAATCCATAATGCTTCATTTTTATACATCGCAAAAATATAAGAATGAAAAATGGGCGGCAAGATAGAATCGCGGAAACGCTTACTCCAATTTCGTATTTTTTATATGTATGTATTTGTTTATCAGTGGTTATAGTATTTGATATTTTAGAAACTAAAAGATTGAGGGTATCTGTATAAAGCAATAATTATCTATGATTTAGATAGATTTTATAGTGAAAAGTTCCCCAATTACATAGAGGGGCGTAAATTTGTCCCCCGTATGTGGCTTGGGGGACAAAAATATTGAAAAAATAGGCATAACAAAAGAAAATATCTTTCCTAAAACTATTATTTTGCCATATTTAAGTCGTTTTTAGTCAGCATTTTAGATTTTTTATAATTGTAACTATATGATAACTATATAGTTAGGTTACTTCCCGATGCAAAAGTTTTGAAATATATTTTGCAATGTTTCTTCCGAGGTTATACCTCCTTCTGCAACAATCTCACTTAGTTCGTGGATACATTGTCTTAAATCCTCACTTACCAAATCTCCTGATAATTCCAATTGCAATCCTTCCTGTACTCTATGAATAGAATCCAATGCTCGTGTTAATGCTTCGTAATGGCGTACATTTGTAATGATAATATCGTTTTGGTTGACTTCCGGTAAGGCAGCTGCCTGTACTAACTTCTTTTCCAGAATCGTTATATTTTCCCTTTTCTTTGCTGAGATAAATAGTTTTTCCACTTTCATGTCAGCAAATATGGCTGACAACTCTTCTTTTTGTGTTGCTAGTAACAGATCTGACTTATTAAATAAAATAATCATCTTTTTCCCTTCGCAGTGTGGAAGAATGTCGGCTTTTAATTCTTCGAACCGCCTTTGGGCATCTGTAGAGTCTATCATCCATAAAATGACATATGCTTGGTCCATCTTTTGGAAAGTACGTTCTATCCCTAGATTTTCTATTGTATCGTTCGTTTGGCGGATTCCAGCTGTATCAATAAATCGGAATGTGACACCTTGTAAATTGATCGTATCCTCTATTACGTCACGGGTCGTTCCATGGATATCGCTGACAATGGCTTTTTCTTCATTCAGCAACGCATTCAGTAAGGTAGATTTTCCGGCATTCGTTTCTCCGATAATTGCTACAGGAATGCCATTCTTGATTGCGTTTCCTACACTGAAAGAATGAGCTAGCCGGGCAATAACTTGTTCGATATGGGTAGCTAGACTGCTCAGTTCGTCACGATTGGCGAATTCTAGTTCTTCATGATCACTGAAATCCAGTTCTAATTCCATTAACGAAGTGAAATGAAGTAATTGGTTACGCAGGTTAGAAAGTTCTTTACTGAATCCTCCGCGCATCTGGCTCATGGCTAGGCGATGGGTGGAGGCAGACGATGAGGCTATCAGATCGGCCACAGCTTCGGCTTGGCTCAAGTCCATTTTTCCGTTTAGAAAAGCACGCTGGGTGTATTCACCTGGTAGAGCGGCACGACACCCATTATAGATCAGGAGTTGTATAACTTGCTGTAGGATATAAGATGAACCGTGACACATGATTTCCGTACTGTCTTCACCGGTATAAGAATGGGGGGCGCGGAACAAGGAAATTAAAACTTCGTCAATTACTTCTTCTGCAGAAGAAGTAATTGACGAAGTTTTTTGTAACGTTTCACTTTTTTCTTGCGGAATTTCACTTGTTTGTTGGAAAAGTGTATTATTAATTTTTCGCTTTGGGGAACAAATCTTTCCGAAAGTAAGAGTATATGGTGCTCGTTCTGTCAGTGGCTTGCCTGTGGCGGGTGTAAATATGCGTGACGTTATTTCAATCGCTTTTGGGCCAGATACACGAATTATTCCGATGGCTCCTCCCTGGGCGGTGGCAATGGCACAGATTGTATCTTGGTTTATCATTTTCATTTGGTTAATAATATAATGTTTTAGCTACAATGGCTGTTACTTCTTCTAAATAACGGCGGTCTGTTTCATCAAAAAAGTTTAATAGATTACTGTCAATATCCAATACTCCCTTTACTTGTCCATTAGCAAGAATAGGAACAACAATTTCGGAGCGGGAAAGAGAACTGCAGGCTATATGTCCGGGGAATTGTTCTACATTGGGCACTATCAAGGTTCGAGCTTCTGCCCATGAGGTTCCACATACTCCCTTTCCTTTATGGATGCGATAACAGGCGGTGCTTCCTTGAAAAGGTCCTAAAATAAGTTGGTCGTCTTTAACCAGATAGAAACCTACCCAAAAAAAGCCGAAGGCTTCCCGAAGAGCAGCAGCAGTATTAGCCAAAACACTTATTTCTTCTTTTTCATCTGATATTAAAAGTTCAAACTGAGGGAGGAAAAGACGGTAACGTTCTACTTTATTACTAGTTGTTTGTTTGAAACTGGTTTCCATATTTTTATTTGTTTTATGAGGGGACATCTTGTTGTTTTTTTACAAAAAATGGTCTTCTATGAAGCGATGTCCCCTGTTAGGTAAAAAGAGTTGGCTTATTCTGTAAAAAATCTGTTTATGCCAATCTTCTTCTGGATGATAATAAGAATAAGTCTTGATAGATGATCCGGTGAATCTTATCCATATTATATAGACAACTAAATTGGGGAATTATATTCTTTCCAAGACTTTTTCTATCAAACCATCAATAGAGTTTTTATAGCCGGTATTGGCTTCCTTTATTAGTCGGTTGGCAATCACCATACATACAGTCATGGCTTTGTGTCCCATCAGGCGTGCTAATCCGGCAAGGGCGGAACTTTCCATTTCAAAGTTAGTGATGCGATAGTCATTGTATTCAAATTTCTCAATCTTTTCATTCTGTTTAGGATCGGCCAATGGGATACGGAGTTCTCGTCCTTGCGGGCCAAAGAAACCTCCTGCGGCGATAGTTACGCCACGGACCATATCATTTTGCGCAATGCGGTCTATTAATTCCCGGTCGGCATCAATAAGTATGGGTGGGCGATGCATACATTACCTTCCCACCCCATGTAATCTATAAAAGCTTGTTCTAATTTCAGATCGCAAACCTCATTGCGTCCGGCGTAGAAATTAAGCAGTCCGTCAAAACCGATAGACTTTTCAGAACAAACATAGGTACCAACAGGAGTATAAGGCTGTAATCCGCCACATGTACCGATACGTACTAATTCCAATTGGCGCAAGTGGTCTTTTTCATAACGGGTATTGAAATCAATATTGGCCAAAGCATCTAATTCATTCATCACAATGTCTATATTGTCACAACCTATACCGGTGGAAACTACGGTGAGACGTTTTCCTTTATAAGTACCGGTAATGGTCTTGAACTCACGGCTTTCTATTTCACATTCTTTAGTATCGAAATGAGAAGCTACTAATGCTACACGCCCGGGGTCACCTACTAGAATTATTTTATTTGCCAACTGTTCAGGTTTGATATGAAGGTGGAAGATAGAGCCGTCGGGATTGATAATCAACTCAGATTCTGCATAATATTTTTTCATAATCTTTATTTTTGTGGTTAATGGTCAGTATAATTAATGTTATATTTCTTGTCTTTTTAATGAGTATGCAAACAGATTATTTCCTGGATGTAGATGTTACGGATTTATAAACTTTCATTGATATTAGCATTATCAAGAGAAAAACAGTTCCATTCGCATCCAAGAAAAATATATTAATCGTTGAATACTAGTTTTATTTACTTAATGGCTCATTACCGAAAGTTGTTTCGGGTTTTGCAATATTTTCACGCATGGAGGTATCTGCTTGTATATTCTTCATGCGGTAATAGTCCATAATACCTAGGTTGCCACTACGGAATGCTTCCGCCATGGCCTTGGGTACTTCGGCCTCTGCCTGAATTACATTCGCGCGTGCCTCTTCTGCTTTGGCTTTCATTTCCTGTTCCAAGGCGACGGCCATTGCACGGCGTTCTTCTGCTTTGGCTTGTGCAATATTCTTGTCGGCATTGGCTTGGTCTATTTGTAAAGCAGCTCCAATATTTCTGCCTATATCAATATCAGCTATATCAATAGACAGGATTTCGAAAGCCGTACCGGCATCTAAGCCCTTGCGGAGTACTAATTTAGAGATAGAATCAGGATTTTCCAATACGGATTTGTGATTTTCGGACGATCCGATAGAGGACACGATACCTTCACCAACACGTGCTAGAATCGTGTCTTCTCCGGCACCTCCTACTAATTGGCGGATATTGGCGCGTACGGTGACACGAGCTTTAGCTATAAGCTGTATGCCGTCTTTGGCTACAGCGGTAACGGGAGGGGTGTCAATAACCTTAGGGTTCACTGACATTTGCACGGCTTCGAATACGTCACGACCGGCTAGGTCAATACCAGTTGCCATTTGGAAAGACAGTTCGATATTGGCTTTGGACGCGGATACTAGTGCGTGCACTACTTTTTCCACATGCCCGCCTGCCATATAATGAGCTTCCAATTCATCTCGGGTTATGTTGCTTAAGCCGGCTTTGTGTGCTTCAATCATTGCCGGGACAATGACATAAGGAGGGACATTACGGATGCGCATTAAGAATAATTGCACCAATGAGATGCGTACCCCCGAAACTTTGGCAGACAGCCAGAGGAAAAATGGCACATAATGAAAGAATAGTACCACGAAAATAATTCCACCTCCTATAAGGATGAAAGGAAGATAGTTGGGTTCGATCATAATAATCAGTTGTTTAAAAGTAAATATTTATATTTGAACAGCTCAATATCAAGTTTTTGCTGTTTTCACTATTGTCTAAAATATGCTTGAATGAGAATGTCAATCAAGAAACCTGATAAATTCGTATTTGTAAGTCATTTCCCTATCATTGGTTGAATTTGCGTACAATCACCGTTCCTTCAACCATTCTTTCTACATAAATGGGAGTATTCTCATCAATCAAACCATCGGCAGAGCGCACTTCGATGATGTGTCCGTTAAAGTTTGCATTGCCTATCAGTGCAAGGCGGGTTATTGCTATGCCTTTGTCTCCGATGCGGATATGGGTTCCTTTTAGGGGATCGATTTTATAATCCAGTGTTTTCTTCAAAGAAAGCTTGTCCATGGTTTTTGAGTGCATAAACCAAACGATAATGGCTATGCAACTTAGGACGGATGCTATCAAAGTAATGAATCCTGCTATCGGTCCTAATGTGTCGAAAGCGTAATAGTTGGCATATAGCAGGCAGATGGCTGATGCTATTCCGGCTATACTGATGCCGGGAATAAGGAAAACCTCTACAATAAAGAGAAGTAGTCCTGCCAAGATGAGCGATACGATAATAAATACTTCCATAAATATCTTTGTATTAGTGTTTCAACTTCTTTATTTCTTCGTTGCGGACACTGATATCCAGTTGGGCCATTTCTTTCAGAAGTTGTTCAGTACGTTTTTCCAATTCCAAAATGGCGGGTGTCAGATTCTTCTTTCGTGCACTGTTCCCTTGGGCATATTGTTCGCGCTTGTCATCCAGATTTTTCTTCAGGTTGTCATAATCCTTCTGCTTTTGTATTCTTTGCTGGTAAAGTTTGCGTGCTTCGGCAGAGCGGAAGTCGTTCAATGTGTGGTAAACGGCAGAATCATCTATTATCAAGGTGAAGTCTTTTTGTTGTTCTCCGGATTCTTTGGCATACATTATGGCTGCCAGGCGTTGCTTGCCGGTTCGTACTTTCTCTTCATCTTTCCAAGTAGTACGGATAGAGCGCAGGCTGGCTGCATTTATGATGATCTGTTCGTCTGTACTTTCATAATTGTATACTTCTTTTGAAGAGTTCGGTACAAACACATAGATTACAGACTTTGTTATCAGGCTGATAGCGGTCTGAAGCAAACCAGCCGATATTGTTGAATTCATCAATGGCATACATATAGTCATTTGGCGGGAGAGTTAAATGGCATTCCTATATTATCGGGACGAAGATAATTGCTATTTTCCGAATCATAGCGAGTTACAAAAATATCGTATCCTCCCAAAGAGCCTTCTCCATCCGATGCATAATACAAGGTAATGCCATCTGACATTAAGAAGGGATAGTTTACATTTCCCTGTTCATTAAGGGACGTGAGGGGTTCGGGCTCGCTCCAGCCGTCCAACAGACGGATACGGGAGTACAGTTGCATCTTGCCGTCTGTGCTTTGGTTTCCGTAGAGTACTTTATTGCCCATTTCGGTCTGATAGACAGTCCCGGATATGGCAGGATCGTGATAGAGTGCCCCGCATTTCTCTACTGATTTTATATGCTTTTAGAAAATCATTTTTATCGACTACAAAGCTGTCTATTACAGTAATGTTTTCCACTCCTTTTATCATACGGGCTGCTTGCTTTATTTGTTCCAGCTCTGCTTCAGCCATTTCGGTAGGGCGTTTTTTCTTTTCCAACCATTCTATGTGTTGTTCGTAGTTATCTACAGCATCGTCAAACCGATAGATGTCATAATATAGTTTTCCTAAGTAGCGGTATGCGTCAATGACTTTGCGGGCGGCGCTTTTTTTCAAGGTAGGGCTGTGCTTCTTTTTTTTTCTCCTGTTTCATAACAACATGCGCCATACCAATAATTATAATTGGCGTTAGAAGGGGCTTGCTTTACCAGCTTTTGGAAAGCAGGTTTGGCTTGTTCAAATTCTCCGTTCAGGAAAAGTTGTTTGGCTTGCGCCAAGCTTTGTGCCGCAGCATTGCCTGCGCAGCATAAAGTAAATAAACCAATGATATATTTTTTGTACATAGTTAGTTTATAATCCGTATTATTTAGATTCAAAATACAAATATTAATTGGATTTCTCATGCTTTACATAATTCTATTTTGTTAAATCTTCCATAAATCATTCTTTTCATGTACTTTTGTGCCCTATTTTTAAAGAAGATGTATGGCACAATTTACGGAAGACGAGAAAATAATGCGAAGGTTGGAGCAACGCTTTAACAAGGGGGTGGTAAAGTATCGCTTGATTGAGGATGGTGATAAAATTTTGATAGGTCTTTCTGGTGGGAAGGATTCTTTGGCTCTGTTGGAGCTATTGGCAAGGCGTTCACGTATTTTGAAACCGAAATTTACAGTGATAGCTGTGCATGTAGGCATGACAAATATTCCTTATCAATCTGATTTGGAATATCTGAAAGGCTACTCAGAGGATTTAGGGGTGCCGTTTGTGCATTATGAAACTTTTTTTGATCCGAGTACCGACACTCGGAAGTCTCCTTGTTTCCTTTGTTCTTGGAATCGGAGAAAAGCTTTGTTCACGGTGGCAAAGGAGCAGGGGTGCAATAAGATTGCTTTAGGACATCATATGGATGATATCTTGGAAACTTTGTTGATGAATATTACTTTTCAGGGAGCGTTCAGTACAATGCCTCCTAAATTAGTGATGCGTAAATTTGAGATGACAATTATTCGTCCGATGTGCTTGGTACATGAAGCGGATTTAATTGAAATGGCACGTATCCGCGGTTTTCGTAAACAGATCAAAGATTGTCCTTATGAAAGTTTGTCGAATCGTTCAAATATGAAAGAGGTTTTATATTCTCTAGAAAAAATGAATCCTGAAGCACGGTATAGTTTGTGGAAATGCATGACAAATATTCAGGAAGAATTGTTGCCTGGGATGAATGAACACGATTTATAGTGAATATGGTTGTTTTGTTATTAGGGAATATAACGAAACTGCTTATAGTTAGTTGTTTGTACTTGTGTGCAGCTTAACCAACTATCAATATTATTAATGTATTTAGATGAGGAAGAATGTTATAAAGTTATCCTTCCTGTTGTTTATTGTGCCGGATACAAGGTGATGTACATGTCTGGTTTGTTGGGGAAAGTGTAGAAATATTCTACAATGAAAATGTGGATCTTTTTCTTTGAAAATAGCTTATTCTTAATGTATTTAACTGATAATCAAAGCCTGTCTTGTTTTGGCATAGGCTTTGTTTTCTCTTTGTCATAAGAATAACCATTTAAATATATTAGGATATGAGAAAGTTTTTTGTTGTGTTAGTATGGGTAATGGGATTAGGACTTGCAGCGTTGTTTGCCAAAGATATAGTACGTGGAGTGAAGAATGTGATTGCGATAAATCATTTTACCCCTGTTGAGGTGAATAATGCTCCAACAGGATGGCATCAAGACTTGTGTTGTTATCTTAATTAATTTGCCGTCATAGAGATTTTGTTCATAATTGAAATTGGAAACAACTGTTTTTTATGGCAGCTGTTTCCAATTTATTTGTATTCAGTTGTCCTTATACTCTTTTCGCCAAGTGATTTTTGTACACTAGCCTAGGACAAATGTAAAATAGTAAAGGGGATTGGATGAATAGTTATTAATGAATGTTTTTAATGTCATCCTGTACTATCTGATCCATTTCTTTCATTAGTTTTTTGGGATTCTTTTTAGGGGAGAATCCTTTATCTTTTTCTTCATGCAAAAGATCTGTTTCAGTTATGTTCTCACTCCAGTCTTCGAACATATTTGTTGCCGGTTGTCCTGATAATGTTACATTCTCTTCTGCAATAGGGACATTTCTCTCAATAATTTTTTCCATAATCTAATCTATTTATTGTTTCCTAGATGACAAATACGGGTAGAAATGGTTTAATGATTTAATAAAGTTTGAAGTTTGTGATAAATAGAAAGTTCTTGAACAAGCTAGCAAGACTTGATTTGCGGGCAATGTTTTATTTCTTTTTTTAAATGACTTTGCCTTGTAAAGAGTGCTTCTCTGTCCTTTCAATTGAAAAACAAGTTTTTAAAAAGCGGTTTTTTCGGTCTGTTTGAGGTTCATCTGCAAAATCGTGGGGAAGGACTTTGGTTCTTGAAGGATTGTTTTGTTCTCTGATAGCTTTCAGAAATGTTCTTGACGTATCAGTTTTTCTCTTGAGGAAGTTCGGATGTTTATGCCCTCATGCCCTCACTGTCTGTATAACAGACTAATTATAAACAACTTATATGTATATAGTAAAAATATTTGTTCTCACTTATGCTCTCATGCTCTCATAGCGTTCTAAAATATGTTTTCGTGTAACATGCTTGTCCTCAGTTATATAAATATATTGTGGGCTATTTCAGGCTTGATAGGGAGTAGGGTGTTTTTAGGCTTTTTTCTCGCAAGAAGTGTGCATAAGGGGGGGATTTCCATAGAATGACGGTTTACAAAGTTCCGGTAACGGTAAAAAAGATCAAGACGTTTTTAAAAAAGATAACCGCCTTTTAAAAAACGCCCTTGTCTTTGATATGGAATTTTATTTTGGACATATAATTATACATACGTCCGCACAAGTCTGTACGTATGTATAACTACTTTTTTTGGGGGGCTAACAAGGATAAAATAAAAAGGCTATCTTCCCAGACAGCCAATCTTTTGTTAACCTTAAATCTAATACTATGAAAACACAGTGCAAATATACGAATTTCTGAGATGGATCCAAATTCTTAGAAAGAAAAAAGCTTGTTATAACATGGTTTAGCAAATGAACTTTTTTCTTAACAAATAGCAGATTGAAAGAGTGGAATTGGTTGCTTTTTTGTTCAACGGAAATTAAAACATGCTTTGATTGCGGCAATAACTCATTGTATTATTCTTAATTCGATTATTTCCATTATCTTTGCACTCCCAAAATGCTTGTTGATATGCAGTTGTTAAAAGCATAATGGATATTATAGGCAGATTGTTTCCAGATAAAAAATAGATTAGAATATATGTTGTCTCATGGTATTTATTCAGTAATTTTGCTGATTTTTTCAAATGTCTTTATGACCTTTGCATGGTATGGTCATTTAAAAATGCGACAAGAGTTCAGTTGGTTTGCAGCCCTTCCGTTGATTGGTGTGATTGCATTTAGTTGGGCAATTGCTTTTTTTGAATATTGTCTTCAGGTTCCTGCCAATCGTCTTGGGTTTAAAGATAGTGGAGGACCGTTTGATATTATGCAACTCAAGGTGATTCAAGAAGTCATCACA
>ENA-OPZZ01002148-OPZZ01002148.1-human-gut-metagenome-genome-assembly--contig:-NODE-2148-length-10401-cov-2.827818_pt1 | contig 10401 bp, 12 predicted proteins | sample MGYA00242487_ERZ504511 | MGnify/ENA primary metagenome ERZ504511 (study PRJEB26092, sample SAMD00036241) | human gut metagenome | host: Homo sapiens | study: EMG produced TPA metagenomics assembly of... | reverse complement strand
AAAGATAATCATATCGGGGGCAGCCCGGAAGTGTGGCGAATGCAGTGCGCATGGCAAAAGAATATGCGCCGTTTGTGCGAAAGATTGAAGTGGAAGTAGAAACGCTGGAGATGGTAAAGAAGCTGTGGATGCGGGAGCAGATATTATTATGCTTGACAATATGTCCACAGAGGAGATGGCGGAGGCAATCCGTATCATTGACGGGAGAGCTGAGACAGAATGTTCCGGAAATGTGACAAAGGAAAATATTGCCCGCCTGACGTCACTTGGGGTAGACTATATTTCCAGCGGAGCATTGACACACTCTGCACCAATTTTAGATATTTCCTTAAAGAACCTTCATGTAGTATAATAGAACCAGTGATGCAAAAACAGGAGGTGAAGGTTTGTGAATGGTTCGCAGAGAAGAGAGCAGATTGTTCGTCAGATACAGGAGAGTAAGGAACCTGTGTCAGGAAAAAAGCTGGCGGAACTTTATGGTGTGAGCCGGCAGGTGATCGTGCAGGATATTGCGCTGATCCGCACAGCAGGTTATGATATTATCTCAACGAACAGAGGATATATACTGAATACGCAAAAAGCAATCAGCCGTGTGTTTAAGGTGCAGCATACTGATGAGCAGACGGAGGAGGAGTTGTATGAGATTGTGGATTTGGGAGGATGCGTGGAAAATGTGATGGTAAACCACAGAGTATACGGTCATATGGAAGCGCCGCTTGGCATACACTCAAGAAGAAAAGCGGCAGCATTTATAGAAGACATCAAAAGTGGAAAATCAAGTCCACTGAAAAATATTACTTCAAACTATCATTACCATACAGTGAGTGCGGAGAGTGAAGAAATATTAGATGAGATAGAAGAAATGCTCAGAGCAAAAGGTTTTTTGATAGAGGCTGTCTAGAAACAGGGAGGGGAGAACAATTTGGAGTTCTCCTATCCCTTTTTAATTTACAGCTGATCTGGAGGATATAATCTTCCTCCTTTTTTCGGTGAGCGTGTCAATCAGAACATCTTCGTAAAATATACCAGTCAGCTCTAAGGCGTTTTCAGATGCATATTGCAGCATTTTTTCATAGGTCGTATGGATGGTCTCGTAGCCTCCACAGTGAAATGCACGAAGATAGTGTCCGGATTCCCGGACACAAAGCGGAACATTCTCTGGCCTATGGTCTAAAAGCAGATAGAAATCGGTATACTCTTCTGTCGTTAAATCGAACGAAGAAAGGTCGCGGATTCCCCCGACTCCGTAAGGACTTTGAATCTGATGTTCATTGCCGTAAAGAATGAGGTCTCGGATCGTTTTTGCAATTTCTTTGTCGTGCAGGGAATGCACAGGTGTGGTAAGCATATATTTTGCCGGAAAATGAATAACAGAAATATCGTCCAATGCAGATGCAGATACATTGTGAAGCAGCGTAAGTTCTTCTTGAATCCAACGCTCCATCTGCTGCATCGCCTGGATTTTTTTCACGGATAAGTGTCTGCTCTTTGGTGAGCAGCTCAATGAAAAGCGATGTTGTCCGGTTGTCCAGATATGATTTGATCTCAGACAGCGGCATATCAAGTTCCTTTAATAAGGTGATGATTTCCAAAAGCTCCAGCTGTGAGATGGAGTAGTAGCGATATTGATTTTCGGGGAGTTTGATTTCCGGTGATAAAAGCCCGATCTTATCATAGTGAAACAATGTGTGCTTGGAGACACCTGCAAGTTTTGCAAATTCTCCGGTTGTCAGATAGGCATCTCGATTCGATTTTAATTTTTTCTCCAATTTTTGTAAAACCTCCCTTGACTATCGTGTTACCCTATAGTTTATGATAGGGTACAGATTGGAAAAAATCAATATACAATTGGAGGATGAGATGAAATATGACGAATTCAATAGCGCAGAAATTTAATGTGTTTTCATTGCTGAAGTTTGCATTCCCGACGATGGTGATGATGGTATTTATGTCTTTATATACGATTGTAGACGGAATTTTTGTATCCAGACTTGTCGGGAGCAATGCGTTGTCCGCGGTCAATATCGTTTATCCGGTCATCAATCTGATGTTTGCATGCGGGATTATGCTATCAACAGGTGGGAGCGCCATTGTCGCACGTCAGATTGGTGAGAAAAAAGAAAGTGAGGCAAGGGAAAATTTTTCTTTGATCGCATTGGTGAGCTTTCTGGTAGGAGTGGTGATTTTAGCGGTCGGGATACTGTTTTTGGAACCGCTTTGCAATGTGCTTGGAGCGACACCTCTGATTCTTTCAGACTGTAAACGATATTTGGGTGTTCTTTTACTGTTTGGACCGCTGACGATGATGCAGATGTTTTTTCAGGTATTTTTTGTGACTGCGGGAAAGCCGACACTCGGATTGGTTTTAACGATTACAGGCGGAGTTACCAATGTCATTTTAGATTATCTGTTTATGGGACCTATGGGAATGGGCGTGATTGGAGCGGCTCTTGCAACCGGAATTGGACAGACGATCATGGCGGTTGTTGGAATTGTGTACTTTTTCGTGATCAAAAAGGGGCTTTATTTTGTACGACCGGTATTTCGCAGAACAGTATTGCTGGAAAGCTGTGGAAATGGCTCTTCGGAGATGGTGAGCAATCTTTCAATGGCGATTGTGACCTTTTTATTTAACCTGACGATGCTGCGTCTCCTCGGGGAAGACGGAGTGGCAGCAATTACGATCGTGCTGTACGGTCAGTTTTTGTTCACATCAATGTATCTGGGATTTTCAATGGGAGTGGCTCCGGTGTTCAGTTTTAATTACGGGGACAAAAATTATGACCAGCTGAGCGAATTTATAAAATCTGCATGTACTTCATCACGGTATCTTCTATTGTGATTCTTGTGATGGCGCTTGTTTTTGCAGAGCCGATAGTAGGAATCTTCAGTGGAAGAGATTCAAGGACATATGAAATTGCAGCAGATGGATTTTTCTTGTTTTCTTTTAATTATATATTTGCGGGAATCAATATTTTTGCATCTGCGATGTTTACTGCATTTGGTGATGGGAAAAGATCTGCGATCATCTCGTTTTGCAGGACGTTTATTTTCATCGTGGTGAGTATCCTTGTACTGCCATTGGTGATGGGGGTGACGGGTGTTTGGCTGTCTGTTCCGCTGGCGGAATTTGTGACGCTGTTCATATCTGTCGGCTACTTTAAAAGTCAGCACAAAAAATACCATTATGCATAGAAAAAGACGGGTATCCCCGTCTTTTTCTACTCTGTCATATAAGAACCAACGATCTCATTGACAAGCTTTCCGTCTGCTTTTCCTTTTACTTTCGGCATCAGTTCTTTCATGATCCGTCCTTTATCTTTGGCTGTCGGAGCAGTGATTCCAAGCTCGCTCAAAACGCTTTCCACAACTGCTTTGATCTCGTCGGCATCCATCATCTTCGGAGCAAATGTCTCCAGCACTGCAAGTCGTCTTTTGCACTCTTCAATCATATCTGTGCGGTCAGAAGGCGTCATCTCCAACGATTCTTTTGTCTGTTTGATCTCCTTTAAGATGACCTGAACCTCTTCTTCTTCAGTCAAATCAGCTCTTTTATCGATGGCTTTGTTCTTTAACGCAGCAAGTAAAAGAGAAAGTGTATCTTTGTGTCTTTATCTTTGCTTTCATTGCATCGACCATTGCTTTTCTTACTTCATCTGTTTTACTCATTTTCATGTCCTCCTGATTATTCCTATTCTATGAACGATTCCATTCAATCTGAATGTATATATTTTAGCATAATAAAGTATGGTATTCAATGAAAAATATGTAATATGAAAATACTTGACAAAACAAATGAGTTAGTTTAAACTAACGTGGAAATGTGCTGTGACCACACAGAAAATGATTTTGGCAGTGATCAGGCACATTTTATTTTAACTACGAGTTAGTTTGAGCTAACTTTAAAAAGGAGGAAATTTATGAAAGAGCGGATGTCAACAATCATCCTTGCAGCACTTCTTCTGGTTCTGTCAGCGGTGTCTTTATTTGTGGGTGTGATTGATGTGACCCCTATAGAATTGTTCCGTGGAAATATGGAACAATTGGAAATCTTTTTGATTTCCAGGCTGCCACGCCTGCTTGCAATCATCTGTACCGGTGTCGGGATGAGTACGGCGGGATTGATTATGCAGCAGCTTTGCATGAATAAATTCGTCTCTCCGACTACGGGAGCGACGATTTCGTCTGCGCAATTTGGAATTCTTCTGGCACTTTTGTTTATGCCGCAGTCCACGCTGTGGGGGCGGGCAATATTTGCATTTACCACGGCGATTCTCGGAACATGGATTTTTGTGTGGTTCATACAACGAATTCAGTTTAAAGAAGCGGTTATGGTACCGCTTGTGGGAATTATGTTCGGGAATGTGGTGTCTGGAATTACGAGTTATCTCGCCTACAAATATGAGATGACGCAGGCACTTTCCTCATGGCTTGTGGGGCATTTTTCAATGGTGTTAAAGGGCAGATATGAGATTGTATATCTTGTGGTACCGCTTGTGATACTGGCATTTCTGTTTGCGAATCATTTTAACATCGTCGGAATGGGAAAGGATTTTTCCAAAAATCTTGGAGTCCCGTATAAGTTTGTTCTGTTTATGGGGCTGACGATTGCAGCGATGATTACAGCATCGGTAGTTGTCGTGGTGGGTTCCATTTCCTATATCGGTCTGATCGTTCCAAATATTGTCTCTATGTTTAAAGGGGATAAGATTCGTGGAACGCTTGTGGATACGGCATTGTTTGGGGCAAATTTTGTTCTTATGTGTGATCTGATCGGTCGGTCGTAATTGCGCCGTATGAATTGCCGATCGAATTGATTGTGGGAATTTTCGGAAGTCTGCTTTTATTATGCTGTTGCTTTACCGGCTGAAACATGGCCGCAAGGCGATCCATTTTACCCGTAGAGGGGAAAATAAGACGTGCATTATGGAAGGGGGAACGAGTCTGTGAATCGAGCGGTAAATCGAAGAAATCAGAAAAAACTTATCGTGATGATGGTTCTTGTGATTTTAGCATGTGCGCTTTACATGTTGGTGAATGTAAAGTTTGGCAATGAGAAATTGTTCTGGTATGCGATGAAAATTCGTACACCAAAATTAATTGTGATGCTGATCACGGCGTTTGCCATCGGCGGGGCATCTATTGTGTTCCAGTCTATTATCAACAATACTATTGTGACACCATGTCTGCTTGGAATGAATTCTCTGTACATGGTCATACACACTGCGGTTGTGTTTGTCGCCGGCTCAGGAAGTGTTTTAGCTGTCAATCCAAATGCTGCATTTGCGGTGGATCTTGTATTGATGGGCGGAACCGCGACCGTTATTTACAGTTATCTGTTTAAAAAGACAAATCATAATGTGCTTTATGTACTGCTTATAGGAACTGTGTTGACTTCCTTCTTCGGAAGTATCCAGTCCACTTTGACGAGGGTGATGGATCCGAATGAATATGACAGCCTGCTTGGCGACCTTAGTCGCAAGTTTTAGTAACGTCAATTCAGAGATTATTGTATTTTCTGTGATTGTTATGGGACTCGTGGTCTTTTGCCTGAGAAAAGAACTGGCTTTGTTAGATGTGATCACACTCGGAAAAGAACAGGCAATTAATCTGGGAGTGGATTATGACAGATGTATCAGACGACTGTTATTGGGTGTGACGCTGTTTATTGCAGTGGCGACTGCGATGGTTGGACCGATTTCCTTTTTGGGACTGATCATTGCAAATCTCTCCAGACAGCTTTTGCAGACATATCGTCACAGTCATCTTATTTTGGGATCGGCATTTTTCGGAATGGTGATTCTGGTGGCAGGACAGCTTTTGGTAGAGCAGATTTATTCCTATACCGTTCCGGTAAGTGTGTTTATTACCGTGTTTGGAGGAATCTATTTTCTGTATCTGCTGCTGAGAGAAAGGAAGGAAAGTTAGACAATGATTGTAGAAGAATTGATAAAAACATATGATGGAAAACCGGTGGTAGATTCGGTCAGCTTTTCACTCCCGAAAGGGAAAGTGACATCTTTGATCGGACCAAACGGAGCAGGAAAATCAACGGTTATGGGAATGATTTCCAGACTGATTGCAAGAGATGGAGGACTTGTCGAGTTTGAAGGGCAGGATATCGGAAAATGGAAGAGCAAAGAGCTCTCGAAGCGCCTTGCGATTTTAACGCAGAGCAACCACATTCAGATGAAGCTGACGGTGGAAGAGTTGGTGGCGTTTGGAAGATTCCCTTACTCAGGAGGCCGTCTTACAGAGGAAGATAAAAAGATGATTGACAGGGCAATCTCATACATGGAACTGGACGAATTTCGAGAGCGTTTTATCGATGAGCTGTCAGGAGGTCAAAGACAGAGAGCGTATATCGCAATGGTAATTGCACAGGATACGGAGTACATTCTGTTCGATGAGCCGACGAACAACCTTGATATCTACCATGCAACAAATCTGATGAAAACGGTTCGAAAGCTTTGTGATGAGCTTGGGAAAACGATTGTTTTAGTATTGCATGAGATTAATTATGCGGCATTTTATTCCGATTATATCTGTGCGTTTGTGGACGGCAAGATCGCAAAATTCGGAACCGTGGAGGAGGTGATGACGAAAGAGGCATTGACAGAAATTTATAAAGTAGATTTTGAGATTATGAAGATTGCCGGGAAACCGCTATCAATCTATTATTAATCAGGTCTGTTGAAACGACGTAGAAACAGAATTTTACAACAAAAGATTATTGGGAAGAGATAAGGAGAAAACAAGATGAAAAAATTGACAACTTTAGTGCTTGCGCTTGTGATGGTATTTAGTCTTGCAGCTTGCGGAAATAAGAATTCAGGAACAACTTCAAAAGAAGATACAAATAAAACAGAAAAACCAAAAACAGTTACAATTAAAAGCTTTAATGCGAACAATGAAGAAACAGATTTGGAAGTGCCTTATGATGCACAAAGAATCGCTGTGATGGATATGGCGGCGCTTGATATTTTAGACAGTCTCGGATTGGGAGATCGTGTAGTGGGTTCTTCCAGCACATCATTGGACTATCTTCAGGAGTACGTTACGAATGATGAAATTGTGGATTTAGGAACAATCAAAGAGGCAGATATGGAAGCAGTGATGTCGTGTGAGCCGGATGTGATCTTTATCGGAGGACGTCTTGCACAGTCTTATGATGCACTGAGTGAAATTGCACCGGTTGTCTATCTGTCCACAGACACAGAAATCGGACTTGTAAAAAGTGTGGAGAAAAATGCAAAGACGATTGCATCTATGTTTGGTGTGGAAGATGATGTGAAAGATCTGATGGACGGCTATGATGCGAGAATTGAAAAGCTGAAAGCGTTTGCCGAAGGAAAAAGTGCGATTATCGGAATGTGTACAAGTGGAGGATTCAATGTTCTCGGAAACGATGGACGTTGCGCTTTGATCGGTAATGAGGTTGGATTTGAGAATATCGGAGTGGATGCAAATGTCGATACTTCTACACATGGGAATGAGGCGTCATTTGAATTTGTGGTAGAGAAGAATCCGGATTACATCTTTGTATTGGACCGTGATGCGGCGATCGGTACAGATGGCGCGCAGCTTGCAAAGGATATTATGGAAAACGAGCTGATTATGGGAACAGATGCTTATAAGGACGGAAAAATCGTCTATTTAGAACATCCTGCAGTTTGGTATACGGCAGAAGGCGGTGTAAATGCACTCGGATTTATGCTTGAAGATTTAGAAAACGCACTGTTAAAATAATAGATTTTATTTGAACCAGTAAAAATGTATAATTTTCCTCTGTTTACAGATACTATTTCCAAAGTTGGAAAGTACAGTAAATGGAGGAATTTTTATTATGAAAGCAACAGGAATTGTAAGAAGAATTGATGATCTGGGGAGAGTGGTCATTCCAAAAGAAATCAGGAGAACACTTCGGATTCGAGAGGGAGACCCATTGGAAATATTCACGGCCCGAGAGGGAGAGATTATCCTGAAAAAATATTCACCGATCAGTGAGCTTTCCTCATTTGCAAAAGAATATGCGGAAAGTCTTGCGGTAACGTGCGGAGCAACGGTCTGTGTGACGGATCATGATCAGATTATTGCGGTATCCGGTGCGGGAAAAAAAGAATTACAGGATAAATATGTGAGTAAACAGTTGGAACGTATTTTTAAGGAACGGGAAGCAGTGCATGCATCGGCAGGTGAAAAGAAATATGTGGCGGTGATTGATGAACGGATACAGGAATATGAAGATGAGATCATTCATCCGATCCTGTGCGGAGGAGATGTCATCGGAGCGGTAATTCTGTTAGAAAAGAAGAAAAAATTTGGAGAGACAGAAGAAAAACTCGCCGCATGCGCAGCTAATTTTCTTGGAAGACAAATGGAACAATAGAAGCATAAAACCCTTCGGACAATCATAGATTGTGATATGCGAGGAGGGAATAGTATGGAAAAACAGGTTCAAAAAGAATCGAAGCTCATATGGATCTTGAAATCACTGCTTGCGGCGTATCTTGTAACGGGTATATTGCTTGTGCTGCTGACATTTTTATTGTATCAGTTTGAGCTGGACGAACAGAAAGTGACTGCGGGGATTGTGGTGATTTATGTGGTGTCTACTTTTGTGGGAGGTCTTATATTAGGAAAGCTTACAAAAGTAAAACGATTTGCATGGGGCTTGACGCTTGGGGTTGCTTATTTTGTATTGCTGCTTTTGATATCGCTTGGGATATACAGGGGGATTGACGGGAACTGGAGCAATATTCTTACGACATTTCTGATGTGTGCCGGAGGGGGGATGTTTGGAGGAATGATTTCTTAAGTAATTCTTAACCGAACTGAGAAAAAAGGCTTTCAAAACATACAGTCCTGTGGTATAATAACAGAAGTAATGCAAAGCGAAGGAGGAAATGACAATGAAACATATCAAAACATTGAATACACAGACATTAAACAATACAGTGAAAAAAGGTGGATGTGGAGAATGTCAGACATCATGCCAGTCAGCATGTAAGACATCTTGTACAGTAGGAAATCAGACTTGCGAACAAAAAAGATAATGATTGCGTAAGCTGAACAAAAAGACAAGTGCTGTCTTTTGACAGTAGACGCAGGCAGAGAATGTGCGATGGCACATTCTTTTTGCATGACAGAAAAAATAGAGAAAATAGAAAGGGGTACATGTTGTGATTCATCAGTACCGAAACAATGGTTATAATATTGTGCTCGATGTGAACAGCGGTTCCGTGCATGTGGTAGATGATTTGTGTTATGATTTGATCGCCTGTTTAGAGGCAATGAACCCGGATCATACAGAAGCGACACTGCAAAGCGAAGAGACATCGGCGTATGTGAAAGAACAATTAGGAGAAAAATATAAAGAGGACGAATTAAAAGAGGCGTTAGAAGATATTGCGGAACTTACAAAGGCTGGACAGCTCTTTACAAAAGATATATACGAGGCATATATCGGAGAGGTAAAAAGCAGAAAGACGGTTGTAAAGGCATTGTGCATCCACATTGCGCATGACTGTAACCTCGCATGCCAATACTGTTTTGCAGAAGAGGGCGAATATCATGGAAGACGAGCTCTGATGTCATATGAGGTCGGGAAAAAGGCTCTGGACTTCTTGATTGCAAATTCGGGTAACCGAAAGAATCTGGAAGTAGATTTCTTTGGCGGGGAACCGCTTATGAACTGGCAGGTAGTAAAAGATCTTGTGGCGTACGGAAGAGAGCAGGAAAAACTCCATGATAAGCATTTCCGTTTTACACTGACAACGAACGGTGTGCTTCTGAATGACGAGGTAAAGGAATTTGTCAACAAAGAGATGGACAATGTGGTATTAAGTCTGGATGGACGAAAAGAAGTCAATGACAAGATGCGTCCGTTCCGCAACGGAAAAGGAAGTTATGACCTGATCGTGCCGAAATTCCAGAAACTGGCAGAAAGCCGTAATCAGGAAAAATACTATATCAGAGGAACTTTTACAAGAGATAATTTGGATTTCTCAAAAGATGTTCTGCATTTTGCGGATTTGGGATTCGAGCAGATTTCCATTGAGCCTGTAGTAGGAGAGGATTCAGATTTTTATTCGATCAAGAAAGAAGATCTTCCACAGATCTTTGAAGAATATGATACATTGGCAAAAGCAATCATTGAGAGAGAAGAGGCGGGAAAAGGATTTAACTTCTTCCATTTTATGATTGATTTGGACGGAGGTCCTTGCGTTGCGAAGAGACTTTCCGGATGTGGTTCGGGAACAGAGTATCTTGCAGTCACACCTTGGGGGGACTTATATCCTTGTCATCAGTTTGTCGGTGAGGAAGATTTCCTGATGGGAAATGTCGACGAAGGGATTGTGAGACCGGAAATTGCAGATGAATTCAGAGGCTGCAGTGTCT
>ENA-OPZZ01002147-OPZZ01002147.1-human-gut-metagenome-genome-assembly--contig:-NODE-2147-length-10404-cov-7.325971_pt1 | contig 10404 bp, 8 predicted proteins | sample MGYA00242487_ERZ504511 | MGnify/ENA primary metagenome ERZ504511 (study PRJEB26092, sample SAMD00036241) | human gut metagenome | host: Homo sapiens | study: EMG produced TPA metagenomics assembly of... | reverse complement strand
GAAATGCTGTAATATCTTTCTTCTCCCACTCATTCATCAAGGCACCATGGTCACAAAATACATATTTTGCCTTTGTAAAAAATCGAACCGGTGATACGGTAATTGCCGGATGATTCTCCATTAGGAAATACTACATCAATCTCATTTTCTTTTATATACTCCTTAAATGGTTTAAATTACACTTGTGATCCGTTTTCGGATTCTGCAGTCTTCTGCCAGTTCCGCTTCGATAGTGAATTCTCGGATCCAGATTCGTACGGAACTGTTTTCCCTTTTTCCCAAAAGGTTTCTCGCTATTAAAGTACTTCTTGAATATCCCTTCGACGTCATTGCAATAGTCGTATCCTATAATCTGAATCCTGGCTTTTGCAATACTTGAGTCAAGAACTGCTGTTGATATTGATTCACTGTCAATTGCAGAAATGATTTCTAGAGCTTTAGATAATTCATCTGGACTACCCATAACCATCATTCTTCGTTTGAATTCATCAACTGGTAAAAGAGTCGCCTCACAAAAATGTTTGCGCCATTCTTCTTTTGTAATCTCAGGTAATAAGATAGTCAGGTGGCCTTTTGCAGCAAGACCAAATAACTTTGACACTCGGCTCGATTCCTTGAGAAATCCTTCTGCTTGAAACACAGAGGTATCTATAAATATATGAGTTCTTTTTTTTAAATCACACATAATAAAAGAAAGAATTAAATAATATGTCTATAAACTATAATAATACTTCTTTATCTTCTTCGCCATCAGCTTACGTCTCTCTGCAAGAAATTCTTCATAATTTGTATGTTCCATTTGTAATATAGTTTCAGGGATACAGTTCTGCTGGAGATTCTTGAGCAGTAATGCTTTATCTGTTATGTTTCCATAAACAGCAATACCGGTTTCGCACTGTTCGAAGACTTTAGAGAAATATATATTAGGAGAATCATCTCGCACAGCCTTATTAACCTGGGTGTCTAAATATGTGTAATTGGCTATCTGATTATATTTTGATTTCTCATTTACTCCATTCTTAATCAAGTATTTTTTAGGGAAAATATGATGTACATCACCAATTACAGTTATAAGGTCATTGACTTTGTATCCACATGTAAACAAGGCATCATCTGCATCATGTATTTGAGATGCCAAATAAAGATTGAAGTATGGACTATTTATCACAGATGTTTCAAGATATTGCACCAAAGCTATATCCCAGAAAGTATCGGAAAGATTCGCAGCTTCCACTTCACTAAAGTAGTTTAGGAACCCTCTTTCTTTGATACGTTTTATATCCATATCCATTACAGTTTCTGGCGATGTTATATATCTACTTGTCAAAGTAGTCATTACATACCATTTAACCACATAATGCTTGATTTGCGTCTTGTCTATATTTGGATCTGCATTCAATAGTAAGTATAGAGTGTAGGCAAAGTCAAGGGTCATTTGAGAATTGATTAACTTGCTGGCAATGAATCCTGCTGACTTGATAGCTAGAACAAAATTAGAGAAAGTGTATTCATTCATAAAATCAATGACACCACTCGTAAGTTGTCCGAATGAATTCTCCGCTATCTCTTCTTTATATTCGCGTGTTTCAAAATCACGTCCACCAAGTAAACTTACAAGATCTTTCATCTTAGCTCTACCAAACTTATACATGAATGCTATACGCAAAATATCATTATAATCTGGATCAAAGATTTCCTCACGATCATCCTTCAACCATTTCAGTTTTGATGCAAAAATAGAATTCATAAATTCTTCATCTTTAATCATATCAGAATACCATTCTGGTTGAACTGATAAGTGAGAGAAGTAATCAATAGCTTTTCGAAGCATATTGCCTCCATAAGTAACATTGGCAGCTATTTTAGACATAGCGAAGTCTGCTTGATTTAGTTTTGCTCCTTGACTATTAATACGAATGAATATTTCTGTAACTTCATCAATAGTCAATTCTTTATCAAGCATGATAACTCCGATTTGTCTGTTCTTTATATCTAATAGTTGCATCAGAATCTTATTTAAAGCGCTGCCTTTTATCTCTTGATTCTCTTCGCAATAATCATTGACAAATTGCCACATATCAAATGTCGGTTTAAATACCTCTGCGATATCGGCAATCCATCTTTTATCTTTCAAAATAGCGTTGTCTTGCACCTTAAAGCGTTCTTCATCGTTTTCCGGATTCGCCAATGGATTAAAGGCAATTTTAACACGCTTTTTCTGAAAGTCAGCATTAATAATGTCCATCCCCATAATGGCAGTCATAAGTGCAGTAACACGTTGCTGACCGTCAATCATAATTTTCTTTCCTTCAGCAAGTGTACCATCTTTGAGCCTGATGTTTGGACTTTGAGAGATGATAAGATACCCTGTAGGATAACCAGTATATAAAGAATCTATCAGATCTCTTACTTGTTTTGGCTTCCATACAAAAGGACGTTGAATTTCAGGAATCGCAATTTCACCTGATTTGATAAAGTTCAGTATTTGCTCTAAGGCAATATTTGATGCATTATATTTTTCAGCCATGTTCTATTCATTATTTAGCTAAATTCTGTTTCGCTTTCTCCATCATTGTGATGATATCGAAATGCAATTTCATAATCTCATTATAATTTTCTTTGTTCTGCGGTATATGAATATATTTAAGATTTTCTGTTATAGGATACATTAAATCTACATAATCATTTGTTTTTAAGAAAAAAGAGGTCGCATCATACAACTGTTGGTATCTAGTTAGTAATATATTACCAGGTGTAGCTTGCAGATCATCACAAACGATGGAACTAACACGTGCGGCAAAGCCTAGTAAAGACTTTTTTTCTACCACAGATAAAATACCGAATGCATTTGAAATACCAGTTCTAGATAAATGTATTTCATTTGAAATGGTCGCTTTATATAATTCTAAATCTTTACGTTGCTTTTCAACTTGATCAATTTGTTGTTTCAAATTACGTAGTTCAAAAAAACTTGTAATCTGAAAACCAACAACTATTGTAGCACAGATACCAATTAATGAAGCTATAATCCCTATGTATGAATCAGTCGTTATAGTCCCATTATTCTTTATTTGCCCCCAGAATGTCAAAGCGACACAAGTTATACTACTTATTATACAAGTTGAATTGAGTATTATATTATTTTTGCAAGCCATACTTATTATATCAAATGTGTCACATTAATTTTCTTATACTTATTTCCCATGCCAAGAGCAAAAGCCATCTGGTCTTTAATAATCAATTCACCTTTCTGAAGTCCGGCTATAGCAGTTCTGATTTCTTGAAGTTCCTGGCCACTCACGCCAAACAAGTCTTTAATGACCTTATCATCAATAGTCTGCTGTTTCATAATCAAAGGATACTGAGCATTGGCATAAAAATCAAAACCTTTTGATTTGAAGCTACTCATGTTCTGAGTGGCAAGGATAATACTCAGACCTTTATTTCGTCCTACAGCAATTAAATTACGCAGGGGGCGATTGTCAAAGTCAAGCATATAGTGAGCTTCATCAATAATAGAGAAATGACGTATTTGTACTACTTCATCATTTACTGCTTGCTTATCCAGTAGCTCATAAATGTTATTAAGTTTAGACATCAGGAAATATACAATAGCTTTGGCAATAGGTCCATCTTTTGGATATCCATCCATCTTAATGATGTAGCTGTCATCAATCAAGGATACTTTATCTTCTGATTCAAAGATATGCGCATTAACCAATTGCTTCAGAACAGAAGAAATACTATCATCATTATTTGCATCTTTCATTCGTGATTGATAGCATTTCAGCATTAATTCAAATGAAATAGGGGTGCCATTTGTCGATTTATAGGCTTCTACAATAGCTTCACTAAGACGGTTGTTCATGTTGGCACTCGCACTTACTCGGTCTATAGAACATAAAGCAGAAGACATTTCTGTAGAATACAGATTGATTTCATTGATAGAGCGTCCTGTGAAATCCTTAAATGGAGTAAAAGGCAATGGTTGTGTCAATGGATCCAGAATACAAGAACGGTCCACATCGAAGAGTGCCAACCAATGGCTATTCTGTATATCGCTGAACTCTCCTTTGTAATCAAACAGAAGGAAGTTCACGGGATATTGTGATTCTGTGGATAACATTCTGAATTGCTGAATCAAAACTGCCAGCAAATTGGTCTTTCCGGAACCTGTGGCTCCCGCAATAATAATCTGTGAGTTAGTAATGGAACGACTATTTATATCCAAAGTTGCTTCCATTTCTTCATCACCATAGTTTCCAATCAGAAGATTTAGAACTGGAATATCTTTTGCCATGGCTACTTTGTTGTTCATTGCGTATAAGAAGGAATCCAGATTGTTGTCAGACATCAGATAGTCACGTCCACGAAGCATTTCTGCTGCGATAATTCGAGAAAGAGTAGCGTTTTGAGTCCAATCAATGTTCAAGTCTGCATATCTTAGTTTTAACAATGCCGAATATAAGGTGCTTAAATCGTGCATTGTGAAAAAACTGGGAGTAATTCTTATGGATGACACTGACAATTGTATGTCCTTGTAATCATCTATGGAACGCTTTGTAGGCAAGCTTAGTCCCACGATAAAGCAGATACGCATTACTTTATTCTGATTCAAGTTTATACGTTTCTCCCGATCAGCCGTTCTGGAAAGATTGATTTTTGATTCAATCAGTTCCTTGATTGGATTGATTGCATCAAACAATCCTTCCATCTGGCGCGTATTTGAAAAATTTATGATGCTCATTTCTTTTACTGATTAAGAGTTAAACCAAAATAACCGTCTTCAACCGTAGTATTCTGTGCTTCTACATTGCGATGAAGTGTATAGGTTTTGGAAATAAACGGTTCCAGTTTGATGTAGTCGCTGTCTGTTCTGATTTCAGAGGTCGTACAAAGCAAAATCGTTTGTTCTGCCAATTGTGGAAAATATTCTTCCATCAAGGCATCACGACTTTCATTATCAAGAACACCCATTACTGTATCAATCATTACAGGTGGATTATAATCTCCCAGGTTTCGCAATACTTTTAATAAAACTTGGATAAAGATTTGTTTGGATGCAGCATTAAGCTGATTCAATGAAATCTCATTTCCGGCAGTATGATAGAGTTTTATATTGAATTGTTCAATGCTGTCGGACAACTCAACTTTGGCTACATGACCTTTATATGAAACCAGTAACTTGTTGAGTTGCTGCTGCATTTCACTTTCAATCTGGGCTTTTTTCTTCTTCAGCAAACTGTCTGCAATCTTTTCAAACAGAGGCTTAAGCTTGACCAAAGTGTCGAATTTAATATCAGGTTCTTGCTGGATTTGTACATCAAACTGATGAATCCGTTTCTCAAGACGTTGAATGTCTGCTTTCAGAGTCGCTTCCTGACCTTTCAGTTTCTCTATCTGTTTTTGAGCGGCTTCATAATTTTGAATTAGATATTCGTTACCACCGGCTTGCGTTTGTTCCAAGGTCTGTTTTTGAGAACGTAAGTTATCCAACGTCGAAAGTTGAATCTCCAGTTCCTGGCGCTGGCGGTCAAGTGCAATGAACTGATTGGAACCAGTTCGTTTTACCAAATTAGATAAAGCGGTTACTTCTGCTTCGTCAAGATAACCAAAAGGATCTTCTTTATTAGTGCTATTTTGGATAGCTACAATATGAGATACGACCTGTTCTTCATCCACAGATTCACTGCATAGTGACAAATCTTTTAAGTAAGTTATAATTTTGTTTGTCACATCTTTCAATGTCTCCAACGGATAGGCACCTGTATTCTCCTTCTGAAGTTGTTCCTTTATGTGCAGGATATTATTGATTTCTTGTGCCAGGTTTGCAGCTAATTTAGGTAAGAATAAATCAATTTCTATATTGTCAACAAATGCTTTCAAGTCCTCAGCATAAGTTGCTGCACGCTTTACAATATCGTCAATTTTACTGGCAAGCTCCTGTATCTTCTTATTGAGGGCAGAAGCTTCCTGGGCACCGTCTTTTGCTCGTTTATATTCCACTTCTACCGACGCAAGATACTTATATTTTGCATCTTGTTCCGCTATACACGTATTTAAGTCTGCGGTCAGCTTGTCTTTTTGTGCGCATAGTTCATTATATTCCTGGGCTTCTTTTTCTGCTTCAAGACGTTGTTGAGCCCATTCCTGTTGTAGCTTTTCAGCAGCACGCTTTAACTGAAGGTATTTTTTGAAGCCCAATACATTCTCAAAATTATCACGAATGGTTTGGGCAAATACATTTTTCTTCAGCAGTTCACTCGATTGCATTGCATCAAACAGGAAATACTGGCTCAGTTCCTGAGGCAGATTGGCTTTGATGATTTTATTGATTTCCTGTTCTGCTTTTACCCGGTCTTTGGGAGTAGTCATTGTACCGTAAACATACATGTTACCGTTCATGTTCAGCGATACGCTTTCCAATGGCTTTCCTTGCGGATTTAACTGATAAACACGCTTTAATATGTACTTCTGTTGCTGACCGAGTACTTTCCCTACAAATGTTATCTGTAAGGAAATCTCAGGTTTGGCTGTGTTTAAGGCTCCCTGATTGAGCAATTCCATGAAATGCTCTTTGTTTTCAATTTTCAGACCATAAAGAGCTCCGCTTATGGCCTCGAATAAAGTAGTCTTACCGCCACCATTTGCACCGCCAATCAGAATAATAGGGCGATCGTCATCGACTGTCAAATCCAGATCAAGTGACAAGTAAGTCTTATAATTGCTTATTTTAATTCTCTGTATCAGCATAATCGTATTTATTGACGTATTTTTTGGATTGCATTACGGATGATGTCTTCCGTTTCATTATCACTCATTTCTATCACGTCAACCTTCTTGGCATGATAGGCCTTCAGAATATCTTCACTTAACCAGTCAAAATCTACACCTTCCGCTTCACAGATTGCTTCTATCATAGCTAAATCATCTTTGCGGATGCCGTAGTGAACAAATTTCGGATCTATACCTTTAGCCATAATCTTTATGCGTTTTCAGGATAAAAAGCATCCCAGTTTAACAAATCAGTAGTATTCTCAATAGGTAGTTTGGAATATAGCCAGTTACTTCCATCTTGAATGATAACTCCTCCATAAAGAGGTGTATCTTTAGTTGAATATTCCTGGATATATTGCAACAAGGCATTATGTTTCTCCGGAGCAGTTACATCACTTCCGGCACTTTTCGTATCGAAAAGATATACATGTCCATTCTTCATACGGATAACGAAATCAATATAAAATAAAGATTTTCCGTATGCAATGGCATAATGTTGTTTTCCTTTGTCCCCATTCTTATACCACCAGTCAATCCATTGTGAATGTTCTTCCAAATATTTCACAAATTCCTTCTCCGGATTAGAAGCTTCGTTAAGTTGTACGAATGGCAGCAAAGCATGATTATTTGCTGTTTCGATATGGTTAGTCTCGCTGTCATATACTCTTTCTTCCGGAATTTCCCAGTTGTATTGTTTTAATTCTCTGGCTGCCGCAGATCTTTTCTTTGCTCGCTCTCTTTTACGGGCATATGTTTCTAAGGCAGTGTCCAGTAAACGGTCAAATTTGGGTCTGTTATCATAATAAAGAACGACCTTCTTGGCATCTGTATCGAAAATTCCAAAATAGTCGGCGAGCATTTCAAGCAGATAGTTGGCTATTTTATCGGCTCTACCTTTACTCTCAAATTGATGTCCCTTACCGCTTATATATGCCATAAATACACGGTCTATTTCAGATGCTTTACGGGCAAAGCGCACTTGATCTACTTTCAATATCTGTTCTTCATTCTGGAAGTGTACATCTTTCGGAATCTCCACATTGATTGTCTTGACATCCAAACGAATTGAATTCTTTACCCGTCTTCTGTTTTCATTTACTAAATCGTCATCACTTTCTGGCAACGGAGTAAATTCATCATTATCATTTCTTAAAGCGGCCAATTCAGCGATAGAAAACAATCCGGCACCTCTTTCCAGTTTCCAGAATTCATCAGCCACTTCATACAATGTTTTTTTGAAGTCGGGTCCTAAATAATTTCTTTCCACATTAGGGCGTTCTGAATAGTAAGCCGGTAGAGATACATTCTCAAGATTTTCACGTCTGCATGCCCTAATCGTATTTTTCAAGATATAGTCGGAATCGGCTGTGACAATCTGAATTTTATCTTTTGCAATGTCGGTATAAACATAACCGATATTAAGCTGTTCTTTCGGATAATGTTTCTGTTCCGGCATTCTCAGAATACGTCCTACAGTTTGTATCGTAAACTGGTCGCTTTGCAATTTTCTGAAGATTAGCAGTACAGCTGCACGAGGGCAGTCCCAACCCAAAGCAATTGCTTCTTTGAATAGCAATACTTGCGTCATATTATCGGGACGTTCCAGTCCGGCGAGATTCTCTTTTTCGTTGGCGAGCCATACGGCCAATAATCCATTTTCGGCGGTTATCCCGCATATAGCTTCCAAATAGGTTTTCACCTGTTCTGCGATAGCTTGATCTTCCGAAGTCATGGTTTCCTTCACATCGTTGGGCAGCTGGATAAGTAATAGGGGATTGATTTTGACGCCCAATTCCTGATAAAGCTCAGCCAACTGATTACGTTTTGCCAATGCCGCCTTAATCAGATTTTCGTTCAGTGTGCGTTCTTCACTGAAATCCAGTTCTATATCAGGATTCAGCACGACTTCTTTCTTAATCATTTCAGCCGCAATAACATCCTGTCGGTAAACTTTTACTTTTTCATCAGGATGAAGTGTCTTGGGAGTGGCCGAAATACGCAGTTCTACAGCCGGATTGATACGTTCCAGCACTGCTGCCGATTTATCGGCAGTTTTTGACCAAAACATGTGTTCCTCGTCTATGATGGCAACAATGGGCAAATCGTATTCTTCTTGTGTCCGTCGTGCAATTTCATACAAAGAAGCAAAGCTTTCGTTTTCGCGTACCATGACATTACTTTCTTTGTTCACACTTTCCCAGTTGACAAACAATATTTCTCCAGGTTGTATGCCTTCACTCTGGTCAATCTCGTCAAACATTACAGGCCGAAGTTTCCGTGTTTCGCCAAAGGCATTCTTTAAGCTGGCATAACTTTGCAGGTGAAGTTTACGAGGTGCAAACCAAATATAGGCAACTTCCTGATAACGGCTGTCACCACGTTCTTTCAATTCGTCGGTTATATTTGCCAAAGCCTGACAGGTCATGACCGTTTTTCCCGCACCTGTTGGCGCTTCAAACACAATTTTGTGTCGTTTTCCACCGAGGTTTAACAGACGGATCGTTTTATCTGTCAGTTCATTGATAGCGTTCTGCTGGTATGGTATATTTTTCATTATTCCTTTTTTATTTTAAGTGTTTATTATGGAATTACCTTTTTCCAGAAGCAATTATTCGAAAATTTCGAATAACTTAAACCACATATCATGTTTCTATCTGATATATGTTTATGCTTCCTCATCGTATTCAAAGTTCAACATTCCATCAAACAGGTCTTTATCTTCTTGAGTGCTTGCCAGCGCATCTTCTTCCGGCATGACTACTGCATCCTTTTTCTTTGGCAAGATTCTTCGGTAAGTATTGTAGATGGCTTGTGGCAGAGCACATAGTTCCACCTTGTCACTGACATCATCAAACGAACCTTCCCAAGGGTCTTCACTGGGTGAGAACACATAAACTTTTATTGGTTGAGGTATGTTCATATCATAGATTATATCAACCAACTCATCGATGGCTTCTTCACGATAAATAATAAGCATTTGCTTTTTCCCGTCATCGAAATAGCGGAAAACATTTTTATAAGTCTTCTGACCTCCAAAGGTATTTTGCTCCGTATAGAGGTTTTCCTTGATACAAAGCATATCTGTAGCAAGATTAACAAGTTTCCTCATATTTTGCATCGAGCGACTGCGACCAACAAATCCGGTACGGTAGTAGCGGAGATTGTTTTTCGTTAATCCCGGAACTTCTTCGTTGTTGAGATCTGTATATCCATTAATTACTAACTGATTTCTTTTATAAGTGATATTTTCACAAATATTGTTTTCATTATTTGTTATGAGGATGCATTGACGATTTCCTCCATCTTCTGCATTAAGTTGCATAGTCGCATGAAGTGTAGTACCACTTCCAGAAAAGAAATCAAGAATATAATTTGCGCTATTATGTGATATAAGTTCTTTTATTAAACTTAATGGTTTTGGGTTTTGAAAAACATCCTTTTCTCTAAAAATATTGGTCAATAAATTACTGCCATCTCCAGTTTCTCCAACATTATATAAGACCCGTTGGCGGAATTAAATTAGCGCATATTTAACTCTACCAATGGGTCTGTTATTTTTATAGTTGATGTATTGCAAGATTGTAAGTGCGCTAATCTTCCCGATAATCCGGGCAAACAATCCGTCTG
>ENA-OPZZ01002146-OPZZ01002146.1-human-gut-metagenome-genome-assembly--contig:-NODE-2146-length-10405-cov-2.315626_pt1 | contig 10405 bp, 12 predicted proteins | sample MGYA00242487_ERZ504511 | MGnify/ENA primary metagenome ERZ504511 (study PRJEB26092, sample SAMD00036241) | human gut metagenome | host: Homo sapiens | study: EMG produced TPA metagenomics assembly of... | reverse complement strand
ATCTGGAGACCACAGACGGCAGCTATTCTGTGGTAAAGCTCACAGAAAGATCAGAGGGCGTGCTCTGCGGCGCAGAGACCGTGACCATGAAGATGGCAAAGGAGCCGGAGCGGAGACCTGGGAAGGCCCAGGAGGCGAAAAAGAAAAAGCCAGTCCTGGCCTCCGGCCTGCGGGAGGGAGACGAGCCTATGTTTGAAAAGCTCCGTTCCCTGCGGGCTTCCATTGCCAGGGAAGAAAAGGTGCCCCCGTACATTGTCTTTTCTGACAAGACCCTGGTCCACATGTGTATCGTCCGGCCATCGGATAAGGAGGAAATGCTGACAGTCACCGGCGTGGGCGAGTTTAAGTACCAGAAGTACGGAGAGCGGTTCCTGGAGTGTGTAAGGGAGGCGGAAAAATGGAACTCTACCAGTTAAAATACTTTCTGTATGCGGCAAAATATGAAAATATCTCCAAGGCGGCCCAGGCGCTCCGGGTCTCCCAGCCTTCCATCAGCCGCGCGGTGGTGGCTTTGGAAAAGGAGCTGCAGGTGGAGCTGTTCGAGCGCCAGGGGAAACGGATCATCCTGACCCGTGCGGGGCTGACCTTCCGGGAGCAGATCTCCCCATTTTGTGGAAGCTGGAGGGGCTGGGGGATGAGATGAAAAAGGTGCAGAAGGGCGGGGATACGATACGCCTTAATGCCATGTCTGCGGTATCGCTCCTTTCCGGTATCATAAAAAAGTTCCGGGAGGAGGAGCCGGATGCCGCCTTTGTAGTGACCGATCAGAAGGAGAGCATGGACTGGCATCTGTGCATCTTAAGCGCTGGACCTGCATGGTCCTACCAGGGGGGACAGGAGCTTTTATCAGAGGAGGTCTTTTTGGGGACATCCTCTTCCTACCTGGCTCGGGGAAAAGGACGAAACCTCTTTAAGGGATGTGGAAATGAGAATTTTATCCTGCTGCCCAGGGGCACGGTCCTAAGAAACCTGGCAGACACCCGGTTCCGGGAGCACCATTTTATCCCAAAGTTTTCTATGGAATGCAACAGTACCCATCTGGTGAGGAGTCTGGTCAGTGATCAGGTGGGAATCACCCTGTGGCCGGAATATTCCTGGGGAAAACGGCCGGATGTACATATGGTGAGGATCGCAGAGCCGGGATTTCATCGCTCTGTATTTCTATTGCGCCAGAAAAACGGGGAGATCCCCCCAGCGGCAGAGCGGTTTGTCCAGTTTGTAGAGGACTATATGAGAACACTGGAGCATGAAAAATAATGCACATTAGGAAGCGGCCCTGGAAACAGGGCTGTTTTTATTTTATTTCTTTTTCCTTATTCATTTTACACATATAGAGCATACGAATTGTATATTGGACAATAATAAGTGGAATATGTATAATATGCTTAAATAATTGATGGTAAAACGATAAAAATTGTGAAAATTAACACAATAATGGAGGTGAGAGGAATTGAACCGGATTAAGGAGACCAACCGCCTGCTGGCGGAAAATCTAGTGAGATCCATTATGAAGGATTATGAGGCCTGCGGGATCGCAGCAGCCATAATCGACAAAAACGGTGTGACCCAGTACGAGAAATTCTGGGGAGTGAGAGATCTGGAATCCCAGAAAGAGCTGGATGGGGAAACGATCTTTGGACTGGCTTCAGTGACCAAATCCTTCACTGCTTTAGCCATTATGCAGATGGAGGAGCGGGGGATCCTTAAGCTGGACGACCCGGTAAGCCGGTATGTTCCGGAATTTACCAATAAAAACCAGAAAACCGTGACGATCCGACATCTTTTAACCCACAGCGGCGGCTTTTTCCCTCTTCCCAGGATCCTGGTGGATCAGGTGGCTGCGGAGATGGGGCTGGATGAGAAGGAGGTGGGAGATCTGGCCTACAATGACGCTCTGGCGGATGAAGGGGTCCGCCGGGTGGCAGAACGGCTGGATGCCCAGACAGAAGAAAGCGGCCTGAACGGAGAGCCGGGCGAATACTTGAGCTACTGCAATGACGGTTATGGCCTGCTTTCGGATATCATCCGCAGGCACGGTGGTGAACCCTCTTATGCGGAATATCTTTTAAAGAATATCATTGAGCCTCTGGGTATGAAGCGGAGTTTCTGTGATTTTGTCCGGCCCAGTCTGGATGCCAATGCCGCCACTCTATATAAAAAGGTAAACGGCGTTATGACAGCCTCCAGGGATTACCATGATCATGCCTTTGTACTAAACGGAGGCGGAGCCATGAAATCCACTCTGAACGATCTGAAAAAATATCTGGCAATGTATCTGAACGAAGGGAAAACGCCGGAGGGGATCCGGATCCTGGGCAGTACAGGGATCCGTGAGATGTGCAGGCCCCGCCAGGATTATGGAGCGTTTGGATATTACGGCTACGGTCTTTCCATGAAACAGTTAGATGATCTGAAGGTGGTGGAACATGGGGGGAGCCTTCCGGGAGTATCCTCCAATATCGCCTGGTCCAATGAGGCGGAGGCGGCAGTCATCGTTCTCTGCAATACCTCAGGAGTACCGGTACGGCTGATCTCCGACGCCTTGATGCGGATGTACAATGGGAGGAATCCGGTGGACCGCCGGGACGTATGGCAGGAAACATCCTGGGATGAGGAGACGATCCTGGAAGCCCAGGGAATGTATATTTCCGGAGAAGGGACAAAGGCGGAGCTTTACAGGAAGAAGGACGGGAGTTTGGGGGCAAGAGAGAATGGAAAAGAGATCCCCATTATCCCGGTAGGTCCCAAAACCGCCATCGTCCGGAATCAATATTCGGACCTTTTTATCCGCCTGATCCAGAACGAGAGCCGGGGCATCTACGCCATTGCTTATGGCAGCAGGCTGATCCCCAAAAGCCGGCAGGAGAAACGGGAAGAAGGAGAATAACGGAATGGGAAAGCAATACCAGATCCAGTGCTGTATTAGAAATCTAGTCTATGCTGCAGTCGCGGCAGCAGTTGTTTTTGTTATACGCAGGCAGTGGAATCTCATCGGGATCTCCGATGCCTGCGCTCTCTCTGGAATCGTGTTCCTGATCGTGGGTTTGTTCCGCCGGGCAAGATATATGAGGTTTTACGATCTTTGCATTTATGGAGCCATGCGGTTTAAAAGCTTAAGGACCAATCCGGGAGTTTCAGATAAGACATTCGGAAGCTATGGCGAATTTGTAGAAAAAAGACGGTATGAAAGAAACTATACAGAATCTTTTATTGCGGCGGCCAGCATGTTTATCTGCTCGCTCGCAATATTGGGCATATAATCAAGGAGGAAGAAAGCGATGAAAAAGACGAAAAAATACTGGCAGCCATGCTGGCAGTGAGCACTCTGGCGGCGGCGCTCTCGGGCTGTTCCGGTGGGAACAAGACCGACGGAAGCCTGGAGTTTACGGAAGCGGCATCGGCAGATGGCAATAATGGGACAACAGAGGCAGGGGCGTCTGAATCCAGCGAGGCGAAGACAGATCCCAATGGTGAAAAGCCTTCACCAGAAGGCTATGGGATCCTGCGGGAGGCGTCCACTGCGAAGATCGGTTCTTTGAACCCACTGACGTATACCCAGTCCTATGCGTCTACCCAGATTAAGCGCTCCTCTATGACTTTATACGGATATTTCCCCAGTGCGGATTACACTGCATGTGAAATTGCGGGAGAGCTGGCAGCGGAGGAGCCGATCCAGATGGATGAGGAAGGAAAGGTATGGCAGATCAAGGTCCGGGAAGGCTGCGTGTGGGAAAATGGAGATACCCTGGATGCCAACGATGTGTATTATACCTGGAAGATGATCCTGGATCCGAAGCTTGCGAACCTGAGGGCAAGTAACTTTGCCAACGATGCCATTGAGATCGTGAAGGCAATGGACTATTTCCAGGGTAATGCCTCCTGGGATGAGGTGGGCCTGAAGCTGATCGACGACCATACGCTGGAAATACATACCGTCAGCATGCACAACCCAACAGAGGTCATGATCCATCTGGCACATCCGGCCAACTGTATGATCAATGAAGAATACTATGAAAAAGGGATGAACGCAGATAGAACGGAGACCATGTACGGGACATCTCAGGAACAATATATTTCCTGCGGACCGTTCCTGGTAGAGAACTGGGTCAACGACGCAGAGATCACTTTTAAGAAAAACCCCAATTATCCATTTGCGGACCGTATCTGGCTGGCAGGGATCAATATTAAGGTTGTTGAGGACAGCAGTACACAGATGCAGCTGTTCGAAAACGGCGAGATCGATTATGTTCAGCTTTCCACATCTAATTACTTAAAGTATGAAGAGGATCCGCGGGTTCTTCTGGCTCCGTATAACTCTGTGCGCCATGTGGTGGTCAATACCATCAACCCGGAGAAACCGATCTTAGCCAATGAAAAGTTCAGACAGGCCCTTTATTACGGAGTAGACAGAGAAAATCTCGCGAGCCTGACCAAACAGGATCCGGCAGAGTATATTGTTCCCACCACCCATATGATGGATCTGAACAAAAATATCACCTTCCGTGATACCGAAGAAGGAAAAGCAAACAGAAAAGAAAACTACGGATATGATCCTGAAAAGGCAAAACAGCTGTTTGACGAGGCAATGTCCGAGGAAGGCCTGGACAAGCTGACGCTGACCATGCATTACTCTGACACAGAGTTAATGGCCCAGATGTCAGAATTCCTCCAGCAGAGCTGGCCGAAGCTGTTTGGCGCAGACCGGTTTGAACTGAAGCTCCAGGCGATGCCGGCCAATCAGCTGAGCCAGGTGAAGAGGGGATGGCAGACCAACCCGGCCTCTTACGAGTTAAGCTGGGGCGGCTGGGTCGGCAATGATCTGGCACCGTGGAACGCGTTTAAGTATTGGACGTCCTTCTACTCCAACAAAAACGAGCCGTTTATCAATGAAGAGTTTGATAAGGTATTCAACGCAGCGAACTTCGCAGATGATCGTTTTGACGAAGGTGTTCGTCTGAAAGAGGTTGCGGAAATGGAACGCTTACTGATCGAGCCGGCCAATGTTATTCCGGTAACACAGGACATTTATAAGTATTTAAAGGCTGATCGCTTACAGCTTTCCACAAACGGTTATGTAAACCGGATCGGCTTTGCCTGGGACTATTCCAAGATCATTGAATGATCCAGGATGGATCAACGATAGAAAAGACAGAAGTAGAGTGACGAGACCACAGACAGGCTGCTTCATAAAAGGAGCAGCTTGTCATTCTTCTGAGGATTTTTGCGCTTAAGCTGTGCGAGAAGCCGGATATTGAAAAAATATAGCATCTGAAAAAGAAGAAATTAAATAGATGAAAGGAGTGAGGATCGGCAGTGTTTCGATATATTATTGACCGAGTGATCGCGTTATTTATCACATTGTTTATTATTGTATCCATTGCCTTTTGTGTTGTCCGCCTGATGCCGGGAAGCGTGTACGATCAGGATGGAGATCTGTCACAGACCGTTATTGATACTTTGAATGAAAAATATCATTTTGATGAGCCCATAATCAAGCAGTACGGCTATTTCCTGAAGAATGTATTCCTCCATGGAGACTGGGGCACATCCATGAAAATGCGTCCCAATGTACCAGTATTTGAGGTCATGAAGGACCGGATCCCGGTAACCTTGCAGATCAATCTGATATCGCTGTTTGCAGCCATACCGATCGGACTTGCAGCCGGAATCGTGGCGGCAATAAAGAAAAATACGATCATCGACCACTTTGTATCATTTATGGTGGTTATCTTCATTTCAGTGCCTTCATTCGTATTTGCCACATGCCTCCAGTATTTTGTGGGATATAAGGCAGGAGCTTTTCCGATCATATACGATGCGTCAGCCACTGGAATGGCAGCACTCCATTCCATGTTCCTTCCTATTTTAGCGCTGATGTTCAGCCCCATCGCCCGTGTTGCCCGTTATTTAAGAGCGGAGCTGGCAGAAACCATGAACTCTGAGTTTATGCTTCTTGCCAAAACAAAGGGCTTAACGTATGCACAGAGCACAATCCGCCATGGCCTCAGAAACTCCATGGTGCCGCTGGCCAATATTATCATTCCGATGTTTGCCAATGTTTTAGGCGGTTCACTGGTCGTAGAAAATATTTTCTCTGTTCCTGGAATGGGAGGTATGATGGTAGACTCCATCAACGCCAGCGATCACATGCTGACCGTGGCGATCCTGGTGTTCTACTCCATGATCTCGCTGATCACAGTCCTTATCGTAGATATTTCCTACGGCATCATTGACCCGAGAGTCAGAATGGGAGGGAAGAAGTAATGGTATTGTATGAAGATAACAAAGCAAAGTATGACGCAGTATCCAAAGACTTGTTCCGTCTGGTACAGAGAGATGAGAAGATCCATGATGTGGAATTTAAGACAAAGCCCATTGGATTCTTCATGGACGTATGGCTGCGGTTTGTAAAAAATAAGGCATCTGTGATCGCGGCGGTCATCATTCTGATCATTTCGTTTTTGCCGTGTTCGGTCCGGGCATGAATGAGTACACCTACGTATGAGCAGCACACAGAGCTGACCAACATGCCTCCCAAGGTGCCCTTTATCGCAAAATGAACCTGGGCTTCTTGACGGCGGCTATACCATGGAAAACCGGAAATACGACAACTTAAACGATCCGGAAAAGTACCCGGAGGGCTGTGTCCTGGAGGTCATCAACCCCAGACTGGTCAACGGGGAGCGGATCGTGGACGTGGTCGTGGACTATTATAAGTATAAAAGGGCTCAGCGACGAGCAGTGCTTCTGGTTCGGAAGCGACTACCTGGGCCGCGATATCTGGACCCGTATGTGGAGAGGCGCCCGGGTATCCCTGATCATCGCAGTGGTGTCGGTATGCTGCAACGTGTTCATCGGCGTGGTTTACGGCTCCATTTCCGGTTATTACGGCGGAAAGGTGGACATGGTGATGATGCGTATCACAGAGATCATCAACGCCTTCCCCAGGATCGTTGTGGTGACCCTGTTCATCATGGTGTTTGGTACGGGAATGTTCTCCATCATCATGTCCTTAGTCATCAAGGACTGGGTGAGCACGGCCCGTATGGTCCGCTCCCAGTTCTACCGGTTCAAGGGGCGTGAGTACGTACTGGCGGCCAGGACCCTGGGCGTTAAGGATATGGCGCTGATCTTCCGTCATATTCTTCCCAACTCCATCGGCCCCATCATCACCAGCTCCATGATCGCCATTCCAACTGCCATCTTCTCCGAGTCCTTCCTGGCGTACATCGGACTGGGCCTCCAGGCTCCGGAGCCGTCCATCGGCGTTATGTTATCCAGAGGACAGAAGGTGCTTTTACAGTATCCAAGCCAGGTGGTTTTCCCGGCGATCATCATCTCTCTTCTGATGATCTCCTTCAACCTGTTCGGAAACGGCCTGCGGGATGCCTTTGACCCCACATTAAGAGGAGCAGAATAGGAGGAAGAAGATGAAAGATCCAATCTTAGAGGTAAATAATTTGAGAGTCTCCTTCCGTACCTATAACGGAAAGGTCCAGGCCGTCCGCGGCATTGACTTTAAGCTGTTTGAGGGCGAGACTCTGGCCATCGTAGGCGAGTCGGGTTCCGGAAAATCCGTGACCACCAAGGCGATCTTAGGGATCCTTCCCAAAAACTCCATCATTGAGGAGGGGGAGATCCTTTATAAGGGAGACGATCTGACAAAATATAAGGAAAAAGACTTTTATAAAATCCGCGGAAAGGAGATCTCCCTGATCTTCCAGGATCCGCTTTCTGCGCTGAATCCTATCATGAAGATCGGAAAGCAGATCACCGAGGCCCTGGTCTTAAGAGAGCACATGACAAAGGAGCAGGCTAAAAAGCGCGCCATCGAGCTGATGGAAATGGTGGGGATCCCCAGGCCGGAGGAGCGGTTTGAGCAGTATCCCTTCCAGTTCTCCGGCGGTATGCGCCAGCGTATCGTCATCGCCATTGCCCTGGCCAGCAATGCCAGGATCATGATCTGTGACGAGCCCACAACGGCTCTGGACGTGACCATCCAGGCGAAGATCCTGGACGAGATCAAGGAGATCAAAAGAAAACAGAAGCTCTCCGTGATCTTCATTACCCATGATCTGGGCGTTGTAGCCAATATGGCGGACCGGATCTGCGTGATGTATGCCGGAAAGATCGTAGAGGTGGGAACAGCCAGGGAGATCTTTTACAGCCCGGCCCACCCCTACACCTGGGCCCTGCTTTCTTCCATGCCGGATCTGGAGACAAAGGAGCGGCTGTTCTCCATTCCGGGAACGCCGCCCAACATGATCTTCCCACCCAAGGGCGACGCCTTTGCCGAGCGGAACCAGTATGCTATGCAGGTGGATTTTGAGGAGGAGCCGCCGTTCTTCAAGCTGAGCGACACCCATTACGCCGCCACCTGGCTTCTGCATCCCAATGCACCCAAGGTGGAAATGCCGGAAGCGCTTCAGCACCGGATCGCACGTATGAACAGGAAGGAGGGCGTATAGGATGGAACAGAACGCACAGAAGGAACGGGAGAAGATCCTGGAGATCAAAAATCTCTGTATGGAATTCCCCGCCGGAAAGAAAAAGACCGTAAAGGCCTTAAACAATGTGACCTCGATATTTATAAGGGCGAAAACTTCGGCCTGGTGGGCGAGAGCGGCTGCGGAAAAACGACCCTGGGCCGTACTCTGATCCGCCTTTACAATCCCACCTCCGGTGAGATCCTGTTCAATGGGAAAAATATTTCCGGAAAGCTTTCAAAGGCGGACCGGGACTATGTCACAAGAAACCTGTCCATGATCTTCCAGGATCCGGTCTCCTCCCTGAATCCCCGTATGACGGTGGAGGAGATCATTGCCGAGGGCCTAAAGACCAGAGGAGAAAAGGATAAGGAGCTGATCCGGAAAAGTGTTTCTTCTATATTAAATAAGGTGGGACTGCTTCCTGAGCACGGCTCCCGTTACCCCCATGAGTTCTCCGGCGGCCAGAGGCAGAGGATCGGCATTGCCCGTTCCCTGGTGGTAAAGCCGTCGGTGATCATCGCCGATGAGCCGGTTTCAGCTCTGGACGTGTCCATCCAGGCCCAGGTCATTAACCTGTTAATGGACATAAAAAAAGAAATGGACTTGACAATTCTGTTCATTGCCCATAATCTTGCAGTAGTAAAGTATTTCTCTGACCGGATCGGGGTGATGCATTTTGGGACCATGGTGGAGCTGGCGGACGCGGATGAGCTGTATGCCCATCCGGTGCATCCCTACACCAAGTCCCTGCTGTCAGCCATTCCCCAGCCGGATCCTGACCGGGAGAAGGACAAGCAGAGGCTTTACTATGATCCTTCCATGCATGATTACTCAAAGGAACAGCCCAGTTTCCAGGAGATCCGGCCGGGTCACTTTGTGTATGCTTCTGATTCCGAGATGGAACAGTACAGGAAGGAATTATAAGAGACAGGAGCAGAAAGAAAATGGGAAAAAATGTATTGAAGACCATTGCCACCGGCGACATGTTCATCACCCGCCGGATCGCAAAAGACGGTTACGAGGGGTTCGAGGAGGTCCGGGACTGCATCATGGAGCATGATGTGAAGTTTTCCAACCTGGAAATGACCTTCCATGACCAGGAGGGATATCCGGCGGCAGAAAGCGGAGGCACCTGGGCCATGATGGAGCCGGGCGCTCTGGACGATATCCAGAGATTCGGCTTCAACCTCTACAACACGGCCAACAACCATTCCGGTGATTACGGCCAGGAGGGCGTCATGGCCACCATCCGCCATCTGAACGAGAGGGATATGGTGTTTTCCGGCACGGGAAAAAATCTGGGAGATGCCTCCAAGGCCTGCTATCTGGAGACAAGAAAGGGAAGAGTGGCGCTGATCAGCGTATCCTCCACCTTCAGCGCGGCTTCCAGGGCCGGCGGCCAGTCCCATCAGATGATCGGACGTCCGGGACTGAATCCCTTACGTTCCTCCACCAGATACCATGTGGATCCGGCCCATTATGAGATGGCCCAGGAGCTGGTGAAGGTAACGAAGGTCAATGCAGAAATGGAATTTGAGATCCGCAACGGATATTTTAACCCGCTGGAGCCGGGGGTCCTTCCCTTTGGAAACGCCGGAATGTTCATTCTGGACGAGAAGAACTGGATCGAGAGCATTCCCAACCAGGAGGACATGAAGCGGATCACCGATGAGATCGCAGAAGCCAGAAAACAGGCGGACGTGGTATTTGTCAGCTTCCACGGCCATGAGACCGACGGCGAGGACACCACCGTTCCGGCCATGTTCCTGGAGACCTTTTCCAGGGCCTGCATCGACGCCGGGGCTCATGCGGTAATCGGCCACGGCCCTCACGAGCTGCGCGGCATTGAGATCTACAAGGGCGGTCTGATCCTGTACAGCCTGGGAACTTCCTGTTTGAGACGGAGACCGTGAGCC
>ENA-OPZZ01002145-OPZZ01002145.1-human-gut-metagenome-genome-assembly--contig:-NODE-2145-length-10413-cov-3.635232_pt1 | contig 10413 bp, 12 predicted proteins | sample MGYA00242487_ERZ504511 | MGnify/ENA primary metagenome ERZ504511 (study PRJEB26092, sample SAMD00036241) | human gut metagenome | host: Homo sapiens | study: EMG produced TPA metagenomics assembly of... | reverse complement strand
AGAAACAGCATTTTTGCTATTCATATAGATAGAACATCCGCTCCATCAGTTTCCATTTTTCTGTAGAAGTGCTTGTAGGCACACACTCTTGAAATTTAGATACATATTCTTCCCATTCTGCTTGTCTTATGGATACTTTTTGGTACTGTTCTGCTGTTTGCATTTGTTCCCATATTTGGAAGCTATGCGCAGGCAGTGATCAAAGATGGCTTGTATACGGCAGTCATTACTTTGTATTTTGCAGTGTATATAGATATTTGTCATTCCTTTTCCAAGAGAAAGGCAGTATATTTATTTCTTCTGGGAATCAGTGTCTGTCTTACCCGAAATAATGGCATTCATCTGGTCCTGCCTTCTTTGATCCTTTTGTTTTTCTTCCTGGTAAAGGGAGCGAGGAAATATGCATTTATTGTGACTGTCTGTGTTTTTGCCTGTTATCTGGGTGTAGAAAAGGGGGCAGCACCTGCCCTTGGCGTGGCACCTGGATCCCGATGTGAAATGCTTTCGGTACCGTTTCAGCAGACTGCCCGATATCTGAGAGAATATCCGGATGATGTAACCGCAAGTGAGAAGAAAGCGATCAACAGGATCCTGGATTATGATGTTCTTGCCGAGAAGTATAATCCGGAACTGTCGGATCCTGTGAAAATTACATTCAGGTTCAGAGATAATGATGATGATCCTAAAATTGGATGGATACATGAAGGATTATTTTAAAGCCTGGTTTGCCATGTTACGTCGTCATCCGGGAGTATATATCCAGGCAACATTGAATAATATTTACAGTTATAATGATCCGTTCCATATGGGAAGAGGACAGCAGGGCGTGTACCGGTTCTACATAGATAAAATGTATCAGAAGAAAGCCGGGATCGATGTCAGTTATGTTGGACCCAAAAAAAATCCAGTATATATTCCGGCTTTATGATGAATTATGGATGCGCGCACCTGGCCTGGGACTTATCTTAAGTGCAGGAACGTATACATGGCTTACCCTGTTGCTGATGGGATATCTTATGGTGAAGAAACAATGGAAAAAAATCCTGATCTTTGCCATACCGGTGCTGAATATACTGATATGTCTTGTTTCTCCTGTAAACGGGCTGATCCGTTATATGTGGCCGGTAATGACTATTATGCCGATGCTGTTCTGGTGGATTCTGCAGCCGGCACCAAAAACGCCTTCAAATTAAAAAAGATTCATCATTTCATAAAGACGTCTTTTATCCAGAATGCGGATCGATCCCCGTGAGATCTGGATAGAGCCGTCTTTATTCATTTTTTTAGGCTGCGGCTGACAGCTTCCCTGGCACTTCCGATGGAGCGGGCGATGGCTTCCTGCGTGAGAGCAAGCTCGTCGGAACCGGTATCTGCAGCTTCATCCAGAAGAAAGGCTGCGATCCTCTGAGTCAGGGTCATAAAAAATGTCCGTTCGATTCCTGCAATCACATCTGAGAAATGTTCAGTTGTCCGTTTGTAGATGAAGTTTTCCAGATAGATATTATTTTTCATCAGCCGGGAAAAAGGAACTGCCGGAAGCAGAAGCAGATCACAGTCTGTTTCTGCATCGATCTGTACATCAAATGTAATGGCAGAAAGCATGCAGGAGGCGGAAAGAGTGCAGATATCACTGTCCCCTTAAACGGTACAGGGTAGCCTCTTTTCCCTGAGCGGACAGTAGATAAACGCGGAGAACTCCCTTCAGAAGAAAAAGAGTTCCCAGGCACTGGCGCTCTTCAGACTGTATGGCGGCACCTGCCGGGTAATGAAGCTCGCGAATGTTATCAAGAAGAAAATTCCGATCTTCTTTAGTCATATGTTCCCAGAAGGGAAACGCCTGAAAATAATTCAGACAGCTGTTTCGATCCATAAAAAGATTACTCCTTTATAAAAATATACAGTACTCATTTTAACGCTGTTTGGATGGAAATACAACAAAAACGGCATTTTTGCGGCAGGAGGGAAATCTCTGTTTGTTACTGTTCACTCCGTTCTCAGCAACACGCTTCGCGATGCACAGAATTTATGCTGATCGCATAAATTCGCACGGTATGTCTCTAACCCCTGTTTTTCTATTTACATCCGGTGGCGGGAACGTTATAATCATAAAGCGAAAAGGATCAACAGAGAAATAATGAAAACTGCCGGGGAAAGAAATTATCCGGCAGAAGTTAGGAGAATGTAAAATTTGAAAATCTTACTTGCAGCATGCAATGCAAAATATATCCATTCCAATCTTGCGGTATATAACTTGAAATCCTGTTCCGGAGAATACAGCTCCAGGGTTGTGGTCAAAGAGTACACGATCAATCAGATCAGGGATGACATTTTAAAAGATATTTATCTGGAGCAGCCGGATGTGATCTGCTTTTCCTGCTATATCTGGAATATTTCCTTTGTCAGGGAACTAGTGCCGGATCTTAAGAAAATTCTTCCACAGGTGGAGTTTTGGGCAGGAGGCCCGGAGGTATCCTACGATGCGGTGGAATTTCTGAAAAAGAATCCTGCGTTTTTTGGAGTGATGGTGGGAGAAGGAGAGGAAACCTTCCATGAACTGGCAGGTTATTATATAGAAAGAAAACCGGAAACTTTGAGCGAGATTCGTGGAGTGGCTTTTCGTGATGAAAACAAAGACAGGGATATTGTACACACGGGCTGGCGGGAATTGATGGATCTAAGTAAAGTTCCGTTTGCATACAGCAATCTTACAGAGTTTAAAAACCGCATTATTTATTATGAGAGCAGCAGGGGATGCCCCTTTTCCTGCAGCTATTGCCTTTCTTCCATAGATAAGAAGCTTCGGTTCCGTGATATTGAGCTTGTAAAAAAGGAATTGCAGTTTTTTATTGATAATAAAGTTCCTCAGGTCAAATTTGTGGATCGTACTTTCAACTGCAAGCATGACCATGCCATGGAGATCTGGAGGTATATTACGGAGCATGACAACGGGATCACCAATTTTCATTTTGAAATTTCAGCAGATCTTCTCCGTGCGGAGGAGCTGGCGCTGATGAAAACCATGCGTCCGGGTCTGATCCAGCTGGAGATTGGTGTACAGTCTACCAATCCTCAGACCATCAAAGCCATTCGGAGAACCATGGATTTTGAAAAGCTGAAAAGGATTGTAGAGCAGATCCACAGCTTTGGAAATATCCACCAGCATCTGGATCTGATCGCAGGACTTCCCTATGAGGGCTATGATAGCTTCCACAAGTCCTTCTGCGATGTTTACGCACTGCGTCCGGAACAGTTTCAGCTTGGTTTTCTGAAGGTGCTGAAGGGATCACACATGATGGAAATGACAGGGGAATATCAGATTCTTTACAAGGATCGGGAACCCTATGAGGTACTTTCCACAGCCTGGCTGACCTACGGGGAGATTTTAAGGCTGAAAATGGTGGAAAGTATGGTGGAAGTGTATTATAATAGTGGGCAGTTCAAAAATACCCTTGTATTTCTGGAGAAGTATTTTGACGATCCTTTCCGGATGTATGAGGCACTTGGCAGATTTTATGAGAAAAAAGGTTACTCGGAGATCTCTCATTCCAGAATGAGGCGCTATGAGATTCTTATGGAGTTTGCCGGAGAACAGAAAGAGATCCCGCCGGAAGCACTTTCCGATGTAATGCTCCTCGATCTGTATCTTCGAGAGAATTTAAAGAGCAGGCCATCCTTTGCTTCAGACCAGAAGCCGTATGAGCGGCAGATCTGGGATTACCGGAAAGCAAAAAAAATCCCGAAAACCGCCCATATCGAGGTGTTCCGGGATGGAAAGAGGCTTCTTTTTGATTATACAGACAGGGATCCTTTGACCAACAATGCACAATTAACGGATATTACAGATGAGGTGAATAATAATTATGGGAATGTTTGATCCGAAAAAAAGGAAAGTGATCACAGCGATCATCGCAGTTATTCTGGTACTGGCAATGGTAGTTCCAACTGTGATTTCGCTTATCATTTATTAAGGCGGCAGTTATGAAACTTGGAAAAAAGGCACTGGAGGCGCTTCAGGCAGAAATAGACGGGCGGCTTATGCCGGGAGATGAGCTGATCGTGGCAGGCCCTGTGGCTGCAGAAGGAACTGCATGGATCACAAAGAATTATCATGACAGACTGCGGGATGTTTTTGCAGAACGGTTTCTAGAGGATGTTGTGAAGCTTCCGGAGGTTTACGGAATAGGAACAGAAAAAGAGAATAATAAGATCTGGAAAATGGCGGAAGAATCCGGAGCCAGTGCCCGATATCTGATGGGAGAAGGTGGCTTTCTTGCTGCCCTCTGGAAAATGGCGGAGGCATCCGGGGTAGGTCTTAGTGCAGATCTTCGGAGTGTACCCATCCGACAGGAAACCATAGAGATCTGTGAGATCTTTGATGTGAATCCGTACAAGCTCCTTTCCGGCGGAAGTATTCTTCTGGGAATCCATGGCGGTGATGCGTTTGTGCAGCAGTTGCGGCGAGAGGGGATCATGGCAGCAGTGATCGGGCAGACCGATTCCGGAAATAACAGGCTTCTTTACAGCGGCGGAAATGCCAGATATCTGGAACGCCCGGCAGAAGATGAGACCAAAAAGCTTGGCTTTTTGATCTCATGAGCAAGCAGCGAAGCGGATTGCGAATGCATATTTTGTATATTTAATGCTATGTAGAAAAGAGGAAAAAAATAAATGGGAGTTTTGAATATTGTGCTCCATGAGCCGGAAATTCCGGCAAATACAGGAAATATCGGAAGAACCTGTGTGGCAACAGGAACCAGGCTGCATCTGATCGAACCGCTTGGTTTTCGCCTGAATGAAAAGGCCATCAAGCGTGCAGGTATGGATTATTGGGAACATCTGGATGTGACCAGATATCTGGACTATGAGGATTTTCTCAAAAAGAATCCGGGAGCAAAGATTTATTACGCAACCACCAAGGCACCTCAGACTTATACAGATGTGCAGTATGAGGATGACTGTTTCATTATGTTTGGTAAGGAGAGTGCGGGAATCCCGGAGGATATCCTGGTAAACAATCAGGAAACCTGCGTGCGGATCCCGATGATCGGAGATATCCGTTCCCTGAATTTAAGCAATTCAGTTGCCATTGTGCTTTATGAGGCGCTGCGACAGCATAATTTTACGCATATGAATCTGGAAGGCCATCTGAGAAATTACGATTGGAAATAAGCCTGCAAAGAGTAAATAAAAACCTCTGATCTGGAAATACTGTAGGAGATATTGAGAGATATTTCTTTTACAGCCTTCCGGATCAGAGGTTTTTTGATGTTTTATTTTGCGTTTTTCCAGTGTAAAGATAAATTCTGTTCCAACACCTACGGTGCTGATCACATTGATATTCTGCTTATGAGCGTTGATGATCTCTTTTACAATGGCAAGGCCAAGCCCGGTACCCTTGCGGTCTTTTCCACGGGAGGCATCGATCTTATAGAAACGATCCCAGATCCTGGAAAGACTTTCCTTTGGAATTCCGCTTCCATGGTCTTTGACTGAGACAAAAACCTTGCCATGATTGACGGTGGTTTCCAGTGTGATAGAAGAATTGTCGCTGCTGAATTTTACTGCATTGTCCAATAAATTGTACAGTACCTGCTGGATCTGTTCCATATCTGCACGGACAAAAAGCTCTTTTCCAGCAAGGAGGAGCTCCAGACGGATGTTTCGTTCCGAACAGGTTCCCTCAAAGGTGGCGGCTGTGGTACGGATCGTTTCATTGATATCAAAACGCCGCATATGCATCATACGCTTTTTGACATCCAGTTCGTTTAAGGTAAGGAGACTTCGGGTAAGCTTCTCCAGACGGGTGGATTCAAAAGCAATGACTTTCAGATAACGTTCCTGCATTTCCGGTGGGATGGTACCGTCCAGCATGGCTTCCACATAGCCTTTGATGGAGGTCAGAGGCGAGCGGAAATCATGGGACACATTGGAAATGAACTGCCGTTGATACTCTCCGTTTTTGTTCAGCTTGTCTGCCATGTAATTCAGGGAGTGGGAAAGATATCCCATCTCATCTTCAGAATCTACGGGGATCGTGTAGGAAAGATTTCCGTTGGCAAATTCCAGGGCACCCTTTAAGATTTCTTTCAGAGGTTTATGGACCCTGTAAAAAATAGATCAGAAGAAAACTGAAAAAACAGTGCATAGATCACAATAAAGATCAGTACCATAACCTCTACGATATTGCTGCGGCTTTCGTAGAGGTTTTTCATAGGATAGTGGATCACCAGATAACCGATCACCAGATCTGTATCTTTTATGGGAACAACTGTGCTTAACTGTGCGGTTTTTAATGTCCCGTAAAACGTACCGGAAGAATAGCAAGTATCTTCGTAATCTTCCGGCCGGAAGCTCCTGACGGTGATAGCACCGGAATCAGAGGACTGCTGGTTTGTGTTTATCAGAACGGTCCCATCTGTATCCATAACCCAGAAATCTGCATTTTGAAAGGCTGCTGCTGAGGAAAGAGCCAGGATGAGGGATTCGTTTTTGGGGCTTTTTACAGCCTGACGAAGTTCATTTTTGGAAACCAGCTGGCTGGCAGTGCGGTAAAGAGACTCTCCGGTAGAGCGCTCCAGCCTTTTTTCTACCAGGTAGGAGCCGCCGGAGGAAAGCAGCAGAAAGCAGATTCCGCCCAGCATAAAGTACAGGATCAGCAGTTTAGTATAAAGATGCAGTTTCATGAATCCTTTACCTCAAATTTGTAACCGATTCCCCAGACTGTGGAAAGAGCCCAGTTTGGGTTATCCTTGATCTTTTCACGGAGACGTTTGATGTGAACGTCTACGGTTCTGGTATCACCAATGTATTCATAGCCCCAGATGTGATCCAGAAGCTGTTCTCTTGTGAAAACCTGATTGGGAGAAGCTGCCAGGAAATAGAGAAGCTCCAACTCCTTTGGCGGCATATCAATCTGGTGTCCCATATAAGTTACAGAATAGTTGGTCAGGTTGATCACCAGATCCGGATAGGAAACACATTTTTCCTTTGGCGCGGCAGACGGAGATTTTACATGAAATCTGCGCAGTACCGCACGGACACGTGCCACCAGCTCTTTGGAGTCAAAAGGCTTGATGATGTAATCATCCGCTCCAAGCTCCAGTCCCAGGACTTTGTCAAAGGTTTCTCCCTTGGCGGAAAGCATAATGATCGGTACATCGGAGGTGTGACGGATCTCACGGCATACCTGGTATCCGTCAATGCCCGGAAGCATGAGATCCAGAAGGATCAGATCCGGGTGAAAAATATGGAACTGCTTCAGGGCTTCCTCGCCGTCATTTACGATCTTAGTCTCAAAGCATTCTTTTGTGAGATAGAGAGCAACCAGCTCTGCAATGTTGTTGTCATCGTCAACAATGAGGATTTTCTGTTTTGTAGCCATGGCTTCAGCTCCTTTTTATTTCTTGAATTCTACAATGGTCACGCCGGCATCGCCTTCTCCGAATTCGCCGAGACGGAAGGAAGCTACGTGCTTTTGGCGCTTCAGGTAATTGTGGACACCTTTGCGGAGGGCACCGGTACCTTTTCCGTGAACGATACGGACGGATTTCATGTGTGCGATATAGGCGTCATCCAGATATTTATCCAGCTCTGCAACTGCCTCATCTACGGTTTTTCCAAGAAGATTGATCTCTGTGGAAATGCTGGCTGCCTTGGACATACGGATCTTTCCGGCACCGGTGCGCTGCATGGACGGAGTGGTGATCACCGGTTCATCCACAAGCTCCAGATCGGAGATATGAACCTTGGAACGGATGATACCCATCTGCACAAAGAGATATCCTTTGGAATCCGGATGACTGGAAACTGTTCCCTTGAGATTAAGGCTGAGCACCTTTACGGTATCGCCAAGAGAAAGATCGGATGGTTTCAGCTGTTTTTTTGGCTTTTGCTTCTGCTGTTTGGAAGACATTCCAGTTTCGGCTTTTGACATACGTTTTTTCAGGTTCTGGCGCTCTTTTTCCACGGAAGCGGTATCTACGTGATCCTTCTGGAATTTATGGAAAAGCTTCATGGTCTGATCTGCGTATTCCTTGGTATCGCGGAGGATCGCATGTGCCTGTTCATTGGCTTCTCTGAGAATCCGCTCTTTACGTTCATCAAGCTTTTCTTCTTTTTCCTGAAGGGATTTTTTCAGATCTTCTACCTGTTCTTTATAACGGGCAATTTCAGCACGCTCGTTTTCGATGGTGACACGGCTCTGCTCCAGGGATGTCAGAACATCTTCAAAAGATTCATCCTGCTCGCTGATCTGTTCCTTTGCTTTGTCGATGATGAAATCCGGAAGCCCCAGCTTGGAAGAAATGGCAAATGCGTTACTTTTTCCGGGAACACCGATCAGAAGGCGGTAGGTCGGACGTAAGGTTTCTACATCGAATTCACAGCAGGCATTTTCCACACCCGGAGTGGAGAGGGCGTAGATCTTCAGTTCGCGTAATGGGTGGTCGCCATGGTACGGATACCCTGCTCGTGAAGATGTGACAGGATCGCAATGGCAAGAGCGGCACCCTCTGTAGGGTCAGTACCTGCACCAAGCTCATCGAAGAGGACCAGGGGAATCCTGATCTGCGGATTTCAGGAAGGAAACCACGTTTGTCATATGAGAGGAGAAGGTACTTAAGGACTGTTCAATGCTCTGCTCATCTCCGATATCAGCATAAACCTCGCGGAAAAGTGCAAGTTCGGAACGATCGAGCGCCGGGATATGGAGACCCGACTGTCCCATCATGGTAAGAAGACCTACGGTTTTCAGAGAAACAGTTTTACCACCGGTGTTTGGTCCGGTGACAACCAGGAGGTCAAAATCATCTCCGAGACGGATGTCAATAGGAACGGCTTTTTTCTTATCGATCAGTGGATGACGGGCCTGGCGAAGCCGGATCCGGCCTTCTGTGTTGAAAACAGGTTCACTGGCGTTCATGTCCATGGCAAGTGCAGCACGGGCAAAAATAAAATCCAGCTGTACCATGATGGAAAGATCTGCGTGAATAGCCTCCAGCTCAGCAGCTACCTGCTGGCTTAAGGATGCAAGGATCACTTCGATCTCTTTCTGCTCTTTCAGCTCCAGCTCGCGGATGTCGTTGTTTAGCTTGACGACAGCCATGGGCTCAATGAAAAGGGTGGAGCCAGTGGCGGACTGGTCGTGGATCATACCGGGAACCTGCCCTTTATATTCAGCTTTTACTGGGATACAGTAGCGACCGTCACGCATGGTGATAACGGAATCCTGAAGATAATTCCTGGCACTTCCTGCAACCAGAGAAGAAAGCTGGGTGTGTATCCGGTCGTTGGTGGCTTTGATGCTGCGGCGGATCTGACGAAGTGTACTGCTGGCATCGTCACTTATCTCATCCTCAGAAAGGATACAGCGGCGGATTTCTGTACTGAGGGGCGTCAGAGGCTCCAGTGCCGCAAACATTCCATCAAGGGAATCAGTCATTCCGTCATCACGATCATTTCTGGAATAGGCCTTTACACGACCGGTATTCTCGAGAAGACTGCAGACAGAAAGCAGCTCCGGTGCATTCAGAGCGCTTCCCACAGTAAGACGTTTTAATGTGCCACGGATATCCTTGACACTGCCGAAGGAAATGCCGCCTTTTTTGAACAGGCGGGCAAGGGCATCGTGTGTCTGCAGCTGCATGGACCGGATTTCATCAATGTCCGTGGAAGGGGTAAGCTTCCTGCAGAGATCTTTTCCCATGGGGGAGGAGGCCTTGTCTGTGAGCAGATCTATGATTTTATAGTATTCAAGTGCTTTGTATGCTTTTTTGTTCATTGTTGCTGTAGTTACTCCTTTTTGTTACTTCTGTTGATTCTGTGTTTTTCTGCGTAACACAGGATATGCAAAAAAACACTTCGTTTCCTATTTTACATGATTTCCATAGCAAAGGAAAGTAAAATGTGTTATGATACTGAATAAAGCCCGGAAGTAAATGGAAACCGCGCAGAAATGCAGGGAAGCCCGGACCGGGGTACAGCCAGAGATCGTAAAGAAAGACTGGTTGTGAATGCAAAGTGTGAAGTAGATGCGTTCGTAAGTATGTCCGCTTTGAAAGTAAAAAGAACAGAAAGGCAAGAATTTATGCGTTTTTTAAATGAATTACATGAAGGAGACAGAGTAAACGGGATCTATCTCTGCAAACAGAAACAGGCAGCTACAACGAAGAATGGCAAGCCTTATGAGAATCTGATCCTTCAGGATAAAACAGGTGTGATCGATGGTAAGATCTGGGATCCCAATTCTCTGGGAATTGATGAGTTTGATGCGCTGGATTACATTGAGATCATGGGAGATGTGACAAGCTTTGCAGGCGCCATGCAGCTGAATATCAAGAGAGCACGCAAGGCAGGAGAAGGGGAGTATGATCCGGCAGATTATCTTCCTACCAGTGAGAACAGTGTGGATGATAT
>ENA-OPZZ01002143-OPZZ01002143.1-human-gut-metagenome-genome-assembly--contig:-NODE-2143-length-10423-cov-3.230866_pt1 | contig 10423 bp, 10 predicted proteins | sample MGYA00242487_ERZ504511 | MGnify/ENA primary metagenome ERZ504511 (study PRJEB26092, sample SAMD00036241) | human gut metagenome | host: Homo sapiens | study: EMG produced TPA metagenomics assembly of... | reverse complement strand
AAACGAACATGTCTCAGCTGATTCAGCTTGTCGTGACCGATTGTCTGAACAACCATGTATTTACGGATATCTGCCATGTTGGCATCGGATGTCGCAATAGCTGCAACGCCGGAACCAGGGAAGCTGATCTTAGACGTTGATGTAAACTTGAAAACCATATCCGGATGACCGGCCTTAGCACATTCTTCAAGGATCTCCAGGATTTCATCCCTCTTATCTTCATACAGATGATGGACACTGTAAGCATTATCCCAGAAAATTCTGAAATCTTCTGCTGCCGGTGTCAATGCCGCAAAACGTCTGACAACTTCATCAGAATAGGAATAACCCTGTGGGTTGGAATACTTCGGTACACACCAGATTCCCTTGACTGCCGGATCATTATTGACATATTCTTCTACCATGTCCATATCCGGTCCATCCTCATGCATCGGGATTGTGATCAGATCAAAACCAAAAGTCTCTGTAATCTTGAAATGACGGTCATAGCCCGGTGCCGGACAAAGGAATTTCACCTTGTCAAGCTTGCACCATGGTGTATGTCCAAGAAGGCCGAACATATAAGCTCTCGCTACTGTATCATACATCACATTCAGACTGGAGTTACCAAAAATCATAATGTTATTCGGATTCACTTCAGCAATAGAGGCCAACAGTCTCTTTGCTTCCGGAATACCATCCAGTACACCATAATTACGGCAGTCTGTGCCATCTTCACATTTCAGATCAGACTCACTGTGAAAAACATCCATCATTCCCATGGAAAGATTCAGCTGTGCGATAGAAGGCTTGCCTCTGGACATATCCAGCTTCAGCCCTTTCTCCTTGTATCCCTGAAATTCCTTATCAAGTTCTTCCTTCAAAGAGAGCAGTTCTTCTCTGCTCATTGATGCATACGCCTTACTCATCATTGTTGACATTCCCTTCTGATCACAGAGTGCAGACTGCGCTCTATGTATACCCTTTTATTCATAATACAAATTGCGCTCTTATTATAACGCTAAGCGATGAATGAATCAACAATCTTTTGCATTTTTTTGCAAGTTAATTAATATAATCCTGCAATTTCAGCATTTTTCGTGAATATTACCAGTGATTTTTGCATTAAATCGGTTTCTTTTGTCCATTATTTAAAATTACGATAACTGTCCCAGACAGTAAGGATCACTCAGCAAACCCTTCTCAACTTCTCTTTCTGCATGTCCATACCATCCGATATCCCCTGCATATAGGTTGCCTGAAGTTCAGCCTCCTTCATCAGATACCATGCCTCTTCAATCCGATCCAATATCGCACACAACTCCGGCGAAAGCTCTTTCAGCATCTCTTCATATTCTTCACGTACCTCTTCTGATGCTTCCAGTTCTTCCTGATACTGATCTGATGTCTCCCACCATGCCATGTTCTGCAATCTCTGAATCTCTAACAACTGTTCTAATTCGACGATTTCCTTCCTCATTTTCTCCACCTCATCTTCTATTCTCAATGTTATCCTGCAACTCACATGTAAGCATTACAAACTATAACACAAAAATACCAGAATGGGTGTCGAAAGCCGTCGAACAGGCACCCCAAAGATTTCGACAAAAATCGGCATCCATGCGCAATCAATATCGCTGTTTCGAAAGCAATATAGATTATCTCTCACTGATGCTTCCTTTTTTGATGCCGCAGTCTGCTGAGAGATTCTGAGCGAATGCCAAGAAAAGAAGCAATCTGCTGATTACTTGCGATTTGATCGACTTCCGGCCACTTTTTGCAGAACCATTCATAACGCTTATTGCCCGGCAAATAAAGCCGCTTGATATTGATCTCATTCTGAAATTCCAGCGCCTGATGCAGACATCTGACATAGAGCTTGGCCATTCTCGGATATTGCTGCATAAGGTCAAAAACTGCCTGCACCGGTATCTCCAAAACAGTGGTTTCATTCAGCACTTCTACACCGACAACCGACGGTGTTTCTTTTCCAACAAAAAATTTCTACAGAATTCGCGACCATTCCCTTCTCTGTCATGAAAGAATCTGTCATTTCTGTCTGTGATTCATCAATAAAATAACATCGGAGCATCCCTTCAATAAGAACATAAACCTTCTTTTGAATATCACCAATATCGTAAATACAATCACCTTTTTTATAATGTACAATCTCCGATAAGCTTCCCAACTGCCCCGTCAACTCCGGATTATTTAATGGAATACATGCATTGATTGCTTCCACTGTTGTCATAACATCTCTACCCCTGTCCATTCTGTCTTTTCTCTATCATTTCCTTGATATCCATATAATCCCACTGCAGATCCTTTGTCACCAGAATATTTTCCAATGTTTTTGCCTCTTTTTCACTTTGCTTCATCTGTGCTTTCAGACGACTCAATGATTCCGGACGCATTCTTAAAAAGGATGCAATCTGCTTATTACTTGCACTGGCCTCAACCTCCGGCCATTTTTCACAAAACCACTGATATCGTTCTTCAGCCGTCAGGTTCATTCTCCGATTATTAATGACGCAGAGATACATCATGGTCTTCTGCAGATATCCTGCATACACCCAGATCAATGTTGGTATTTCATCGGAAAGCTGAAGTATTTCTTTAATCGGAACCCGAAAAACCTCTGTCTCTGTCAATGCTGTCATCCCAACCGTTGACTGTTTATTGAAATTTTCTACATTCATGAAATCATTCTTCTCCGAAAAAAAGCACAGAACAACCGGATGCTGATGCTCATCATAAAAATATGTATAAACTGCCCCTCTCAGCAACATATAAAAATGTGTATAGGTCTCTCCTGCTTTATGGATTTCCTGCCTTTTCTTGTAAATGACTGTCTCTGAAATCTCACTCAGTCTTCTGATCACCGCTTGATCCTGTGTACGGAAAAGTTGCCTGATCAATTTTTCTGACACCATATATCATTACCCCTTATATTCATTTTTAAGTCATGATTCCATAATAGTAACATTTTAAATATAGAATTTCATTAACATTTGTTAATATAATTTTTGTTCTAAAAAAATAAACAGGTTATAAAGCATGTTTTCTTTTCGCTCTATAACCTGTATTGTCCATCCATTTCTTTTCTCACATCAGCAGAACATCAATTTTTTATTATACCCAGCGCTTTGTTTCTACTTTTTCAAAACGGTATTTCTGTTGCACATCCGGGTATTTGGTTCTATCTACCTCACTCATAAACATCCCGTATGGTCTGGCACATGTTTTATACGGCGGATAAAGCGCTTCATAAATCACCAGTTTCTCACCTGTTTCTGTATGCTGTGCAAATGCCAGAACTTTGTATAAGTATTCCGCACTTTCCTCTGATACCCATTCCCGTTTGAAATGTCGAACAATATCTCCCTCTTCAATGTCCCTTTCAAGAACATCCTCTGCAGCTGCTTCATCTCCCATAGATTCGGAATGACCATTCTGTTCATCCATCCGGACATTCTCTGCTACCGCCTGCTCAGGCTTTCCCTGCGCATCCAGTTCAATATATTCCTCTCTGTCAATGGATACAGGAATACCTGTCTTTCCCTCAATGTGAACACCACCATACCAGGTACCTGTTACTTTACAGATATCTCCTACTTCGTATTCCATTGTATAATCATCTTTTTTCTTTATGATCTTTACTTGTTTCATGTTCTTCTCCACTTCTTCTGATTCATTACAATTCCCGCTTTTTCCGCACCGCTTCATTCGCTTTCCGTTTCACCGGATTCATCCGGACACCTGATTCACCCTCGACACCAATACATCCAGAATCTCCTTTGCAACTGCCAGTTTGTAAGTCAGTCTTGTAGGCTGCACTGCCAGTTCAATATAATAGGACTTCATGTCTCCGTTAATCACAATTGCAAAATACACCTGCCCAGGAACGGATGCATCCGGATTAGCCGGATCTATATTTCCCATGGTTCCTGTCACACCGATACCAATATCCGCTTGATAAGTTTTCGCACAGGCTGCTGCCATTGCCTCTGCTGTTTCCTTGGAATAGACCGTATACCTGTCAAGTATGTCGGCCGGCACCCCCTGCATAACTTTTGCCTCATTGCAATAAGTCACAAAAGCCCCCTTGAATACCGCCGAAGAACCCTCTGTATCAGTGATCAACGAAGCAATCTGACCGGAAGTCGCACTCTCCATGGTCGTGATCGTCATTTTCTTCTCTATCAGAAGTTTCGTCAATTGCCTGTATCCTTTCCTGACCGCTGCCTCATCGTATTTTGCTCTATTATTCTCGGAGATTGCCTTTGCATTCACCAAACCGCCGCATTTATCACCCATGTCCGGCTTCTTCAAATTCTCTGTATATTTTTCAACCATACCTTTAAATTCTTCTTCAACATCCCTGTAAGGCCTTTCTCTGAAATCCGGTTCCGACATCAATATAGGCGTCTGTCTGCGCTCTTCTCCCGGCATCATTATTCTAAGTTCATGCTCCATCATCTCATCATCAATCTGCTTGCAGAACTTTTTCTCTTCGGGTGTCAAATCCGCCAATTCAAAATAATCATAAATGACATCCATGATCTGTGCCTCGATGTCCAAATAATTCGTCAGATAAGGTTTCACCGGCCGGATAATATCCGCAATATAAGCCTCACTGGCGTCATGCAGCAAACATGCCAGAACAATTCGCCCCGACCATCCTCTGGCAGCTGCTTCACTGGCACAATTCATCGAATGCTGCGCCACCGAAAAAAAATAGCGGATATGCCCACCGCCCCTGCAAACCAGGCTTAGTGCATGGGCAATATCCTCCACACAAATATCCTGTTTCATCATCTTCAGCGGATCAAAAATCCGCCCGGTAAAAGTATTCATTGCACTCATCTCATTTTACTCCTAAACACTTCTTCTGTCATATTCATTCGTTTAGCAGCTCCTTGAATAGTCAGAATACTGTCTTTAATCAAATTTGTTAAAATCTGAAGTTTTCCTTCTTCATGCTCTATACATGCCCGCTCTTTTATTATATCATGATTCGCACCTTTGGTGCTTGACGCTGCATATGCAGCTATCATGATCGCCATTCGCCGCTCGCGATGAACAAGCATTGCTTGCTCCCGCTCGCTAACGCTCATTATATCTTCTATAGCTGTACGCATATCTATCCTCTCCCTCAGGAATTTCTATAGACATATTTTTCTCTGTATCCACCATACTATCATCAGTCATTTGATTAATCAAGTCCATTTCCCGTTCAATTCTCTTTTCATTCTGCCCCCATTCGACACCCTTCGACAGATTCTGATATTCTTCGCCAGCAATAATCCAAATTCATAAACTTCATTCACGCCAATCGAACATACAAAACTATGAGAAACACGCTCCGCGAGTTTCTCAAGTTATCGCGGCAGTCGCCAAGGTCTCGTGCAAGCACGGACTTTGGCTCGTTGCTCGCGTAAATTAAAAGCCCGATCGATGAATCTTCCTTCGACCGGGCTTTTAATGAATTTCCTGTAATTTCATTTAATACACCTTCAACTTTCATAGAATTCGATTGGATAAATTATGTTCCTTTTGGACTATACCTCCTATTCATAAATTTGCATGTCCACTATGGGCCTCTGCCTTTCTTCATAATCATCATCTCCTCTGTTACATGTATAGCTGTTAACGACATCTATGTAAACTCGTGAGAGATTATTATTCGATTTGATCAAGACTTCTTATGCCATTGGACCGTCCTCCTGTTCTAAGACTCGACTACTTCTAACTATCCTCTTGGTCTAATACTGGAATAAACTTCCTTTGTTTCTGTTAGGCATCTCCTCTTTGTTGTCTTTATAGTAACACAGTTATTTTAAACGTCAATAGTTTTCTTTATATTAATCTTCCAATTATAAATATTCAGAATTTTCACGCTTTTTAAGTGTACTCACCTACTATATACGGCTTCCACCCCTCTTCTCTCTTCCTGCTGAAACATTTCTATCTTCTTTCTGACTAATAAAAAGCGAAACTGTCTGTACACAAATAAATATGCCTTCCAGTTTCGCTTTAAATCTACAAGGATTTGCAAATCTCTTATATCTATTACATTTTTAAGATGACATTGATTTTGTCTTTTAGCATATCTGCAAATATCTGACCATCTTCAGCTTTGCCTGCTACCGAACCATAATGTGTCGGTACTGCTGCTTTCGGATGAATCATTTCTGCCAGCTCAGCTGCCTCTTCTGCTGTCATTGTATACGTTCCGCCGACAGGAATCATAGCCACATCACACTGGATTTTCTTCACATCTTCATTGATATCCGTATCTCCAGCAATATAATAAGTCACCTCATTCATTGTCACAAGATAACCTACCCATTGATTCTGCTGCGGATGAAACTGTTTGCCAATGTTGTAGGCAGGCACTGCCTGAATCCTGACACCATTGATCTCCAGTTCATCTCCCGGAGCTACCAATTCTGTAAACTCCTCAGAAATACCGCTGTTGCTCAATGAATCCTTCATTGACTTCGGACAGACAAGAATCGTTGCTGCATTTTTTACCTTCGCCAGATCTTCCGGTGAATAGTGATCAAAATGTTCATGGGTCACGCAAATAATATCAGCATCATGGGTTTCTTCCTCCACATGAAATGGATCAAAATAAATGATCTGATTTCCTGCTATACGAATACTGCTGTGAGTTAAAACCTGAACTTCTTCATACATTATCTGTTGCCTCCTTGCTTTTTCTCTATTCTACCATATCCGGCATTCTCTGTCCTTATGAAACAGAATTTTCTTTGGCTTTCCTGAAAGCCTCATCCAATGTATGCCAACCCAAGACTGCACACTTTACTCTGGCAGGCATATGGGCGATATCTTTCAATGCAGAAGCCTCTTCCAACTGATTGATTTCCTCATCCGTCGCTTCTCCCTGAATCATACGCAGGAACATGTCACCAAGCTTCAATGCCTCTTCCTTTGTTTTTCCAAGGATCATCCCCAGCATAATGTCTGCGGATGCCTGGGAAATGGCACATCCATCTCCTACAAAGGCACCATCTTCAATGACATCGTTTTCAACTTTCAATTTCAGAAAAATATCATCTCCGCAGTTTGGATTGACTCCTTCCAGAACAATATTGGCATCCGGAAGATCATGTTTATACTCCGGCCGCAGATTATGTTCTGTCAATATTTCATTATAAAAACTTCTACTCTCCATATCCCATTCTCCTTCTTATGCTGGCAACGCTCTTTACAAAAGCATCCACTTCATCCAATGTATTGTAAAACATAAAACTTGCTCTTGTCGAAGAATGAACGCCAAGATAGGTCAAAAGCGGCTGAGCACAGTGGTGACCGGCACGAACATCAATGCCGTCTGAAGCAAGGATCTCACTGACATCGTGTGGATGAACACCCTCTATTGTAAAAGATACGATACCTGTATGGTTTGCCGGATCTTCTGAGCCCATCACATGTACATGCGGTATCTTTGAAAGTCCCTCCATGGCACGGCGTGTCAATGCCAGTTCCTGCTCCTGAATAAAATCAAAACCAACCTGATTAAGGTAATCGATTGCAGCACCCAACCCTGCGGCACCTGCTGCATTCACTGTTCCGGCCTCAAATTTATACGGTAATTCCGCAAATACTGCCCCTTCTCGTGTTACGGAATCTATCATTTCACCGCCGGTAAGAAATGGCGGCATTTCTTCGAGCAATACTTTCCTGCCATATAATACACCGATTCCCATCGGCCCCATGAGTTTATGCCCTGAAAATGCCATAAAATCCACATCCAGTTTCTGCACATCCACAGGCATATGCGGTACACTCTGCGCACCATCCATTACAACCACTGCGCCTACTTCGTGTGCGCGGGCCACAATTTTCTCTATCGGATTGACACATCCGAGAACATTGGATACCTGAGTCACTGCCACCAGTTTTGTATTCTCATTGATTACCGTCTGAATCGTTTCATCTGTCAATGTGCCGTCAGTTTCACACTCCATAAACTTTAATTCAGCACCGGTCTGACGTGCCACCATCTGCCATGGCAAAAGATTGCTGTGATGCTCCATAATAGTGACCGCAATCTCATCTCCAGCCTTCAGATGGCTGAGGCCATAGCTGTAGGCCACCAGATTCAGCCCTTCTGTTGTATTTCTTGTAAAAATAATCTCTTTCTTGGAAGTTGCATGAATAAAATCACGTACTGTCGCTCTGGCGTTCTCACAACTCTCGGTAGCCTTCAGACTGAGAGGATAAAAGCCTCTCAGCGGGTTCGCATTTTCTGTCTCATAAAAAACCTTGGCTGCATCCAGTACAGCCTGCGGGCGCTGGGCTGTTGCTGCATTATCTATATAAATCGTATCCTCATTCTGTAAAAGAGGGAAATCTTTTCTGTAATCACTGGCTGTCATTGCTCATCACCTTTGTAAGCTGGTCTGCTACAATCCTTTCTGTTTCTTCATCCTGTATATGCTGGTAGAGGACTTCAAGTTTTGCTTTTGTCATAATATCCTCGGCTGTCTCCTGATCGATGCCTCTGGCCGCAAAATAAAATAATGTTTCTTCATCCAGTTCACCAATGGTTGCGCCGTGGCTGCCATCTACATCCTCTTCTGCGCAAAGAATCAATGGAATCGTCTTATTCTCCACATCATCCCCAAGCAGCAGTACATTCTCAGTTTCTGCACCTTTGGATCCCGATGAACCGCGTTTAAAATCAATGGAACCTCTGAAAACTTTCTTTGCCGCATCTTTTAGTGTACCGTCTACCTGAATGTCACAATTTGTCTTCTTTCCCCAGTGGTTGATAACCAGATTCATATCCAATGTCTGCTGCTTCTGGCCAATATAGCCAATCTCCGTATGTAGTTCAGACTGGTTGCCTTCCAGTTCTGTCTGAATGCCGTTATATACATCACCTCTGCCGACAAACATCTGAAGAACATCAAGCTTTGCTGTCTCGTCGCAGACAGAACCTACTGCGTTCAATAATCTCTGTCCTTCATCCAGCATATTGATCTGTATCAGACGAATCGTGCTGTTTTTCCCAGCATAAAGTTTTGTTCTGAATGCCAGATCGCTCTGAGCCTTTTTGCCGGATGTAAACTTCTCAATCACTGTCACACGGGCATTTTCTTCCGCTGCAATATAAACAGTTCCCGCTGCATTCTCCTTATCTTCACTGCTGATATCCAGTCTGATGACTCTGTCACCAGCTTCAGCCTTTGCTATAAACTGTAAAATCGGAAGATTCTCATCCTCAAATATCGCATCCGCCTCAGCGCCGACGCCTGTTGTCATTTCCTTTATATTCAAACCGGCTTCAGATACCTGTTCCGGCTCTTCTGCCATCACCATGCAAGGCTGCACATCCCCATTCCATTTCACTGTTGTATCATTTAAATGGAGCCAGTACCATGTTTTGGATGGCAGCGGATTAATCTTTAATGTCTCATTCTCTTTCATCTTCAAATCCTCCTTTACCCTATCCAATACTGCCTTTCATTTCAAGTCGAATCAGATTGTTCATCTCAAGTGCATACTCAAGAGGCAGCTCCTTTGATACGTTGTCCGCAAATCCACTGACGATGCATGCTCTTGCATCTTCCTCGCTCATGCCTCTGGACATCAGATAGAAAACAGCCTCGTCACTGATACTGCCGATCTGTGCTTCATGACCTACATTAGCATTCTTGGTACGGATATCCATGGCAGGGATCGTATCTGATCTGGATTCCGAATCCAGCATCAAAGACTGGCAGGAAACTGCAGATTTCGCGCTTTCTGCTCCTTTATTCACAACAACGGATGAACGGAATGTACTGATACCGCCATCCTTTGAAATAGATTTAGTATTAATATAAGAACTTGTATTTTCTCCAATATGAACAACTTTGGCACCAGTATCCAGATTCTGGCCTTTGCCGGCAAATGTAATGCCTGTAAATTCCATCTTGGAGTCACGGCCTTTGAGAATGCTCATCGGATACAGATAGGAAACATGTGAACCAAAGGAACCGGATACCCATTCAATGGTACCTCCTTCTTCTACCAATGCTCTCTTTGTGTTCAGATTGTACATATTCTTGGACCAGTTTTCAATCGTCGAATAACGAAGTCTTGCATTCTTGCCCACAAAAAGCTCCACACATCCGGCATGCAGATTGGCGACATTATATTTCGGTGCTGAACAGCCCTCGATGAAATGCAGATCGGCCCCCTCATCCACAATGATCAGTGTATGCTCAAACTGTCCTGCACCAGGCGCATTTAATCTGAAATAAGACTGAAGCGGAATTTCAACAGAAACCCCCTTCGGTACATACACAAATGAACCGCCGGACCAGACAGCCCCGTGAAGTGCGGCAAACTTATGATCTGTCGGTTTCACCAGCTTCATAAAGTGCTTCTTCACCATATCTGCATATTCACCGGTCAATGCACTCTC
>ENA-OPZZ01002141-OPZZ01002141.1-human-gut-metagenome-genome-assembly--contig:-NODE-2141-length-10431-cov-2.769313_pt1 | contig 10431 bp, 12 predicted proteins | sample MGYA00242487_ERZ504511 | MGnify/ENA primary metagenome ERZ504511 (study PRJEB26092, sample SAMD00036241) | human gut metagenome | host: Homo sapiens | study: EMG produced TPA metagenomics assembly of... | reverse complement strand
AAGGAGATATTTTCCAGGTAGTCCTTTCCAATCCTATGAGAGCAAAAGCCGAGGGAAGCCTGTTTGATACTTACCGTGTTCTTCGGGCTACCAATCCTTCACCATATATGTTTTATTTTTCCAGTGATGATATTGAGATCGCCGGAGCATCACCGGAAACACTGGCAAAGCTTACCGGCACAGAATTGAGTACCTTTCCGTTAGCAGGAACCAGGCCAAGAGGCAAGACAAGAGAAGAAGACGAAGCGCTGGAAAAAGGACTTCTGGCAGATGAAAAAGAACGTGCCGAGCATAACATGCTTGTGGATCTTGGTCGAAATGATATCGGAAAGATCAGTAAGATCGGTGCTGTGAACGTAGAAAAATATATGTGCATCGAGCGTTTTTCCCATGTGATGCATATCGGTTCCACAGTTACCGGCCAGATCCGGGATGACAGGGATGCGGTGGATGCAGTGGATGCCATCCTTCCGGCAGGAACACTTTCCGGAGCACCGAAATTCCGTGCCTGCCAGATCATTCAGGAACTGGAACAGAGCAAGCGAGGCAGTTTATGGCGGTGCTATCGGATATACTGGATTTTGCCGGAAACCTGGATACCTGTATTGCCATCCGCCTGGTTTATAAGAAAAACGGTGAGATCTGCATCCGGTCAGGAGCAGGGATCGTAGCAGACAGTATTCCGGAAAGTGAATTTCAGGAGTGCTGCAATAAGGCAAGAGCCGTTGTACAGGCAATCGAAACTGCACAGGAGGGACTGGAATGATAGTACTGATCGATAATTATGATAGCTTTTCCTACAATGTTTACCAGCTGATCGGTTCTGTGGAGCCGGATATCAAAGTGGTAAGAAATGATGAAGTGACAATAAAAGAGCTGGAGGCCATGAAGCCGGAGGCATTGATCCTTTCTCCTGGTCCGGGAAGACCGGAGGATGCGGGAATCTGTATTGAATCCATAAAATATTTCAAGGATAAGCTGCCGATCCTGGGAATCTGTCTTGGACATCAGTCCATCTGTGAAGCCTTCGGAGGGACAGTATCCTACGCAAAAGAGCTGATGCATGGAAAGCAGAAAGAGATACGTAAAGTTGGAAGGAGCCGGATGTTTGAAGGACTTCCGGAAACTTTTCCGGCAGCCAGATATCACTCACTGGCAGCTATCCGGGATACCTTACCGGAGGAACTGGTTGTCATCGCTGAGTCTGAGGACGGAGAGGTGATGGCACTGGAGCATAAAGAATATCCGATATTCGGATTACAGTTCCATCCGGAATCCGTTATGACACCAGATGGAAAAACAATGATCGAGAACTTTATGAAGGTTGTCAGAAACAGATAAGACGGAGAACAGCAACCCATAAAAGATAGAATCGTTACAGAACAGGAGGAAACAACAATGATCAAAGAAGCAATCATCAAGCTTTCAAAAAAAGAAGACCTTACATACAACGAAGCAGAAGCCGTAATGAATGAGATCATGGACGGAGCGGCAACACCGGTACAGATGGCATCCTACCTTACTGCACTTTCCCTGAAAGGAGAGACTATTGATGAGATCACTGCATCTGCAGCCGGAATGCGTGCACATTGCATCAAGCTTCTCCACGATATGAATGTTCTGGAAATCGTAGGAACCGGTGGTGACGGAGCAAACTCCTTTAACATTTCCACGACATCTTCTCTTGTGATCGCAGCAGGGGCGTTCCGGTAGCAAAACATGGAAACCGTGCAGCATCTTCCAAGAGTGGTGCAGCAGATGTTCTGGAAGCACTTGGCGTAAAGATCACCATCCCGCCGGAAAAAAGTGCAGAGATTCTGAAAAAGATCAACATCTGTTTCCTGTTCGCACAGAATTATCATATTGCCATGAAATATGTGGCACCGATCCGTAAAGAGCTGGGAATCCGCACGGTATTTAATATCCTCGGACCATTAAGCAACCCTGCAGGCGCAAACATGGAGCTGATGGGAGTCTTTGACCAGTCTCTGGTAGAGCCGCTGGCACAGGTTATGATGAAGCTTGGCGTGAACCGCGGAATGGTAGTTTCGGACAGGATAAGCTGGATGAGATTTCCATGAGCGCACCGACTTCTGTGTGCGAGATCAAGGACGGATGGTTCCAGTCCTATGAGATCACACCGGAGCAGTTCGGCTATACACGCTGTAGCAAAGAAGATCTGGCAGGCGGCACACCGGCAGAGAACGCAGAGATCACAAAAGCCATTGTAAACGGAACCGAAAAAGGCCCGAAGCGTCAGGCGGTCTGCATGAACGCAGGTGCAGCACTTTATATCGCAGGAAAGGCAGAGAGCCTGGAAGCCGGTGTAAGAAAGGCAGAAGATCTGATCGACAGTGGTGCAGCTGCTGCCAAGCTTGAGGAATTTGTTAAATTAAGCAATGAGATTTAAGGATAATGGTGGCAGGAGAAGAACAGGCACAGCTCATTAACTGACATATGAAGTTGCCAGATTTCTTAAAATTGCTGAATGAGAGTTGAAATGAAATATCAAGGAGACAAACAAAGAATGAGCGCAAAAAAACATTCTGGAAGAAATCGCAGAAAAAACAAGAGAACGTATCCGGAAGGAAAAGCTTCAGTTTCCCCTGGATCAGCTGAAAATCCTGGCAGAAAAAGCGCCACAGCAGCCGTCCTTTCTGGAAGCATTGAAAAAGCCGGGTATGTCCTACATCTGTGAAGTAAAAAAGGCTTCCCCCTCCAAGGGGCTGATCGCATCGGAATTTCCGTATCTGGAAATTGCGAAAGAATACGAGGCAGCAGGTGCATCCGCGATCTCCTGCCTCACAGAGCCATTTTATTTCATGGGAAGTGACACTTATCTCCGTGAGATCACAGAAACAGTGGATATTCCGGTCCTCCGGAAGGACTTCACGGTGGATAAGTACATGATCTATCAGGCAAAAGCATTCGGCGCATCGGCTGTACTTCTGATCTGTGCTGTCTTAAATGACCAGGAACTCCTGGAATACAGGGAGTTGGCAGAAGCTCTGGGAATGGATGCACTGGTGGAAGCTCATGATGAGAATGAAGTGGCAAGAGCATTAAAGACAGGTGCAAAGATCGTCGGTGTAAATAACCGTGATCTGAAAACCTTTAAGGTTGATATGAATAACAGTATCCGTCTTCGAAACCTGGCACCGGACAATGTGGTATTTGTGTCTGAGAGCGGAATCAAAAACGCAGGTGATATCGCTATCCTGGAAAGAAACCGGGTAGGTGCAGTCCTGATCGGTGAAACCCTGATGCGAAGCCCGGATAAGAAAGCTGTATTGGAAAATCTGAATGGTGGAGCGCTTGTATAAAGGCCAAACTAAAGAACAGAGCAAATAAGTAACAGAGCTGACCAGTAGCAAATAGTAACGAAACAGGAAGGTGCAGGGTCAGACAGAAAGGGCAGGACTGGCTGAATATGAGAGAACAACAGTTGAAACATGGGAGCAGAACCAGAATCAAGATCTGCGGCCTGACTCGCCTGGAAGATATCCAGGCAGTTAACGAAGCAAAACCGGACTTTGCAGGATTCATTGTAGAATTCTCAAAAAGCAGGAGAAACGTCACCGTGGAGCAATTGAGGGCTGTCCGGGAAAAATTGGATGAGAGCATTTTGCCGGTAGGCGTATTTGTCAATGCACCGGTGGAGCTTCCCGCACAGCTTTTAAACGAAGGAACCATTGCCCTGGCACAGCTTCACGGACAGGAAGACGAGAATTATATCAGACAGCTTAGGATCATGACAGACCAGCTTCTGATAAAGGCTTTTTCCATAAAAACAGAAGCAGATATAAAGAAAGCGATCCGTTCGGAAGCAGACTATATTCTTCTGGATCAGGGCGCAGGAGGAACAGGAGAAATTTTCGACTGGAGCCTGGTGCCGGCGATCAAACGTCCCTGGTTTCTGGCAGGAGGTCTGGGCTGTGAAAATCTGGAATCAGCCATACATCTGCTTCACCCCTGGGCAGTAGATTTAAGCAGCAGTGTAGAAACCGGCGGTCACAAAGACTCGGATAAAATATTAGAAGCAGTATACGCAGTAAGGAGCATAAAGGAGGAAATATAACATGTCAAAAGGAAGATTCGGCATCCATGGAGGACAGTACATTCCGGAAACACTGATGAACGCCGTTCTGGAGCTTGAGGAAGCATACAACCATTACAAAAACGACCCGGAATTCAACCGTGAGCTCACAGAGCTTCTGAATGAATATGCAGGAAGACCATCCCGTCTTTACTATGCGGCACATATGACCGAGGACCTTGGCGGAGCTAAGATCTATCTGAAACGGGAGGATCTGAACCACACAGGAGCCCACAAGATCAACAACGTACTCGGTCAGGTGCTCCTGGCGAAAAAAATGGGCAAGACACGTGTGATCGCTGAGACAGGAGCCGGACAGCATGGTGTTGCAACTGCAACCGCAGCAGCTTTGATGGGTATGGAATGTGAAGTTTTCATGGGAAAAGAAGACACGGAACGTCAGGCCCTGAATGTTTACAAAATGCGTCTCCTCGGAGCAAAAGTCCATGCAGTCACAAGCGGGACCGCAACCTTAAAGGATGCTGTTTCGGAGACCATGCGTGAGTGGACAAACCGTATTGCAGATACCCATTATGTACTGGGATCTGTTATGGGACCGCACCCGTTCCCAACTATCGTACGTGATTTTCAGGCAGTGATCTCCAGGGAGATCAAAGAACAGATGCTGGAAAAAGAGGGCAGACTTCCGGATGTTGTCCTGGCCTGTGTGGGCGGCGGCTCCAATGCTATCGGAACCTTCTACAATTTCATTGAGGACAAAGACGTTCGTCTCATCGGCTGTGAGGCAGCAGGACGTGGCGTGAATACTGCGGAAACTGCGGCAACCATCGCAACCGGTCGTCTCGGAATCTTCCATGGTATGAAATCCTACTTCTGCCAGGATGAGTACGGACAGATCGCACCGGTATACTCCATCTCCGCAGGTCTTGATTATCCGGGTGTAGGTCCGGAGCATGCACACCTTTATGATATCGGAAGAGCAGAGTACGTGCCTGTTACAGATGACGAAGCAGTAGATGCTTTTGAATATCTTTCCAGAACAGAAGGAATTATTCCTGCGATCGAAAGTGCTCATGCAGTGGCTTATGCGAAAAAGATCGCACCGACACTTGGAAAGGACAAGATCATGGTAGTTACTGTTTCAGGACGTGGAGATAAGGACTGTGCGGCGATCGCCCGCTACAGAGGGGAGGATATTCATGAGTAGAATTACAGAAGCATTTGCAAACGGAAAAGCATTTATTCCTTTTTTGACCTGCGGAGATCCGTCTCTGGAGGTAACAGAGCAACTGGTTTATGCAATGGAAGAAGCAGGAGCAGATCTGATCGAGCTTGGAATCCCGTTCTCAGATCCTACCGCAGAGGGACCTGTGATCCAGGAAGCCAATGTTCGGGCACTTGCAGGCGGCGTGACTACAGATAAAGTTTTTGCAATGGTAGAAAAAATCCGTAAAAACACAAAAATCCCAATGGTATTTATGACCTACGCCAACGTAGTATTTTCCTATGGAACCGAGCGTTTTATCAAAAAGGCAGCAGAAGTTGGAATGGATGGACTGATCCTTCCGGATGTTCCGTTTGAGGAAAAAGAAGAGTTTGATGTTGTGTGCAAACAGTATGGCCTTGATCTGATCTCCCTGATCGCACCGACTTCCCATGAGCGGATCGCCTGATCGCAAAAGAGGCGGAAGGTTTTGTTTACTGCGTATCTTCCCTTGGGGTAACAGGAATGCGTACCAGCATTACCACAGATATCGGAGCTATGGTGAAGCTGGTAAAAGCCCAGAAAGATATTCCATGTGCAGTAGGATTCGGAATCTCCACACCGGAGCAGGCAAAAAAGATGGCAGACCAGTCGGACGGTGCCATTGTAGGATCTGCCATTGTGAAGTTTTGTGGTGCCTACGGCAAAGACTGCGTGCCGAAGGTGAAGGCTTATGTGAAAGAGATGAAGGATGCGATCAGATAAATTTCCGGCTGAAATCGGAACACAGATCACAAAGTGTAATAAAAATCTGCTTTATCCAAAAAAAGGGTAAAGCAGATTTTTTTGTGCTGAGCAGATTTCGGAGAAATTACAGAAAATATCTACTTGACAGTTAGAGACCAGGTGATAGATGATATAAAAAAAGGTGAGGAGGAAATTGGGGATGAATCGGGAAGAAGCAAAGAAGAAAGCAGAAGTGCTGGTTGCCAGGATGACTCTGGAGGAAAAAGCCAGTCAGCTAAGGTACGATGCACCTGCAATAAAAAGACTGGGAATTCCGGCATATAACTGGTGGAATGAGGGACTTCACGGTGTTGCCAGAGCAGGGCAGGCAACGGTTTTTCCACAGGCGATCGGAATGGCGGCAACTTTTGATAGGAAAAGTGTGGCAGAGATGGCCGGTATCGTGGCAACAGAGGGCAGAGCAAAGTATAATGCATATTCCGTAAACGGTGACAGAGATATTTATAAGGGATTGACGTTCTGGTCTCCTAATGTCAATATTTTTCGTGATCCACGATGGGTAGAGGACATGAAACTTATGGGGAAGATCCGTATCTTACAAAAGAACTTGGAGTTTCCTTTGTAAAAGCACTTCAGGGAAATGGAGATACGATGAAAGCAGCAGCCTGTGCCAAACATTTTGCTGTACATTCCGGGCCGGAGGCACTCCGCCATGAATTTGATGCGGAAGCATCCGCAAAAGATATGGAAGAAACGTATCTGCCGGCATTCGAAGGTCTGGTAAAAGAAGCGAAAGTAGAAGCGGTTATGGGAGCTTATAACCGGACAAACGGGGAACCCTGCTGCGGAAGTCCCACATTACAGAAAAAACTCAGAGGCGAATGGAAATTTCAGGGGCATTTTGTATCAGACTGCTGGGCGATCCGTGATTTTCACGAACACCATATGGTAACGGATACAGCCGTTGAATCTGCAGCACTGGCTATTAATAATGGTTGTGACCTGAATTGTGGAAATACCTATCTTCACATTATGAAAGCATACGAAAAAGGGCTTGTCACAGAGGAAACCATAACCCAGGCAGCAGTGCGGCTTTTTACTACAAGGTATCTGCTGGGCTTGTTTGATGGAAGCGAATATGACAATATCTCCTACCTGGAGGTGGAATCTCCCAGGAATCTGGCTGCAGCGGAGAAAGCAGCGGAAAAAAGTTTTGTTTTGCTGAAAAATAACGGGATTCTTCCGCTTGATAAAGAAAAACTGAAAACAATAGGAATTATTGGACCAAATGCAGACAGCAGACAGGCGCTGATCGGTAATTATCACGGGACAGCTTCCAGGTATATTACCATACAGGAAGGTATCCAGGATTATGTGGGAGACGATGTAAGGATCCTCACTTCCAGAGGCTGTGATCTGTTCCGAGACCGGACGGAGCACCTTGCGTTTACCAGAGATCGTATTGCGGAAGCAAAGGTGGTTGCGGAAAACAGTGATGTAGTGATCTTATGCATGGGACTGGATGAGACACTGGAAGGAGAAGAGGGAGATACCGGAAACAGCTATGTATCGGGAGATAAAGAAGATATTGAACTTCCCGGAGTACAGCGGGAACTGATGGAAGCAATCGCAGACACCGGAAAACCGGTAGTATTCTGTCTGCTGGCAGGAAGTGACCTTGATCTGAAATATGCGGCAGAAAAATTTGATGCAGTCATGATGCTGTGGTATCCTGGATGCCAGGGTGGGAAGGCAGCGGCAAAGGTAATGTTTGGAGAAATCTCGCCATCAGGAAAACTTCCGGTGACATTTTATGAAAGCCTGGAAGAACTTCCGGATTTTACCGATTATTCCATGAAAGGCAGAACATATCGCTATATGGAACGAAAAGCACAGTTTCCTTTTGGATTTGGTCTGACGTACAGTAATGTGACAGTAGATAAAGCAGAGGTCAAAACATGTGGACAGAAGGTAAACGTGGAGGTAGAAGTGCGGAATAACGGCGCATATGATACAGAGGATGTTGTTCAGATCTATGTAAAAAATATCGACAGCAAAAACGCCATTCCCAATCCGATGCTGGCCGGTTTTCAGCGGATATTCCTGAAGGCGGGAGAATGCCGAAAAATAGAAATCCCAATATGGGAAAAAGCATTCACCGTAGTAGATGAAATGGGGAAACGGATGGAAGAAGGAAAGAAATTTGAAATTTATGCAGGCTGCAGCCAGCCGGATGAAAAAAGCAAAGAACTGACCGGAATCATGCCGGTAAAGATCATCTGGGAAAAATAATAAGAAAATCTAAAGTAACAGGAGGGCGATGCATTAGGCAGCGCCCTCCCTTCATATCTACCGCATAAACAACCGTACCATTTTCTCATAAATCTTCCGATATTTCTGATATCTCATAGGAAGATCGATCCAGGTCTTTTTATCTACAATACTCTTATAATGAGAGAATGTCCGGAAGCCGTCGATGCCATGATAGGATCCCATGCCGCTTTCACCAAAGCCGCCGAAGCCCATATTGCTGGTTGCCAGATGTATGAGGACATCGTTGATACAGCCACCGCCGAAACCACATCGGGAAGTAACTTCCCGGGCATTTTTTTCATCTTCGGTGAAGATATAAAGAGCCAGCGGATGTGCCATGGAATTGATCTTTGTTACGGCACCTCCGAGAGAGTCATAGGTGAGGACCGGAAGTACCGGGCCGAAAATTTCCTGCTGCATGACCGGATCATCGAAGGTTACGTTGTCAAGAACCGTCGGCTCGATCTGAAGTGTTTCACGGCTGGAACCACCGCCGCAGACAGTTTTGGCAGGATCGATCAGACTGTTGATACGGTCGAAATGCTTTTCGTTGATGATCTTTCCGTAATTCCGGTTTTTCAGAGGTTCTTTTCCATACTGGCGTGTAATCTGCCTGCGAAGCTCTGCGATCAGGGCTTCTTTGATCTCCGGATCACAGTAGATGTAGTCCGGAGCCACGCAGGTCTGGCCGCAGTTCAGAAACTTGCCGAAGACGATACGTTTTGCCGCAAGGCGGAGATTGGCTGTTTTGTCCACGATGCAGGGGCTTTTTTCCACCCAGCTCCAGAGTGACTGGTGTGAGGTATTCGGAAGCCTTTCTCATGACCTCTTTTCCCACAGACTGGCTTCCCGTGAAGAAGATGTAATCAAATGTGCAGACTGAGAAGATTGTGTGTTTTCCGCACGTCCGCCTGTGACAGTTGCAACGTATTTTTCATCGAAGCATTCATGGATGAGAAGACGGATCACTTCACTTGTTGCCGGTGAGTAGGCACTTGGTTTCAGGATGACTGTGTTTCCGGCTGCAATGGCGTCTACCAGTGGTTCCATGGTGAGGAGAAACGGATAGTTCCACGGACTCATAATGAGAACCACACCGTAGGGAGATGGTTTACGGAAACTGCGGGAATGGAACTGCGCCAGCGGGGTTGGAACAGTCTGTTCCTTTACGTAAGAGCGGATATTTTTCAGCATATGCGTGATCTCGGAGAGCACCAGTCCGGTCTCACACATATAGCTTTCGAAATTACTTTTTCCCAGATCCTTTTTCAGCGCAGCGTGGATCTGATCCTCGTATTTCCGGATGGAAGCGCGGAGACGTTTCAGGGCGCTGATGCGAAAATCAAGGTCAAGAGTTGCGCCGGAGTAGAAGTACTGGCGCTGTTTATCTAAAAGCTGGTTGATCTGTTCTTTTTCCATGGAATTATAGTCCTTTCTGAAAAAATCCTGTATTCGAAATATTGAAATCTGTTTATGCCAATGTCTGTTTTAACAATTGCCTGCCGGAGGCATCAGTCTGTAATACAGTGTCTCAAGTTCGCCGGCATCCATCAGCACAGGAACCGGGTACAGAGGATTGGCTTCTTTATCTGCATAATGGGCAAGCTCCGGGATGTCTGTTTCCTGGATTTCCGGAATATAGTCTCCGATGCCAAAGCGTTTTTTCATATCTTTTATTGCATCAATAAACATCCGGGCAGCAGTTTTATCGTCCTCATGTTTATCGCAGAGACCGACAGCCAGAGCCAGGCTGCGAAGCTTATGGGTAATGCTGTCTCCATAGGTTTCCAGCACCATAGGAAGGATCACTGCATTGGCAAGCCCGTGTGGAACATTATATTTTCCGCCGAGGGAATGTGCAATTGCGTGGACATATCCAACGTAGGATTTGGTGAAGGCACAGCCTGCGAAATAGGAGGCGCGGAGCATATTTCGTCTTGCTTCAATATCATTGCCGTGTGTGTAGGCGGTATCCAGATTTTCAAAGATCAGTCTGACAGCATCCAGGGCATTTTTTCTCGTGCCAGGTGTAGTGGAATTTCCAATGTAGGCTTCCACTGCGTGAGTCAGGGCATCCATGCCGGTGGTAGCTGTGATAAACGGCGGAAGG
>ENA-OPZZ01002139-OPZZ01002139.1-human-gut-metagenome-genome-assembly--contig:-NODE-2139-length-10436-cov-4.293336_pt1 | contig 10436 bp, 7 predicted proteins | sample MGYA00242487_ERZ504511 | MGnify/ENA primary metagenome ERZ504511 (study PRJEB26092, sample SAMD00036241) | human gut metagenome | host: Homo sapiens | study: EMG produced TPA metagenomics assembly of... | reverse complement strand
AGGAGAAAAGCCTGTTATTTCTAATGTGAATGTTAGTCAAACATCTGAGTTGGATGTTGGAAAGCAAATGGGAGTTGGTTTCTTTGCCACATTATCAAATGAAGCAAGTGACAGTGATTTAGGATTGAGCAAAGGAACTGTAACAGTAAAAAACCTTAAATTCAATAAAATAAATGTTGATAATGAAACAACAAAAAACAAAATTTTGATCAAAACGTTAAATAAGTGGATTAACTTCAACTTTAGGTAAAGCATTAGGTGGACTTTTAGATGGATTAACATGGTTACTTACTTTTGGAACTGTTAATGCTGGATTAAGAGACACACTTAACAGTATATTAAATGCTCGTAAGGATGACCCAACAGCTTTAGCTACGGGATGTTTTGCAGGTCGTGTAGTGGGCGATGTAGCTATATCTGACTGTGAACTGGATGATGTGAAAGTAACAAATGTCAATAGTAATACAGGTGGATTTATTGGATATATTTCAGGAAAGACGGAGTATGATGGTTTATCAAAAGGATTAGGTGGAACGGCTACTCTATTGGCAAAAATTTTAAATGTGATTCCTGGTCTTGGCTTAGGTGATTTGATTACTATTCTTTTAGGAAACGCTATTCCAGTAGATAAATTGATTCCTACAAAGTATATCAATGCCTATGTTGAAAATTGTTTAATCAATAATTTAACAGGAAATATAGGAACAAATAATGATAAGATTGAAAATTCTGGTGGATTTATCGGTCAACAAAAAGGAACTGTCGTAAAAGATTGCCAAATTACAAACGGCAACTTCAATGTTAAAGCTAATAATTATAGTGGCGGATTTGTAGGATTAGCTAGAGATGATGTCATAGAAGGTACCTTATCGGGTGCTTTAGATATAGAAACTCAATTGCCTAAAATGAATCCTGAAAGTTTGTTTTTAAATTGTTCAGTATCTGCGAGTGATTTGACAATTTCGGGTAATGGATATCAAGGTGGTTTTGCTGGAGCAATGGCCAACACGTCGGCTATAAATTGTAATGTTAATGTTAGTGATAAATTAACGGTATCTTCCGGTGGAGATAATTCTGGTGGCTTTGCTGGAATCGCAACAATTGGATGGGCTGCTGATTTAGGAAAAGGTGATACGAAAGATAACTTATTAGGTGGAGTTGTTGACTTAGTTGTGAAACTTTTAAGCAGTAATCAAAATGCAACATCATCATTACTTTCTCTTGCTGGTGTGAGTCCTTCTCATATATTAGGATGTCAAATAAATGCTCCATGCAGTGTTGAAGGAAAAAATTACACAGGTGGATTGATAGGCAGAGGTGATGGTGTTTATCTTACAAAATCTAATACCGATAATTTAAGTAAGGTTTCATATTTTAAAAATAATATCTTTTCAATGGATGGAATCGAAGAAAAAAATATCATTATTAATGGTTTGAAATCCGTGGATGGTGAAAATTGTGTTGGTGGTATTTCTGGCTCAGTGGGAACAGCAAGTGTAGCAGGACTTTTAAATACAACTTTAGGTGTTGCAGAATATTTAGGATTTAATGCTATTTCTATTTCACTTACTGGTTCTACAGAAGGTATAACTATTGGTGGTAAAGGAAAAAGAGTTGGTGGTGCTTTTGGTGAAGCAATCGGTGGTTCTATTAGTTCGGTTACAGTAACAAATTTAAATAATATTTCAGGAGAAAATATTGTAGGTGGATTTATAGGCGTATCTGGTCCAGGTGATCTTGCAGGAACTGATAATGGTTTGACAGTAAATCTTTTAGGATTAAATTATATTTTAAAATTAAGCAATCTTCTTTCTTTGGGACAAGCAGTTGAAGTCAATATAGATTCTTCGTCTGTAAGTGGTATTAATTCTGGATTTACTGTAGAAGCTACGGGATCAAGAGAAGATAATTCAACAACTGATTATGTAGCAGCTGGATTTGTTGCTAAAAGTAATAGTACAAAAATAAATGATGCAAAAGTTAATAATTTGAAAACAGTAACTTCTACAGATGATGGAGGTTACTCTGGCGGATTTATTGGTATTTCAAAAACAGGCGGTTTAGCTGAAGTTGGAGATGAAACAGAAATAAAAAAATTGATTTCGGCTAATGGATTATTAAATGCTGTAGGATATTTAATTCCGTCATATCAACAATGTTATGTAAGTTATGTAGATAATGGTGGTGTACGAGGAGATATTGCAGGAGGATTTGTTGGAGATTTCCAAAGTGGTATTGTAGAAAATGATGAAAATAATGCTTATGCAATACAAAATATTTCATATGTTAAAGGAAAAACTTATGCAGGGGGCTTCGGTGGAAAGGTTTATTCTGGAGCTTTAGCAGATTCAACAAAAGGAATAAGTATTTTAGGCGGTTTAGCAGATTTGAATATTCAAATCTCTGATTTATTGAGTTTAATACAGGTTTATATTCCTATTATTAAAAATGCTGGTGTTCAATCTAATGGATTGGTCGTTAGCTGTGATACATATAAGTCAACGGATTTAAATTCAGGTAGTGCTGGCGGATATATAGGTTATGGTAGTGCTGTAAGAGTTTCTAATAGTAGTGTAACTAAGTTAAAACATACAACAGTAAAAACACCTAATGCAAATATTAATGATACAGACAGTTCTTCTTATTTTGGAGAGTCTTCAAGTTATGCCATTTCAGCACCTAAAAATGCTGGAGGCTATGTAGGAAAATTAGATATAGGTTCTACGGCATCTGTTGGTGGTGGATTGAAGGCATTGGGAACAAATATAAATTTGGCAAATATTTTATCTGCGTTAGATGTAACAGCTTCTAAAATTGAAAATTCAGATGTAACTGGTGCGGTTGGTGGTTTTTCTGTTAAAGCAAATGGTTTGGCTGAAAATAAAACAATTGGTAATGCAGGTGGCTTTGTTGGAACTGATTATGGTTCACAAATTCAAAATAGTAATGTCAATAATTTCTCTTACATCATAGGTCAAGAAACTGCTGGTGGTTATGCAGGAAATATTCAACCAGGAAGTGTTGCAGATGTATTAGGTAAAACGGAAATCTTAAAAGGATTAATTTCAGTAGATAGTTTAACAAGTGTTCTACAATCATTTATTCCTATGATTTATAACTCTCAAACTACTTGTATTCCTTGTGGTGGTGCAGTTCGTGCAGATGCCATAAGCAATGAATCATTAAGAGGATGTGCAGGTGGTTATGTAGGATATAACCTTGGTGGGCGTATTGAAGGTAATTCTACAAGAAAATGGAATGGTGAAATACCTACAGTTCAAAAAGAATGTGCAGTCTATAGATTAAGAGCTGTTTATGGATATGAATATGCTGGAGGATTTAGTGGCAGAACGGATTGTGCCAATACAGTTGATACGGGAAATATCAGTGTTCTTTATGGACTCATTAATTTAGATAATCCATTATCAGCTTTGAGTGCTGTTTATCCAACTGAAACGAATACAGCAACTTATGGACCACTTCGAGGTTTAACAACTGAAGTATGGAATTCTTGGGTAAAAGCAGTAGGAGTCAATGGTGCTTATGGTAAAAAATTCCAAGAACTTGGAGAAGTTGATAATCAAGACGAGTTAGATAAAATTATTGATCAATATGCCTATGGCTATGAAGTAAAAGCTGGAAGAACAAATGCTGGTTCAAACGATTATCAAGGCGGCATTGCTGGTGGTTATGTTGGTCAAATGAATGGAGGAGAAGTAACTTTTGCTAATGCTAAAGATTTAAAAGATGTTACAGCTTTAAAAAGCAGTGGAGGTTTTGCTGGTGAAATGATTTCAGCAGGAGTTGCGAATGTTGGAGATATAAACTTAGGTAATAAATTAAATGTGGTAGGTTCACTTCCAATATTGCAAAGTTTTATTCCAGTAGTAAAAACTTCATCTGTTACAGGCTATCAGTCTGGAGCAACGATATCTACAACAGGGACAGATTTTGATAATGATGAAGGCAACAGTGGTGGTTTTGTTGGAAAAGTTGTTGGTGGAAAAATACAGGGAACACAAGATCAGTATTGTTTGGCTGATCAATTAAAAGTAATCAATGGAAGTCAAAATGTCGGTGGCTTTGCTGGTAATATTCAACCAGGAAGTGCTGTGACCTTGAATACTTCATCCAATACAGGATTATTATCAAAACTACTTAATTATTTATTAGGCAATGCAGGAGATCTTGCCAAAGTATTGAATGCGACTCTTTCAATAGTTGATTATGCCAAGGTGGATGCATGGAATGATTATGGATTAAGTGTTAACGGTTCATATACGTTAAAAAACGATGAAACTACAAAATATGCAAATCAAGCAGGTGGTTTTGTAGGTAATGCGGGAGGAGCAATTTTTGGTGATAAAGATGAAAATTCAGTAAGAGTTGAGGCAAATAATATTAGAAATGTTGTTGGTGGAAGACATGTTGGTGGGTTCTTTGGATTAGCTGATGTTTCTTCTGTTGCTCAAGTTGGAAATGATGATTCTGATCAAATTCTAAATCTGATTAAATTAGGAAATATTGATGTATTAGATGCCTTTAGAACTTATGTTTATCAAGCAAAAGTAACTGGATCAAATGATAATGGACTTTCAGTATGTGCAAATGATGAAAGTCAGGAAGGAACATTGGACAGTAAAGTACAGACAGGAAATGCAGGTGGATTTGGTGGAAGCTTGCTAGATGGTTCGGTAAAAAATTCGAGTGTTACTAGATTAAATAAAGTCAAAGCTAAAAACTATGCCGGTGGTTTTGTTGGCCACATGGGAAAGAGTGGTGTGGTTGATCTAGATGAAGCTGGTGTTGGTACAGGAAAATTATTAAATGCCACAGCTGGTGTCTTAGATATTTTTGGTTCTCATAGTGATAACTGTTCAGTAAGTGGTATTCCAGTTGGATTTACTATTTCAAGTGAAAGTGGTAAGGAACCTATTTCTGGTGGTTTTGTTGGTTATGCTGATTTAGGAAGAATGAGCAATTGCAATGTAGAAAACATAAAGAAAGTGGCTAGTGATCAAATAGCAGGAGGCTTTGTTGGTAAAACAAGTTTTGAATATTTAGCTGATATTGACTTAGGTTCTAGCTATTTATTGGATCCGATACTTTCAATCGTCAATAAACTTCTAGATATTCTATATGTGGGAGATTTAGAAAATGTTGGCCTTATAGATATCAATTTAGGTTCACTATTAAAATTACAAGTTTTAGCTAAAGGAAATGCTTTATCAGTTACTTTGTTAGGATTAACTATTTCAGTAGCACTTGATAAAGATAGAGGAGATGGAACAAGTGACCTGGCAAAAATAACAATTGGTGATTCTTATATAGAAATCCCATGTTCAAATATTGATGGAAATCATATTGCTGACAGTGAGAAAGAAAATATTAAAGTAGGACTTATCAAATCAAACAGAACAAAAGTAGATGGATGCTCGATAACAGGTATTCATGATGGATATGATGTTTTTGGTGGAAAAGCAAATGATTCACATGATGGCAGTGAAGAAAATGGTCAAGCAGGTGGATTTATTGGTTATAACAATGAAGGATTGATTGAAAACAATGAAATGTATTTAGCTGATACGATTAGAGGAACAAGCAATCAAATAGGACCTTTTTCTGGAACAACGTCTTTAAATTCTAGTTATGACTTTAATACAAAGAAGAATATTGAAGGTAAAGATAATACGTACAGGATTTATAGAACAAGAAGTGATTCCTTGATTGATATTATAAAAAATTCATCTTTGTATAGTAAAAAGGATTCAGATTTTGATAATTGGAACATCTTCAAAATAAGGCATTATGATAAGGTACAAAAATATGATGATTTAAAAGATGCCAAATTATCTGATGAATCAAAAAGTGAAACCGTTGATTTAAATGCCTATGTCTCTCCAGCAAAAGCTGTATTGATGGATGATACAGAAGTATCTGATAACGAAGATGGTACAACACCGATTCCTTCAGATACACAAGATCCTTGTAATGAAAAGATAAACATTACCATCAATAAGTTATGGAAAGATTTAAGTGATAAACAAAAAGAACGTCCAGATACTATTACAGTGACGTTAACAAGAACATATATGAAAGGAAGTGAGGAAATATTAGAGAAAGTAGGGGATTATACTTTATCAGCTAATGATGTAACTGATTCTAAAAACACTTGGCAAACAATTATTAAAGGATTAGATGCCTATACAACATTAGATGATGGAAGTAAAGCTTATTATACTTATTCAGTTACAGAGTCCGAAGTAGAAAATTATATAACGTCTATTGAAGAATCTGATGATGGATATACGTTTACGATAACAAATAAAGATATGCCTCTTTTACCAAACTTAGGTGGAAAAGGAACAATGTTATTTGTTTTAGTAGGTATAGTAGGTGTATTAGCAGTTTTGTTATCGTACAAAAAAAGTAAAAAAGCGAATAATATTAAAGAATAGAGGAATATGAAAATGAAAAACAAATTAAAGAAAGTAGTAGCATATGTACTTTCGTTCATGATGTTATTTACTATGTCAGCAATGAATATCAGTTCAGTATCTGCAGCAAGTACAGGCAGTATAACTGTTCATACTGGTAAACATGATGTAAATGGTGTTAATTTCAATGCTTACAGATTAATGGATGCAACTGTATCAGGAAATAAAGTAAGTTATTCAATTAGTTCTAATTTTACAGGATTTTTCACAGAAGAATTACTTAATGGGACAACTGGTGATGATATAGATATCAAAGCTTATAATTATATTAAAGCGAATGTTTCTACAACAGACTTTCAAAATAAGTTAAAAACATATATTGCAACAAATCAAATAAGTGCTGATGGTGCAGCAACAGGAACAACAGATACAAAAGAATATACAATTGCTGGATTGGCATATGGTTATTATGCAGTTATTCCTTCTGGTGAAGGATTTACTCCTTCTTTTACAACAGTAAAATCAAGTAATGCAGTTGATGTTTATTTAAAAGGTAAAACACCTGATCCAGAAAAAACAATCAATAATAAAAAATATGATTCTGCACAAGTTGGCGATACTGTAGATTTCAAGGTTGAATCAATGGTTCCAAACATGACAGGATATAATCAATATTATTATATTTTTAAAGATACTATGACTGAAGGTCTAACAGTATCAAAAGACACATTAAATTTAGTAGTTAAAATTGGTGGTACTGTAGTAGACACTAGTGAATATACTTTAACAGTTGATAAAACAAATAGAATATTTACAGTTGAATTCAAAAATTTCTATACTAATCATGCTAAAGACGCAAATGAATCATTAACATTTACATATTCAGCAGTTGTTAATGAAAAAGCAATCAATGATACAAATACATCTACCAACAAAGCAGAAGTTAGTTATGGTAATGACCCAGATCATTTAACAACAGGAGCCCCAAGTGAAGTTAAAGTGTTAACTCATACATTAAAAATCAATAAAGTTGATGAACAAAATAAACCATTATCTGGCGCTGAATTTGCTTTATATAGAAATAATGTTGATAGTGGTAAATTAAAATTTGTTAATGAAGGAAATGGAACTTATAGAATTGCTACAATAGATGATGAAACTACTACTGATACATTAGTTTCTCCTGAAGAAGGAGTTATTACTGTAAAAGGATTATCAGAAGGAGATTACGTTATTGAAGAAACAAAAGCACCTGATGGTTATGCAAAATTAAAAAATACAATTAATAAAACAATTAGTGTAGATGGAAATGCTCCACAAACAGTAAATGTTGAAGAAAAAGTTACAAATAAAACAGAATCATGGTTACCAGAAACTGGTGGTATGGGTACAGTTATCTTTACAGTAGTAGGGGTTGTTGGTGTGTTAGCTATTCTTTCAACTTACTTTAAAAAAGGTAAAAAAAGAGAAGAAGCTTAATTGAAATATTAATTAAGATCTCTCATAGATATTAAATGTATGAAAGATATATTAAACAAAATTAAATTATTTGATGTTATTAGAGCTGTTTTATTAGTTTTTTTCCTAGGAATATTGCTTTATCCAACAGTAAGTGATTACCTGGGAAGAATTCACAGCTCACAAGCAGTTTCTTCTTATAATAATGAAGTAAAAGGAATAGATGAAGCTACAAAAAAACAAATGTTGGAAGAAGCACAGGAATATAATCAGTCATTGGTCAATACCACGAAATTATATGATCCATTTTCTACAACAGGTAAACCGAGTAAAGAGTATATGAATCTGCTCAATGTTTCTAAAGATGGCATGATGGCATATCTTCAAATACCTAAGATAGATGTGAAATTGCCTATATATCATTCAACAAATAATGGTGTTTTACAAAAAGGTGTGGGGCATATGGAAGGTTCTTCTTTGCCTATAGGTGGAACTAGTACTCATGCAGTTTTATCTGGACATAGAGGATTGCCAAATTCAAAGCTGTTTACAGATCTTGATAAAATAAAGGTAGGAGATATTTTCTATATTTCTGTTCTAGGTGATACGTTAGCTTATGAAGTAGATCAAATTAAAACAGTATTGCCTTCTCAAACGGATGATATAGAAATTGTAGATGGAGAAGATTATGTTACTCTTGTTACATGCACACCTTATTCCGTTAATACTCATAGATTGCTTGTAAGAGGAAAAAGAACGGATTACAAAGAAGCAATAAAGAAAACACCGAATAAGGTCAATAATGGTATACAAATTCCTTATGAGGTAAAATTAGCATTATTAAGATTTTATCATTATAGGAATTATTATATTTATTTGGAGGAGGCGATAACATGATAAATGCAAAAAAGAATATTTATTATTGTATTTACATGCTTATTGTCTCTTTCAATTAATAATGTTTATGCTCAAAATCATGGTTCTTTAACGATTCACTGTCATTATTTAGATGTACACAACCATATTTTAATATTAGTCAAGATCATATTGCGTTGATAAAAATAGCTGATTATGATGGAAATAATTATCATGTGTTAGAAAAAATATTCTAAAACTTGTTACAATTAATAAAGATATGTCAGCTTCTGAGCAAAATGGAGTTACTACTAAATTGATGGATTATATTCAAAAAAAATAATATTGATTATGATGAAGAATTAATAACCAATCAAAGAGGAGAAGCTACTTTTAGAGATTTAGACTATGGAATATATATAATCTATGAACATAATGAAAGTGAGTTTGCATATAAGATGGAACCTTTTATTATTTCAATCCCACTTCTTGAAAAAGAAGATGACGGATCATATGAAAAGGATTATGATGTAGATGTTGAACCGAAGTATTCAAGAATGAGACCTGGAATTGATGAAGAACCAGATGATAAAATTCCTAGTAATGATGAGAATTTTAAGAAAGAAAAAAAATTTCAGTCAAACATCTAATTACAAGGATAATCAAAAATTAAAAACAGGAGATTATTATAATCCCGAATATTGGTTATTACTTATGATTATGTCTATTATAATATTTATCATGTTTAATAGGGAAAATATTAGACATTAAAATTTTTAAGATTATGTAGAGGAAAAGTAAGCGCCAAATAAAATAGTGTATTTAAAGAAGTCGATTGAATTGATATAATAATCAATTTAGTCGGCTTTTATTTCAAATTCTTCTTTTATTTCTTCACTCCATGGTAAGAACCAATCCAATTTCTTTGGATCTTCAACCAGATCTTGTTGAGGTAAATAATCCAGAATGAATTCAATATAATCATATGGATTAAGTTTATTGGATTTAGCTGTTTCAATCAAGCTGAAGACTGCAGCACTTGCTTCAGCTCCTTTAGTAGAAGTTGAAAACAGCCAGTCCAAAGGAGCCACTGCTAGTGCTATTGTGTATACAATGGTTGAGATGGCAAAAGCGAATGATCTGAATATCTATAAATATCTGACATATCTCTTATCACAACGGCCAAACGATAAAATGTCAGATGAACAGCTGGAACAACTTGCTCCATGGAGCGAGACTGCGAAAGCGAACTGTCAAAACTAAAATAAAGTAAAACGCTTGCATCTATCATTTTGGTGCAAGCGTAATTTACGAGTAACGTAGCAATATTTTGCGCTTACCTTAAATCTTGGGTAGCTTTACTGTCTACGTTTTTAAACTCATAATGATAGTAAATAGATTTTTACTACACTCCGCTTGATAGGAGATAGAAATTTACTACATTTGGAGGTTTCATTATGAGTAAGAAACGTGCTCCAGGGCGTTCCCTGGACGAATGGATGGAACTGGTAATCGAATGCAGACAAAGTGGCCTGACAGATGCTGCATGGTGTAATGAGCATGGGATATCTCCCAGCTGTTTTTACAATGCAGTTACCCGTCTCCGCAAAAAAGCCTGTCAGATACCGGATCCAGCCCCCAAAGCCAGCACTCTTGACCTTACATCCCATAAACAGGATGTAGTCC
>ENA-OPZZ01002137-OPZZ01002137.1-human-gut-metagenome-genome-assembly--contig:-NODE-2137-length-10439-cov-2.676978_pt1 | contig 10439 bp, 9 predicted proteins | sample MGYA00242487_ERZ504511 | MGnify/ENA primary metagenome ERZ504511 (study PRJEB26092, sample SAMD00036241) | human gut metagenome | host: Homo sapiens | study: EMG produced TPA metagenomics assembly of... | reverse complement strand
AATAAACAAGAGGTCATGGTTACCGACTATCTTAGCGGGAAGCCTGTTGATGGGGCTATCGTTACTTATTACGGAGGTCAGCGTCGTAGCTTGCAAGAACTGGGTACCGTCAAGACAGACCGGGAAGGCTTGGCCACGCTTCCGGCGAACAGTCAAGTATTGGCGTTCCAAGCCAGCAGACCAGGAGATACCAACGCTATGTTGACAAATATCTATCCGATGGGTTCCGGCCACAAACCGGAAAAGAACCCGGTAGAAGTCTCAATCTTTACGGACCGTGGGCTTTACCGTCCGGGACAAACCATTTTCTTCAAAGGCCTCGCCTATGTAAAAGACGCGAACGACCCGCATGCCGTGGCCGGACAGCCTTTTACGGTGACTTTATACGACGCTAACGGGAAAGAGATAGCCCAGAAGAAAGTCACGACCAATGAGTTCGGTTCCTTTAACGGAGAGTTCTCCCTCCCCAAACAGACCCTAAGCGGTGTCTTCCGGTTAAGTACCGGACAGATGAGCGTATATATTCATGTAGAGGAATACAAACGTCCGACATTCCAAGCGTACTTCCTCCCGATCAAGGGCGATATCGCTTTCGGCGATTCCGTAACCATACAAGGCAAGGCGGCTACATTCTCCGGCGTGTCGCTGCCCAGCGGAGATGTCACTTGGCGTATTACACGCAGGCCCTTCCTGTTGTGGAGGTATTTCCGTCCGAGCGCTCCGACACAAGTTGCGGAAGGGAGTACCACCCTTTCCGGCGATGGGACATTTAGCGTATCTTTCCGTCCCCAAAAAGAGGAGGATACGAATCCATACGCTTCCGCATACCAGACCTACGAGGTATCGGCTACCGTAACCGATAGCAAGGGAGAGACCCAAGAGGCGAATTACACCTTCTCGGTAGGAGAATCCAGTATCGTCTTATTCACGAACCTACCGCCACAAATCGAGAAAGACTCGGTAAAAGCCGTAGTCGAAGCCCGGACAATCAATGGGGAGATGGTTTCCACCTCCGGTACTTTCAAGATCGTAGAACTGATCGCGAACCGATCCGATAAGAATAGCGGAGAGAGCTATCAAGAAGGCAAGCAAGTAGCTTCCGGTAGCTTTACCAGTGGCAAGGAGATCAGTCCGGCTATTTTCAACCCATTGCCCTCCGGACGTTATCGCATTTTAGTAGAAGCCAAAGATAGCCAAGGACGACCCAGTAAAAACCAGTCCGATTTCATCCTATACGGAAAGAACGACAAGCGTCCTCCCGTATTAACCCATACTTGGCTGCTGAAAGAGAAGACAACTTGTTTACCCGGGGAGGAAGCGGAGATCGTATTCGGCACCTCCGACAAGGACGCCTACGTACTCTATGAATGGTTTGCCGGAAATAACCGCATCCATCACGAGTTGATAAAGCTAAGCGACGCGAACCATCGGTTTAAGATCCCGTTCAAGCCGGAATATGGAGAGGGAATCATCGTATCCTTTACGTTCGTAAAAGAGGGTGAACTTTATATTACCCAAGTACCCGTAGAGCTTCAGCTACCCAACCGGCAGTTGACCATCAAGCCGATAACTTTCCGGGATCGTTTACTTCCGGGAAGTAAAGAGAGCTGGAAATTCCGTATCACCGACGCGGACTCCACGATCGTATCCGCCGAGGTACTGGCCAGCATGTACGATGCCTCACTAGATAAAATCATACCGTTCAATTGGTATTTCTCCCCGCAGCGAACGATCCTGCTACAAGCTCCCCGTTTCTCAACCGGAGCCGGATTCCAGCGTAGTTATCAATATGACCAGACAGAGGCCAAGTATATAAAAGTACCTCAATATCAGTATGACCGTTTAAATTGGTTCGGTCTATTCAATGAGATTGTCATACGAGGATACGGCTCCAGCAACCGGGCTTTCGCCACGGGAGGTATCATGTTGAAATCCGCGGCAGCCCCAGTAGTGGCGGAATCCATGAACATCATGGAAGACAGCGCCGTGTTAGAAGAGCCTAGTGTGGAATCTACGGAAGGGGAACCCGTGTTCAGCCTATCCGATCCTTTCGCCAAAGAGAGCAGCCAGCCGGTAAGTCCGGAGCAAATCCGGCAGAACTTCGCGGAAACCGCCTTCTTCTACCCGACCTTACAAACGAACGAGGAAGGAGACATATTCGTAAATTTCACCCTGCCGGAAAGTAATACGACTTGGAAACTACAGCTATTGGCCAACACCCAAGACCTGAAATACGGTCTGTTAACGAAAGAGGTCATCAGCAGCAAGCCTTTGATGGTTTTACCGAATCTGCCTCGTTTCGTCCGCCAAGGGGATGAGGTCAGCATCAGCACGCAAGTCATCAACAATTCCAAGGAAGCGGTATCCGGCCGTGTACGCATCGAACTATTCGATCCCGCTACAGACCAACCGATTATCTGCTTGAGCAAGTCACAACGTCCGTTTGAGTTGCAACCGGATAGCATCGCTACTGTAAGCTGGATAATCCCGGTCCCCAAACAGATCAGCCTACTGGGCGTACGTATCCTAGCCGACTCTGAAAAGGGAAGCGACGGGGAGCAGCAGATCGTACCGGTTCTTTCCAATCAATTGCTTATCACGGAAAGTACCCCGTTCTATTTGCTCAAGGAAGGAGAGATACAAATCCGTATCTCCGGGAACTCGGAGGGAGCGACACCGTTCCGTCTCACGCTGGAGATGACCGGGAATCCGATTTGGTACGCGGTACAGGCATTACCGACGATCACACAGCCGAACAATGATAATATCTTATCTTGGTTTGCCGCTTATTACAGCAATACGTTGGCTTCCTATATCGCCCAAGCCCATCCCCGCATCCGGAAAGTGATCAACCAATGGACCGCCCAAGGAGGGAATGCCTCTACTCTCTATTCAAACTTGGAAAAGAACCAAGAGCTGAAGAACATACTCTTGGAGGAGACACCTTGGGTACTGGCCGCCGATAACGAGACAGAGCAAAAACAACGCTTGTCTTTATTGTTCGACCTAAACCGTGCGGACGGATTACGGGAAGCGGCCTTGCAACAACTGATCCAACAACAGAACGAAGAGGGTGGATGGAGCTGGTTCAAAGGTTTCCCCGCGAGCCGTGCGATCACGCTTTCTATCCTGAAAGGTATGTCACAGCTTGTACAGCTAAACGCGATCCAATATGGGCAAGCGGAGAAAGAGATGCAAATGAAGGCCCTCAAGTTCTTGGACAAAAGTATGCAAACGGATTATGAGAACTTGCTGAAATACGATAAGAAATGGCAAAACGCATGGCCCTCGCCGGAGCAGGTAGAGTTTTTATTCGTCCGCAGCTCCTACCGGGATATCCCGGAACTGGGAGACGCCCGGGAAGCGATCCGTTTCTATACGAACCAAGCGGAGAAGCACTGGAATCAATATTCCTTAATCAGTAAGGGCGAAATCGCCTTGTTAATGCATCGAAACGGTAAAAAGGAGGTATCGACAGCGATCCTGACATGGCTAAAGAAGACCGCTACGATCTCCGAGGAGAAAGGTATGTATTGGGCAAACAACCGCAGGGGGAGTGATTATTTTACCTCACCGATCGACACGCATTGCTTATTAATGTCCGTCTTTAACGAGATCGCGCCGGATACCCAGAATACAAACCGGATGAAACAATGGTTGCTAAACCAGAAACGTACACAAAAACTGGGAATCCGTACCCGCCACGGTAAACGCCATTTACGCCTTGCTACTCACAGGTAGCGATTGGCTGAACACGCAAAAACACCTGTGTAGCGACATGGGACGGCAAGACCTACAGTACCGCGGAAGGGGAAAATCGCCATCGGTTACCTCAAAACGATACTTCCGAACGAGCCGGCAAATAGTTCCGCCAATCCCGTGCTCTCGATCCGCAAGGAAGGAAACACGCCGGCATGGGGAGCTGTTTACGAGCAATACTTCCAAGAGATCGACAAGGTAAAAGGACAAAAATGGGGTGTTGAGTGTCGAGAAGAAATTATTCGTCGAGACCAATAACGGTACCAACCGCCAAATCCGTCCCATAACACCGGAGCAACCGCTCCGCATCGGAGACAAGGTAATCGTTCGGCTAACGATCCGGACAGACCGTGAAATGAATTACGTATTCTTGAAAGATCTACGTGCGGGCTGCTTCGAACCGGCCGATCAACTTTCCGGCCCGGAATCAAGAGACGGTATCTGGTATTACAGATCCCCGAAAGACGTATCCGAGAATTTCTTCATCAATCGTCTGCCGGAAGGTACGTTTGTCTTGGAATATCCGGTCTACGTATCCCGTAGCGGCGAATACGCCGGAGGTATCAGTACTATTCAATGTATGTACGCCCCGGAATTCGTGTCGCACACCGCCGGAGAAAGCTTGCGGATCATGCCCTAAACAAGCCTTTTCTTACAATGCCCGTTCTAACCTCCTTACAATGCCCAGTATAAGGAGGTTAGAATGGGCACCGTAAGAAGGTAAGAATGGGCATCGCAAGAAGCGTTATCTTCCTCTAATTTTCAATTTTCAATTCTCAACTTTCAATTGAAATGACTATCTTTGTAATTCGAATTAAAACTAAACGATAAGATGAAACAAATAGTTTTTATTTTCATGGCGATCCTGTTAGCGACAGGAATGGCTTCAGCTCAGAAGAAAGCAGTTATTTCCGCGGAAACAACCAGTTTCGATTTTGGTACCATCAAGGAAGCAGACGGAAAAGTATCCCATACGTTTGAAGTATCCAATACGGGCGATATGCCTCTGGTCATTACACGTGTAATCGCGTCTTGCGGATGTACGACCCCGGAATGGCCGAAAGAACCGGTAGCTCCGGGTAAGAAAGCCCAGATCAAGGTTACTTTCGATCCGGCAGGACGTCCGGGTCCTTTCACGAAGACCATTTCCGTATACAGTAACGGGAAAACCGGAAGCTTCATCATGAACATCCGGGGAGAGGTTGAATAAGAAATACGTAAAAAAACCCCAATTGGAATGCTGAATATAAAAAGGTTGATCCTTGCTCTTACAGCAATTATATCTATAACGACAGCTTGGGCACAACAAGGCGCCCAAATCTTGTCGGACGAGTTGACTTATAATTTCGGGACAATAGCCGAGGCCGATGGATTCGCCAGTCATACTTTCACGATAAAGAATACGGGAGACGCCCCTTTGGTCATCACCCGTGTTACCGCATCATGCGGTTGTACACGGCCGGAATGGACCAAGTCGCCGATCGCTCCCGGTAAGACCGGTGAAGTTAAGATAACGTATAATCCGAAAGGACGCCCCGGCCCGTTTTATAAAACCGTATCGATATTCAGCAATGGAAAGAAAGGGAGTTACAGCCTAGCCATTAAAGGAAATGTCACCCCGAAACCTTCGCAGCCGGTCTTTACGTATCCTTATTCTATCGGTGATCTGAAGCTGCATACGAAGACTGTTCTATTCAGCAGTATCCGTCCGGAGGAAACGTTGGGCGAGAAGATCAACATTAAGAACGAGGGAAAGACCTCGGCTACGATTCATCTGGGTAAAGTACCTCACTATCTCAACGTACAGGTGAACCCGGCTACCCTTCAACCGGACGAGGTCGGTGCCATTACGATCCTTATGGACGCCAAGGTCCTGAAGCGGAAAGGACGAGTCTCTACGCTTTTGCCGATCATGGTACAGAGCGCCGGAAAGAAGGAAGTATCCGGAGATATCCAGATCTCCGCCAACGTGATCGATAATTTCAGCAAACTATCCGCTGCGGATAAAGCCCAAGCCCCAATAGCGGAATTATCCGGCACTTTACTGGAATTCGGCAAGCTACCGAACAAGAAAAACATCGTTCCGTTGATCGGTGGTAAGGTATCGGGTACATTTGAGATTACGAATGCCGGAAAGACTCCGCTCACGATCTACAGCGTCACTTGTGATGATGAGCGTGTCGATTTGTCCGGCGGCAAGAAAGAACTTAAACCGGGAGCGACCGCTACTTTCAAAGTAACCTTGCGACCGAAAGAGATAAAGACAAAACTTGAAGCACTTATTAATGTCGTATGCAACGACCCGAACGGGCCTATTCGCTTGATCAAGGTGACGGCATACAAATAATAGATTGATATGGAACATCCAGAAAAACGATGATCAGTACAAGGGATTGAAAGTGAATAAGGGCATTGCGGATGTCCCTACCGTAAATCCTTATATAAAAAAAGCGTGTCCAACGCAAGGTATATACGCCTTCCGAAATTCGTGGAAGGTATCTTAAAAGGGAATATCACGATACTCAGTCAAAGCGGTTACCTTGGTGGAAAGCTCTAAGCATGAGCACCAGCAGGTGGCGCAGGAGATTATCGAGAAATGTTTGCCTTTCGCCGGAAAATCGGTCCGTATCGGTATTACGGGTGTTCCCGGAGCGGGAAAGAGTACCTCTATCGACTCTTTCGGCATGCACTTGATCAACCAAGGGCGTAAGCTTGCCGTACTAGCGATCGACCCGAGTAGCGAACGCTCGAAAGGTAGTATCCTAGGAGATAAGACTCGTATGGAGGCCTTGTCGAGAGAGAAAAACGCCTTTATCCGTCCTTCACCATCCGCAGGCTCCTTAGGGGGGGGTCGCCCGTAAGACCCGTGAGACGATCGTATTATGCGAGGCCGCCGGTTTCGACACCGTATTCGTAGAGACCGTGGGTGTTGGACAAAGCGAGACGGCCGTACATTCTATGGTGGACTTCTTTCTATTGATCCAACTTGCCGGTACCGGCGATGAATTGCAGGGTATCAAGCGAGGTATCATGGAAATGGCGGACGGTATTATTATCAATAAAGCGGATGGAGACAATATCGATAAGGCGAATCTCGCCGCCGCTCAGTTCCGGAACGCTTTGCATCTTTTCCCACCTTCGGAATCAGGTTGGTTCCCGAAAGTATTGACTTATTCCGGTTATTACAACATAGGTATCAAGGAAATATGGGATATGGTCGGAGAGTATATGGAGTTCACCAAAAAGAATGGCTACTTCAACTATAAACGTAACGAGCAAGCTAAATACTGGATGTACGAAAGCATCAACGACACGCTGCGGGATAAGTTCTACCATAACCCGGCGGTAGAAGGCATGCTGGAACAAACAGAGAAGCAAGTCTTGAACAACGAGATCAGCTCGTTCGTGGCAGCCAAACGAATGATTGATTTATTCTTGGATCATATCGCTACGAAATAAAAGTATAAGAATGTCGCACGATCGGATCATGCGACACTCTTTTTCACTTGAACCTTACATCAATTCCTTTATCTTCTTTCGCTTTCACGGCCAACGTGCGTCCTTGTCTCTTTACCTCTCCTGTGATGAATTCAGGTATATTGTAGGATTTCATAAAGCGAAAATAAAAATCCGTATCCTTCTGGGGTAACAGGAAAGGTTTGCAAGCCTGTCCTTTCTCATCGATATAAGCGATAAACGGTCTTGTATACAAACCATCCATCCGCCGGCTGCTAAACACGATCCAACGGCTATCGCTACTCCATGAATGATAGCTTTCCACATCGTCGCTATTCGCCGCCTCCAATGGATAACTTCGCAGAGTCGATAAATCAATCATGTACAAATCGGCATCCTTATGCCAAATAGAGAAATTCCCATAACCGGACAAGGTATAGAGCAAATACTTTCCATCCGGGGAAACCCGGGGAAAAGAAACGCTTTTATCGATCTCCGATGCCTTATACAAAGTATCGACTACCGTCCCGAAACGGCGTGTAGCGGGATCGAACGAGACTGAGCATAGATCGTATCTCACTTGATCGTATTCCTTGGGCATCGTACGGACTTTAGCCGAACAGAAATAGAGCGTATTTCCATCCGGGGAAAATGTAGGGAAAGTCTCGAACGCTCCCTCTGAAGACAACAGCGGAGAAGTCACGGTCTCATGCTTTTGCGTATCATAGACGACCACATCCGAAGCCGAGTCGAATACCTCCACCCGATTCCTATCGTTCATATGAAACGCTTGCTTGGTTTTATTCACAGAGAAAGCGACATATTTTCCGGAAGGATGCCAAGAAGGATAGACCAGTGGAGAAAGGGTCTGATCGGTCTTCGTATTCAGCTTCTCCACCCTATCTCCATCGATCAATAAGGTACAAGAGTAGGTCTCACGCATATGGAAAAGCATTTTCTCCGGATTCTGCATACAGAAAGAATGGCAGTTCATACAGTTATTGCCGCTCATCTTATTTTCGATGATCGCGTTCTCCGTATAATTTTCCAAGTTACGTTGATAGATACCCATACGGTTCCACAACTCATAGCCCGGTTCGATTAAACGATAAGCCAACCAACCATCGACCGGCTCCTTCGCCACCTTGATGATGAAGGGGGCATACGCGATCCATTCATCATTCACGAAGGCTTGTACGGTTACATTCAGATGATTCCCGGAAGCGGCACGCAACAGCCTTTTCCAACCGGAGGCCGGGATTACGAAACAAGCGTCTTTCCCGGTCTTGATCTCTAATTTCTCCGGGCCACATTCGAGAATGGCACGGGCCTCAGCGCAAGCGTCTTTCAGCTTAAAATTCAAGGGAGCTATATTCGGCGGGATTGTCACATCCGCATAATCCGGAAAGATCTCCGGCTTGACTTCCAGATTCTTCTGTATACGTACCGGACCGGAACAAGCCATCAAGCCCAGAATCATCCACAGACATATACATCTTATTATATACATTTTTCTCATCTCCTATTTAAACATATAATAATACCAATACGTATCGCCATAAGAGCGATACATCAAACCGGGCAGCGCATTACTATTATTCCGCCCAGCGAGCACTTGCCTCTTATAATCGGTGAATCGCCCTACGATAGATTCCGAGACACCGAAACGTTTCCAGTAATCCGGATCTTTCTCCGATAGGATGATGACCGCCTCTTGAAAAGAGACCGGTAAAGAAGGGAGTAAATCCGTTCCGTAATAGGTTTCCACCAACGTCTTAAAGCGCGTCACATCTTTTGCTAAAAGATAGAATACGCCGGCATAGTGGAAAGCGGCTTTATTGGAAGGATTCTGCTCCGCCAAGCGAATCAAGTCCGTGTCGAAATCCATCCATCTGGATCAGATGATTCTCAGCTAGCAGGTTCCTGCGCATATTCCCCAATAGAGGATCTGTCTCGACCGCCTCATCATTATACAGGAATTTCCGCTGCGCTTTGGCCCAATCCTTATAATAGAAAGTATTCTCTAAGACAGCGATATATTTCTCCGCGACCGGATAGGCTCCATAAATCAAGTTCGTTTGTACCAAACGTTGCGTCATGCGGGGATTTCCATCACATAAGGCACCAATATTACTTTCGAAAGCCATCTCTTGAGCCGCGGCGACATTTCCCATCGTAAAATAAACATCACTCAGCAAGGCGGATATGGTAGTCGATTTATTCCATGCCACCATTAATCCACGAGGCCCGTGCTGCGTGTACTTAAACGCCTCATCCGCCAGAATACCTTTCCGAGCCAAAGCCATATTTTGGTAACATAAATAGAGTTGATTAGTGGTCGGCTCCTTGCATGATACCAAGATCCGGTCCCATTGCTCTGTCCGGGTAAAATAGTCCATCATCTTCAAGCGGTATGATTTCTGTTCGCCATATAGATCGAAGCCTTTCCAGAAGATAAGCCCTAAGATAATGAATTGGGAGATTCCCAGCGCTAGACGCTTTTTACCAGCCCATGATTCCTTGTTTTTACAGAGGCAGGTTACAACCAGCGCCGCATAGAAAGCGATCCATGAGAAATAAATTACCTTATCCGGCACCAAACGGAAATAATAATAACTATCCGGTAAAAAGACAAAGCGGTATTCTCCGATCACCGAGTAACGCACACATAATTCACCCAAGATCAACACGATCATCGGTAAAATCGCGGAATAATACCAACGGGGCGTCCGGCTCATGGCCTCGTATCCCATCATGGACAAGGCAAACAACAAAGAGACCGGCCCGGCCAACCCAAAGAGTAACAGGGAGGCAAACAGACTTGCTATCAAACGAGGTATGAAATTCCTTATCCCTAAAACGAGATATAAAGCAAGCAGCATCATACCGAAGGCTACCGTTCCTTGAAACCTGTAATTAAAATTCCCATTGCACAAACAACAAGGATAGGACGGGAAGCCAAGCCCATAAAATACCATGGCTTCGCGGATCGATCCGCCTCAAGATCGCCCAGAACAAGGCCCCTAGGCCTGTCAGCAGGGCCGCCGTTATCATAGCTCCCACATTCGGGAGAATGAAGAACTGCACCAAACAACCAGAAAGAACCATCGCTAAACCTCCCGGTTTGCATTAACTTATCGATAATAAAATGGGAGTCAACTGGAATAACTGGTTCTGCTCGACACAGTAAAGTGGTACTCACTGAATATCCTCAAGAAGATAAA
>ENA-OPZZ01002136-OPZZ01002136.1-human-gut-metagenome-genome-assembly--contig:-NODE-2136-length-10440-cov-3.742946_pt1 | contig 10440 bp, 9 predicted proteins | sample MGYA00242487_ERZ504511 | MGnify/ENA primary metagenome ERZ504511 (study PRJEB26092, sample SAMD00036241) | human gut metagenome | host: Homo sapiens | study: EMG produced TPA metagenomics assembly of... | reverse complement strand
GCACTGGACATGGCGGTTGGAATGGATAGCCGCATTACAGATGTGCTTTCGACGAAAGGAAGTTTATAATGCAGAAGAAAATTGTGGTACATATGTATCTGAAAAACGGGAAAGCAGTGACCGGTTTTGACGGAAAAGAACTGCTTGAAGATGGCGATGTGATGAGTATTGCCCAGCATTACAGCAACAACGGGGCAGATGAGCTTCTGATCTTTGATCTGTCGGATGACGATGCAGATCACGAGCAGTCTCTCAATCTGATCCGCCAGCATCAGCCGGGTGATCGATATCCCGATGAGCGGCGGCGGCCATATTAAAAATCTGGAAGATGTGAAAAAGCTTCTCTACGCAGGATGCCAGCAGGTTTTCTTAAATTATGCCAAAGCAGCCAATATTGAACTGACAGAAGAAGTATCCAAACGTTTCGGAAAAGAAAAAATCGCGATCTGTACAGACAGTTTTGCACAGCTGCAGGCAAACAAGGCGAGGGTAAATGAATATACCTCCCGTGTGATCCTGCTCTGCGATGAAGTGGATGTGCGTACAACTGCCCGCCTTGTAGAAGTGCCGGTACTTCCGGTTTCCACACGTGCAGACCGTCACGGCCTGCTGAAGCTTCTGATGCTCGACAATATCTGCGGTGTCTGCGGAGATACATTCTCTGATCTGAATGAAGATCTGATGGCAGCCAAGCTGGAAGCGAAAAAGCATGGCGTTGAGATCAATACGTTCGAGAGCAAGATGAGCTGGAATGAGCTGAAACTGAACTCCGACGGCATGATCCCGGTTGTTGTGCAGGACTACAAAAATCTGGAAGTGCTGATGGTCGCTTATATGAACCGTGAAGCTTTTGAAAAGACTGTGGAGTCCGGAAAGATGACCTACTGGAGCAGGAGCCGCAACGAACTGTGGCAGAAAGGTGCGACCTCCGGACATGTCCAGTATGTCAAACAGCTTTCCATCGACTGCGACAACGATACCATCCTGGCAAAGGTGCAGCAGATCGGTGCCGCATGCCATACCGGGAACCGCAGCTGTTTCTACCGTGAGATCTTAAAGAAAGATTACCATGAGACCAATCCGGCGATCGTTTTCGACCATCTCTATAAGCTGATCGAGGATCGCAAACAGCATCCGAAAGAAGGATCTTACACCAACTACCTGCTTGAACAGGGCATTGACAAGATCCTCAAAAAAGTCGGAGAAGAAGCGACGGAGATCATCATTGCAGCGAAAAACCCGAATCCGGAGGAGATCAAGTACGAGATTTCCGATTTTCTGTACCATGTGATGGTACTGATGTCTGAACGCGGTGTGACTTGGGATGATATCACCAGAGAGCTTGCAAACCGCTAAGGGTATGATTTTGATATAACCGAATAAACCCCGCCTTTTTGCATAGCGTATAGCAGAAAGGCGGGATTTTTATGCATACAGGCTTAAGTGAAGAGCAGAGACGGCAGATCGAAAAGATGCGGCGGCAGAGCGGCCGTATAGCCGGTTTACCGGAAAACGGCAGAAAAAGTGAATGATTTTTCAGAAAAAACAGAAGAACTTCCACAGAACGGGAGTTCTTTTTTTACACGCCTTCTGGCGGCAATGCTGCTGCTGGCACTGTTTTTGCAGTTTCATTTGAGCGGCAGTTCGATCTTTGGATATAACAGCCGGGAGGCAGTCACGGCGGTCAGTCAGAGCATAGACTTGCAGAAAGTGGCAGATTCTGTTAGAATAAAATAACATGCACCGATCGAGACGGAGTGCAGAAAGAATTGTGAAAACATGAAGTACAGAGCAATTCGTATGGTATTACAGACATAAGCAACATCATCAGGAGGAACCACATGGGGAATAAACAAAGGGGAAAAATGAAAAAAAGACTGCTTGTGGCAGCACTTGCGGCATGCATGGCATTTCCGGCAAGTCTTCCGGCACAGGCAGCAGGCACGGTACACGGCAAAAAGGTCGGCTGGATACAGGAAAAAGGGCAGACGTACTACTGTGATCCATCTACTCTGCAGAATGTACGCGGCAAATGGCAGCTGATCGGCAAAAATTACTATTATTTTGACCAGCTCGGCAGACTGGTCCGCAACAAATGGGTTGGAAATTATCACGTCGGCGACAACGGAGCCCTGGAAAAAAACAAGTGGATCGGCAAATATTTTGTCGGTGAAAACGGAAAGTGGATCAAGAAATTCAAGGGCGGCTGGTATAAGATCAACAAAAAGTGGTATTATTATACAAAAGAAGGCGTAAAGAAAACCGGCTGGTTAAAGTACAAAGGTAATAAGTACTATCTGGATAAAAACGGTGTGCGTCTGACCAAGTGGCAGAAGATCAAGAATACCACCTACTATTTTACGAAAAAAGGTAAACAGCGGAGTACTTCCTGGAAAAAGAAAGGCGGCTGGTATTACCCGACCAGCACGACCGGCTCGGTGTACAAAGGCGAGCGTATGAACACAGGAAGCCGCCTGACAGCAACCAAGATCGAGTACCGCACTTCTACGCTCAAAGTCATCCTTCGCAAACACAGAGCATACAGCACCTGCTACTGGACTGCGGATATTAAGATCAACAATCCAAACCAGATGTTTTCGGCATTTTCCTATGGGACGTATGGCGGAACAAGAGAGACGACTTCGCATGCGGTAAAACGCACCAAATCGATCATCGGCATCAATGCCAGTGCTTTTTCCTATTCGGACGGCAGACCTTGTTTTGATGCAGTGAAGATCCAGAAAGGCAAGATCTACAACCGTGCAGGCGGTACAAGCTATTCCAACTGTGCCGTTCTCTGGGACGGAACCATGTTTACGCCGGAAGTACATCTTTCCGCCGAAGATCTGGTGGAAATGGGCGTAAAAGACAGCTACAATTTCGGACCGCCGCTGATCGAAAACGGCAAAAAAGTTACATACAATATGGCAAATTCTGCAAACGACTGGTCACTGATGTTCTATAAAGATCCAAGAAGTGCCGTCGGTATGGTAGAGAAAGGTCATTACATTCTTCTTGTTGCAGACGGAAGAGGGATCGGCGGTTCCCTCGGACTTACCAGAACCGAGATGCAGAATATTTTCAAAAGCTACGGCTGTACCTACGCCTACAATATGGACGGCGGCGGATCAGCAACCCTTGCTTACCGCGGAACGGTGTTGAACCATCCATCCGACGGAGCAGAGCGGGCATGCGGAGATTTCCTGCTGTTCAAAGAATAAGAGGTAAAGAACAGCTGAATAAAACTTATAAAAGTATATAAATAACTGTTGAATTTTATAGGTTATTAGTATAGAATAATATTGAAAGGAAGTGATGCTTTGAGTAAATATTATTCTATACATGAATTTTCAAAAATTATAGGTGTATCTGCACAAACGTTGCGAAATTGGGATTCTAACGGAAAACTTCATCCGCATCATACTACAACAAGTGGATATAGATATTATTCTGATGAACAGCTCAGCCAAGTAATGAATGTAAAGCCTAGAAATCGCATTACAATCGGATATTGTCGTGTTTCAAGTCATAAGCAAAAGGATGATTTAGAACGACAGATTGATAATGTTAAAACATATCTTCTGGCAAAAGGACAGCCGTTTGAGATAATAAGTGATATTGGTTCTGGCATTGACTACAAGAAAAAAGGACTTCGGGAACTAATCAAACGCATTTCTCAAAATCAGGTTGAAAAGGTTGTTGTTTTGTATAAAGACAGGCTTTTAGGTTTTGGTTTTGAGTTGGTAGAATATATAGCTTCGCTATATAACTGTGAAATTGAGATTATTGACAATACGGAAAAATCTGAGCAACAAGAACTCGTTGAAGATTTAGTACAAATAATCACAGTATTCAGTTGTAAGCTACAAGGAAAACGAGCGAATAAAGCTAAGAAATTTGTTCAAGAATTGATACAGGAGGAAGAAAATGATGGTAAAAGCCGTAAGGGTAATGTTAGAACCTAATAATGTACAACAAACTAAAATGTTTCAATATGCAGGTGCGGCAAGATTTGCTTATAACTGGGCTTTAGCCAAGGAAAAGGATAACTATGAAAAAGGTGGCAAGTTCATTTCGGATTCAGAGCTTAGAAAAGAATTTACAAGGCTTAGGAATTCTGCTGAATACGCGTGGCTACAAAATGTTTCCAATAATGTAACCAAACAGGCAATTAAAGATGCTTGCATAGCCTACAAAAACTTTTTCAAAAGTTTGCAAAAACATCCGAGATTCAAGTCTAAAAAGAAATCAACGCCTAAATTTTATCAGGACAACATTAAAATACAGTTTAGTGACACTCACGTTAAATTTGAGGGATTTTCTTCCAGCAGGAAAGCTAACAAACAAAAGCTGAACTGGGTAAGACTTGCAGAACATGGACGTATTCCAACAGATGTTAAATATATGAATCCGAGAATATCCTTTGACGGATTAAACTGGTGGATTAGCGTATGCGTGGAATTTCCAGACTGCAAGAAAAATCTAAATAATGATGGTATAGGAATTGATTTAGGAATTAAGGATTTGGCTATTTGCTCTGATGGCAACACATACAAGAATATTAATAAAAGCCAAGTAGTTAAAAAACTAGAGAAATGCAGACGCAGGTTACAGCGTAGAGTTTCTCGAAAGTATAAGAAAAATAAGAAAGGAGTAAGTTACTGTAAAACTAAAAATGTAATCAAAAACGAAAAACTTTTACTTAAAGTGAATCATAGATTAACAAATATCCGTAAAAACTATTTAAATCAGACCACATCTGAAATCGTAAATCGAAAACCAAGATTTATTTGTATCGAAGATTTAAACGTTAGTGGAATGATGAAGAATAGACATTTATCCAAAGCGGTTCAGAATCAGGGATTCTTTGAATTCAGAAAACAGCTTGAGTACAAATGTAATAACAATGGTATTCAGCTCATTGTAGCTGATAGATTTTATCCATCGTCAAAACTTTGCAGTTGTTGTGGAAATATAAAAAAGGATTTGAAATTATCTGACAGAATTTATAAATGTGAATGTGGAAATGTTATAAATAGAGATTTTCAAGCATCACTAAACCTAAAAGCTTATGGAGAAAAATTTGCAAGCTAACAATGAAACGTTAATGCAAATATGTACGGATACGTTAATTCGGAATTTACGCCTATGGAGAGTACAAGAACTTGTGAGTAGTATCTGTTTCGACAGTACAAAAGCATACTCATTGAAGTAGGAATGAAACATAAAGGTTTATAACTTTTTATAAGTTTTCAGTAACGGAATTGCGATGGAACAATATTCGGTAACCGGGATGAGCTGTGCCGCCTGCAGCAGCAGAGTAGAAAAAGCAGTCAGTAAAGTTCCGGGTGTGACTTCCTGCTCGGTGAGTCTGCTGACAAATTCGATGGGCGTGGAAGGGACGGCAACTTCCGATGCGATCATCTCGGCGGTGGAAGCTGCAGGATATCATGCGGAAAAGAAAGGAACGGGCACAAAGGGAAATCAGGGCAGTGCGGCAAAGGATGATGCACTGCTGAAAGATACGGAAACACCAAAACTGAAAAAAAGGCTGTTTGCTTCGGTTGGTTTTTTACTGGTACTGATGTATTTCTCGATGGGGCATATGATGTGGAACTGGCCTCTGCCATCTTTCTTTGCGGGAAACCATGTGGCGATGGGACTGCTTCAGCTGCTTTTGACGGTCATGATCATGGTCATCAACCAGAAATTCTTTATCAGTGGTTTTAAAGGACTGCTGAATAAATCCCCGAACATGGATACGCTGGTAGCTCTTGGATCCGGAGCATCGTTTCTTTACAGTGTCTATGCACTGTTTGCGATGACGGATGCCCAGGTAAAGGGTGATATGGCAGCTGTCATGGCGTATATGCATGAATTTTATTTCGAATCTGCGGCGATGATCCTGACACTGATCACGGTCGGCAAAATGCTGGAGGCACGTTCGAAAGGAAAGACAACGGATGCACTGAAGAGTCTGATGAAACTGGCACCAAAGACAGCAGTTCTGTTGCAGGATGGTCAGGAAGTGACCGTTTCCATCGAAGAAGTACAGACGGGTGACATTTTTGTGGTGCGTCCGGGTGAAAATATACCGGTGGATGGTATCGTTCTGGAAGGAAACAGTGCAGTAAATGAAGCGGCACTGACCGGTGAGAGTATTCCAGTTGACAAAGCAGAAGGAGATAAAGTTTCTGCGGCAACAGTCAATCAGTCCGGATTTATCAAATGCCGTGCGACCAGAGTCGGAGAAGATACCACGCTTTCACAGATCATTCAGATGGTCAGTGATGCGGCAGCCACAAAGGCACCGATCGCCAAGATCGCAGATAAGGTTTCCGGTGTGTTTGTACCGGCAGTCATCATGATCGCAGTGATCACCTTCATCGTATGGATGCTGGCAGGCCAGACCGTTGGATATGCACTGGCAAGAGCCATTTCCGTTCTGGTTATCAGCTGCCCGTGTGCCCTCGGACTTGCGACCCCGGTTGCGATCATGGTCGGAAATGGTATGGGTGCAAAGCATGGAATCATGTTTAAGACAGCTGTTTCGCTGGAAGAGACCGGAAAAATGCAGATCGTAGCACTCGATAAGACCGGTACGATCACAAGCGGAGAGCCGAAAGTAACCGATATCATTCCGGCGGAAGGCGTAAGCGAAGAGGAGCTGCTTCAGATGGCATTTGCCCTGGAAAAGAAAAGTGAGCATCCGCTGGCAAAAGCGATCCTGCTGGAGGCAGAGCGGCAAAAAGTCAGAGCAGAGGAAGTATCGGATTTTCAGGCACTTCCGGGAAATGGTCTGACAGCCAGTCTTCATGGAAGCCGCCTCTTTGGTGGAAATATGAAATTTATCTCCGAAATCTGCAAAATCTCAGAGAAACAGAAACGCCAGGTGGAAGCACTGGCAGAAGATGGAAAGACGCCGCTGTTTTTTGCAAAAGAAGACCGTTTGCTCGGTGTGATCGCAGTAGCGGATGTGATCAAAGAAGAGAGTGCAAGAGCCGTAAAAGAACTGCAGAACATGGGAATCCGGGTAGTCATGCTGACCGGGGACAATGAGCGGACAGCAAGGGCGATCGGACGGCAGGCAGGCGTTGATGAGGTCATTGCCGGAGTCCTTCCGGAAGGAAAGGAAAGTGTCATCCGCTCTCTGAAAGAAAAAGGAAAGGTTGCCATGGTAGGTGACGGCATCAACGATGCACCGGCCCTGACAAGGGCAGATATGGGAATTGCAATCGGAGCCGGAACGGATATCGCAATCGATGCGGCCGATGTTGTGCTGATGAAGAGTAAGCTGGATGATGTACCGGCAGCGATCAGTTTGAGCCGTGCGACACTGAGAAATATGGAACGCATAATTCGACAATTTGAAAGTTTCTATGTCGAAAAAAACGAAGACGGTCAAATAATTACAAATGACCAAATAGCGGAAGCCGCTTCGGAAGAGTTAGAGGAATTGCGGGAACGATTGCAATCGGACGTTGAATTAAGCCAATTAGGATTGGCTGTCGGAATATTGCACCATGAATTCAACGGTACGGTTAATTCGATTCGACATAGTCTGAAAGATTTAAAAGCATGGTCGGATGTAGATATCAAATTGGAAGGAATATATAAAAACATCAAGGTAAATTTCGAACATTTGGACGGCTATTTAAATTTGTTTACCCCGTTAAATCGACGATTGAATCGACGTCGGGAAGACATATCTTTATTGGATATTAAAACATTTTTAATAGATTTGTTCAAATCCCGTCTTGAACGACACAATATAGCTTTTAAACATACTAACGGGTTTGCAGGTCGAAAAATACACGGATTTCGTTCTACATTCTATCCTGTATTTGTGAATATCATTGATAATGCCATTTATTGGTTAAAACAAAGTGATGTTCCTGAAAAAGTTATTCGGTTGCATGCGGATGATACGGGAATATACATTTCCAATAACGGTATTGAAATAAAACCCCAAGATAAGGAACGAATCTTTGAATTAAGATTTTCCAGAAAGCCCAATGGAAGAGGATTGGGGTTGAGTATCAGTAAAGAGGTTTTGAATGCAGAGAACTATGATATATTTGTGGCACAACCTAAGGAAGGCTCTACAGTTACTTTTAAAATTCAAAAAATGCAATAAAAATATGGCAGACAGATTTATTGAGCAATCGAAAGAAATTGCAAACAACTTTATACAAAATATTGTTTTTATTGATGACAAAGCATATAAGAATGATATGACTAACAATGCATTTAGCGCATTAGATGTATCGAATGTATTTGCACAATCTGGAAAAATCTGTGCTGTATATGCACCCAAATCCATTTCTGATGTTAATAGTTACAATACTATACTAAATAAAGCAGATGTTGTCATTTTAGATTGGTATTTAGATATAGAAAAGGAGGAGAACCAAGTTGAAGATCCCGATGCAGATGCAGATAATGACGATCCGCGCGGAGAGTTTACATTAAAATTGATATCTGATTTATTATCACAAACTGGGATGTTGAAACTGTTAATTGTGTATACTGGAGAAACGGATTTATTTGAAATTACGAACAGTATATATCAGAAAGTGGATCAGCATTCTTTTCATAAAGGAGATTGCGTTATTCAATCTTTAAATTCTAAGATATTAGTTAGAGCTAAAAAACAAAATTCGGAAACTCAATTTGCACATAATCCGGAATTGAAAGATAAAATAGTATCGTATGAAAGCCTTCCGACTTTGATTGTTGAAGAATTTGCAGACATGACCAACGGTTTGTTATCGAATTTTGCTTTATCTTCAATATCGGCAATAAGGAATAATACATCCAGAATGTTAAGCGTCTTTTCTCCCAAATTAGATCCGGCATATCTCGGGCACAAAATATTATTGGAAAACACATTCGAATCCAAGCAACTATTAATAAAATTATTTGGCGAAGCTATTTCGGAATTATTGGAGACAACAGATATTGATACAAAGGATTGGGTTGATAACTGGATTGAAAACCGTATTACAGACGAAACGATAAGTATAAATGGAGTGTCTATTGGCAAATCGAAAGACCTTTTAAAAAAAATGTTTAGTTCCGAGCAACCTCGACTTAAAGATAAATATACAGAAGCTTCAGGAAAAGATATGTCAAATAAAGACGAGGGGAAATTACAATCGCATACCATAGAGTTATTTGCATATGATGGTATCGATGTGAATAAATCGAATGTAGATTTTGCCATTTTGACGCATCATAAAAATATATTTCAACCTGCTATTGGGGCTCCGATATTAACACTTGGAACAGTTATAAAATCTGTAGACAAGTATTATGTTTGTATTCAACAAAGATGCGATTCGGTGAGAATTAAGGAGGAAAGACGATTCTTATTTTTACCTTTAGAAGAAAAAGGCGAATATCCGTTAATTGTGAATAATGAATTGAAATTATTTCCAAATAAATCTTCATTTGCAATAAAAACAGTGAAATTCAAGCCAAAAGAAGGTGCTACAATTATTCAAGCATCAAAAAAGGAGGACAAATATGTATTCTATTCTTCCTATGGAGAAACTTATGAGTGGGTGGTAGACTTAAAAGAAATGCAAGCACAACGTATTTTAAACAGTTACTGTGCACAACTGTCTCGCGTAGGATTGAATGAATCCGAATGGTTAAGACTTATCGCAAAGCAATAATATAGGCTATGTCAGATATTTTTTCTCAAACTAAAAGATCGGATATAATGTCAAAAATATCAAGTAAAGACACTAAACCGGAAATTTTAGTTCGTAAGTTCTTATTTTCAAAAGGATTCAGATATCGTATTAATGTCAAAACATTGCCGGGTAAACCTGATATAGTTTTGCCTAAATATAAAACAATAATATTTGTGAACGGATGTTTTTGGCATGGGCATAATTGCAAAAAGGGAAAATTACCATCCTCAAATACAGATTTCTGGAAGGAAAAAATATCAAACAACAAATCGCGAGATGCCAAAAATTCCGATTTACTTGTAAAACTCGGCTGGAAAGTTATAATTATATGGCAATGTGAAATTAGTAAGATTGATAATAGGACAAAAATACTTAATAAGCTACTGGAGGATATTAAACAATAATAATCACGAGATATTAAATCTAAAATATAAATGCATTAATCGGGAAAATATAGAAAAACTTATTCTATAATTCCGATTTTTGTCTTATCGTTGCGTTTGAAGAGTTCTTTGAAGGTTACGCAACGTACAGAAAAATAATGCAGCAGATAACTAACTTAATCGTAACCTATTACTATTATGAGTAATAAACTTATGCTCATTTCCAACAAATTACACTCTTTTCGTAACTTCTTACCACGGCTTTTTCATTTAAGAAATATTGTTCATCGCTTGTAATTGTAGTAAAAATGCTTATATTCGTGCACAGCGATGCGGAAGCACCGCCTTAGGTGTTT